>ENA-UEQA01001691-UEQA01001691.1-human-gut-metagenome-genome-assembly--contig:-NODE-1691-length-10411-cov-107.978034_pt1 | contig 10411 bp, 5 predicted proteins | sample MGYA00242936_ERZ507937 | MGnify/ENA primary metagenome ERZ507937 (study PRJEB26167, sample SAMN06115468) | human gut metagenome | host: Homo sapiens | place: China:Chongqing | collected 2016-06-16... | reverse complement strand
GGCTGTGTTTGTAGCGGGAGTAGGAACGGGCGGAACCGTTTGCGGGGTGGCCCGTGCACTGAAAAAGCATAATCCGGATGTATATATAGTAGCTGTGGAACCGGCGTCGTCTCCCGTACTTGAAGGCGGGAAGGCCGCTCCCCACCGTATACAAGGGATTGGGGCGAATTTTGTTCCCGGTATTTACGATGCTTCGGTTGTAGACGAAATCATGCCTGTGCCTGACGATGAGGCGATCCGTGGTGGGCGTGAATTGGCTTCTACGGAAGGACTGTTGGCGGGGATTTCTTCCGGAGCCGTTGTTTATGCAGCCCGCAAGCTGGCCGAACGTCCGGAGTTTAAAGGAAAGAGGATCGTGGCTTTATTGCCCGACACCGGCGAGCGTTATCTCTCTACCGAGTTATTTGCGTTTGACGCTTATCCTCTGGATTAAAAAGCACACTCGCGCTTGTCTGACATTTTAATATATATGAACCGGAGATCGGCTTCTGACCGATCTGTGGAGAAAGAAACTGTATGTTCAGCGTATACTCCCCATTACCGGTTCGTTTTTAATAGATTATTTATGAATCGAAAAACTATCATTGTTCCCTTTCCTTTGGGAGAGGGGATAGGGAGGAAGTATCTTTTTCTCCTTCTTTTCTCCATCTTTTCCATATCCCTTTCCGCCCAGACCTATCAGGAACTTTCTGAGAAGGCCGTCGAGTGTGTTGGAAAAGACAGTCTGGCGCAAGCCGAGGATCTTTTGAAGCAGGCATTGAGACTGGAACCGAAGAACCCCCATAATGCTCTGTTGTTTTCTAATCTCGGCTTGGTGCAACGCAAGCTGGGACGTTATAATGATGCTGTCGAGTCGTATACTTATGCACTCAACATTGCGCCGCTCGCCGTGCCCATTTTGCTGAACCGTGCCGCCATCTATCTGGAGCAGGGTATGCAGGACAAGGCTTATGTGGATTATTGCCAGGTGATGGATGTGGATAAGAAGAATACGGAGGCCTTGCTGATGCGGGCGTATATTTATATGTTGCGGCGGGATTATAAAGGGGCTCGTCTGGACTACCAGCGTTTGCTGGAAATTGATCCGAAGAATTATAACGGACGCCTCGGCTTGGCAACTTTGGAACAGAAAGAGGGCAAATTTCGTGAATCGCTCGATCTCCTGAACCAATTGTTGGTGGAATTTCCCGAAGATGCCGTTTTGTATGTGGCCCGTGCCGATGTAGAGCGGGATATGAAACATGAAGATCTGGCACTGGTGGATTTGGACGAAGCCATCCGCCTGGCGCCTAACTCAGTCGATGCCTATTTGCTGAGGGGGGATATCTATCTGGACCAGAAAAAGAAGTCGCAGGCGAAGGCAGATTTCGAGAAAGCTATTTCGCTGGGAGTGCCCCCTGCCGATGTTCACGAACAGATGCAACAATGCAAATAATTTCGGAAAATAATAGTCCGGAAGCTTGACTTTTGCTGTTGATTATCGTATCTTTGTAAGCGTAATCATAAACTATATTCAGATTAAAATACGGTAGAAGGGAGAAGTTGAAAGCTTTTCCCTTTTTTTATGCCTTTTCTGTTCATCGGCACGGGAAGCCGGTGTATATGGGGGGAAGCCCGGCTTTCGGATGATGAAAGCCCGGCTTTTCGGCCCAAACAGACGGTTGCTCCGACTCGGACAGACACCGTCTTCCGACCCGAATGAAGCTTTGTTCCGGTGCGTTACAATATGTGTTATGAAAATATCTCCTATTGTTATCGGCCGGTGGTCTGCCCGGTTAATAAAACGTAAAACTGCTCTTGACAAAATCCGGTTGCGGTTTCTCTTCCGGTCATACAAACTGGCGGATCAGCGCGACAAATTCTTTTCCGTATTTTTTCTTTTTATATTCGCCAATCCCATTGATGTTGCCGAATGCTTCGACGGTTGTGGGACGCGACAGGCAGAGCAGGTGCAGCACTTTGTCCGATAACACGATGTATGCCGGGAGTGCTTCCTGGTCGGCCAGTTGCTTGCGCAACGCACGCAAGGCCTCGAAGAGGTCTTCTTCCTTGCTTCTGCTTTCTCCGTCCCATGCCTGTGCATGGACGTTTACGGTCTTTCTTCTCTTTCTGGCGGTAGCAGGCTCTTCTCTCCGGATGACAACCAGCATTGCCCTCTCACGGCCAAAAAGGACGTCACTTCCGCTCTTTGTTATTTTCAGGTGATTGTTTTCGTTGTAGGCTATCTCAAAGTATCCCATTTGCAGCATTTGCAGCAAATAGTCCTGCCAGTCGCGCGCCGGGATTTCTCTTCCGGCTCCAAACGTTTTCAGCTCTGTATAAGCTTTTTCGGTGATTTCAGCAGTAGGGTTCCCTCTCAGGATATCTATCAGGAGAGTTATGCCTGCCTGTTGGTTGGTACGGGCTATGGCGCTTAAGGCTTTTTGAACGATGACAGTTCCGTCGAAGCGCTCGGGCGGATTACGGCATACATCGCAGTTGCCGCAATCTTCAGTAGCCGTTTCGCCGAAATAGCTCAATAAGATACGTCGCCGGCAGATGTCGGCTTCGGCATATTGTTGCATCCGGTTTAATTTTTCCAGATTGATATTCTGCTGGTTGCTTTCTGTTGCAAACTTTGTCAGCAAAATCAGGTCGCCCAATGAGTAGAATAAAATCGTATCGCTGGGCATACCGTCACGCCCCGCACGGCCGATTTCCTGGTAAAAACTTTCAATGCTTTTCGGCAGGTTATAATGTATCACCCACCTGACATTCGACTTGTCAATGCCCATCCCAAAAGCGATGGTGGCACATACCACTTCGATCCGGTCGTTGATGAAGTCGTCTTGTGCTTCGTCCCGTTGGCGGGCAGACAGTCCGGCATGGTAGACGCCGCAACGGATGCCGTGTTTTTGCAACATCTGTGCCACTGTTTCAGTTTTACTGCGGCTCATGCAGTAAATGATTCCGCTTTCACCCCGGTGGCGGGCAATGAAGTCTACGATGGCTTTGCTCTTCTCCTTGGGTTGGTAGCCTCTTTTTACAGACAGGCTCAGGTTAGGGCGGTCGAATGATGAAATAAATATCTCCGGCTGCTTCAGTTGCAGTTGGCGGACAATGTCTTCCCTTGTGATTTTATCTGCCGTGGCAGTCAGGGCAATCATGGGGACGTTGGGGAATTGAGTACGTAAGAATCCCATCCGGGCATATTCCGGGCGGAAATCGTGTCCCCATTGCGAAATACAGTGGGCTTCGTCTACCGCAAACAGTGAGATGGTCATATCCCTCAGCAGATAGTCGGCTTCGGAGAGCAGTTTCTCCGGTGATATGTAGAGCAGCTTGAGCTTGCCTGAGATATAGGCCCTGCGTAAGTTGGCATTTTCGGATTCGTCGTTGCTGCTGTTCAGTGCACCTGCAGGTATTCCGTTGGCACAGAGGGATTCTACCTGATCCTTCATCAGTGAAATAAGAGGTGAAATAACAATTGCAGTGCCTTCCATCAGCAAGGCCGGAAGCTGATAACAGATTGATTTGCCTCCCCCCGTGGGCATCAGAACCAGTGCGTCTCTCTTACTCATCAGGTTTCGGATGATCTCTTCCTGCAGGGGACGGAAGCTGTCATAACCGAAATAAGTTTTGAGGGTTTGTATCATTTGATATTTTTCATTCATCTTTCGGGCAAAGGTACGCTTTATTTCCGGGTTATTAAAAGTTAAATATTCTTATTAACGCCCCTTTTTACCCACTTTTCGACGATTTTGATTGTTTTTATATCAAAAATATATACGAAAAAGTTGTGTATATCAAAATAATGTATGAAATTTGTGACATCTAAAGTTACAAATTAATAGTGATATTTAAAAACAAACCCTAACCAGTTAATTCAATGAGTGATTTAGAAAACAAAACCCAGGAAGAAACTCCTAAAAAACGCCCTTACAATTTAAGGGAGAAGAAAGAAAAGAAAGCTGCTTACCGGTCTTTAATCAGACCAGAATTGGCAGATGAGTTGTATGACAAGATTCTGAACATCATTGTTGTACAGAAGAAGTACAGAGACCCTGACTATTCGGCTAAAGATTTGGCGAAGGAACTGAAAACCAATACCCGTTATCTTTCGGCTGTAGTTAATTCTCGCTTTGGTATGAACTATTCTTGCCTGCTGAACGAGTACAGAGTAAAAGATGCTTTGCACTTGTTGACGGATAAAAGATATGCCGACAAGAATGTAGAGGAAATCAGTGCGATGGTTGGTTTCGCTAACCGTCAGTCTTTTTACGCTGCATTTTATAAAAACGTAGGTGAAACACCCAACGGATATCGTAAAAAACACGCAGAAAAAAAGAAATAATTGCATTTCTTGAAACGGAATAAAAAGGAATTATCTCAGAGTACGGCTTTGAGATATTTCCTTTTTATGTTTTATAACCTCAACGTCTAAAGGTATGAAGAAACATTTTATTTCAATGGCTGCGGCCGCAATCTTGCTGACTGCTTGCGGCAGAGCCGAAAAAACAAACCCTGCTGCGGCAGATAATTTTAAATATACAGTGGAACAATTTGCAGATTTACAGATATTACGCTATCGCGTACCCGGATTTGAGAATTTAACTCTCAAACAGAAAGAGTTGGTTTATTATCTGACTCAGGCTGCGTTGGAAGGAAGAGATATTCTGTTTGATCAGAACGGAAAGTACAATCTTACCATCCGTCGGGCGCTTGAGACGATCTATACGGATTATGCCGGTGACAGAAACAGCCCGGACTTCGTGAATCTGACCACCTATCTGAAACGCGTATGGTTCTCAAACGGTATTCATCACCATTATGGTTCGGAGAAATTTGTTCCGGGCTTTACGCCGGAGTTTCTGAAACAAGCATTGCTCAGTGTAGATGCTTCCGGGCTGCCGTTGGCTCAAGGACAGACGGTAGAACAACTGTTTGAGGAGCTGTCACCCGTTATTTTTGATCCGAAGGTGATGCCTAAACGAGTGAATCAGGCGGACGGCGAAGACTTGGTGCTGACTTCGGCCAGCAATTACTATGACGGAGTCACCCAGCAGGAAGCTGAGGATTTCTATAATGCGTGAATTCAGATCTTTCACCCAAAGGATGGCATATTCGTCAAACGTCTTCAGGTCACCGGTCTCGTAGTATTCAATCAGCTTGCCGATGGCAGCCTTCTGAGCTTCGTCTTCTGCCACCCCTTCAGCTTTCTTCAGCCAATACACAATCTTTTCGATGGCCTGCGTATAAAGCCCTCCTACTTTCCATACCTTCTCGACGATCTTTCCGTTCTCTTTAACCAGACGGCTGTTCAGTCCGTAAGAGACAGGGGTTTCATCTTTGGGATCCTTCATCGCATTATAGAAATCCTCAGCTTCCTGCTGGGTGACTCCGTCATAGTAATTGCTGGCCGAAGTCAGCACCAAGTCTTCGCCGTCCGCCTGATTCACTCGTTTAGGCATCACCTTCGGATCAAAAATAACGGGTGACAGCTCCTCAAACAGTTGTTCTACCGTCTGTCCTTGAGCCAACGGCAGCCCGGAAGCATCTACACTGAGCAATGCTTGTTTCAGAAACTCCGGCGTAAAGCCCGGAACAAATTTCTCCGAACCATAATGGTGATGAATACCGTTTGAGAACCATACGCGTTTCAGATAGGTGGTCAGATTCACGAAGTCCGGGCTGTTTCTGTCACCGGCATAATCCGTATAGATCGTCTCAAGCGCCCGACGGATGGTAAGATTGTACTTTCCGTTCTGATCAAACAGAATATCTCTTCCTTCCAACGCAGCCTGAGTCAGATAATAAACCAACTCTTTCTGTTTGAGAGTTAAATTCTCAAATCCGGGTACGCGATAGCGTAATATCTGTAAATCTGCAAATTGTTCCACTGTATATTTAAAATTATCTGCCGCAGCAGGGTTTGTTTTTTCGGCTCTGCCGCAAGCAGTCAGCAAGATTGCGGCCGCAGCCATTGAAATAAAATGTTTCTTCATACCTTTAGACGTTGAGGTTATAAAACATAAAAAGGAAATATCTCAAAGCCGTACTCTGAGATAATTCCTTTTTATTCCGTTTCAAGAAATGCAATTATTTCTTTTTTTCTGCGTGTTTTTTACGATATCCGTTGGGTGTTTCACCTACGTTTTTATAAAATGCAGCGTAAAAAGACTGACGGTTAGCGAAACCAACCATCGCACTGATTTCCTCTACATTCTTGTCGGCATATCTTTTATCCGTCAACAAGTGCAAAGCATCTTTTACTCTGTACTCGTTCAGCAGGCAAGAATAGTTCATACCAAAGCGAGAATTAACTACAGCCGAAAGATAACGGGTATTGGTTTTCAGTTCCTTCGCCAAATCTTTAGCCGAATAGTCAGGGTCTCTGTACTTCTTCTGTACAACAATGATGTTCAGAATCTTGTCATACAACTCATCTGCCAATTCTGGTCTGATTAAAGACCGGTAAGCAGCTTTCTTTTCTTTCTTCTCCCTTAAATTGTAAGGGCGTTTTTTAGGAGTTTCTTCCTGGGTTTTGTTTTCTAAATCACTCATTGAATTAACTGGTTAGGGTTTGTTTTTAAATATCACTATTAATTTGTAACTTTAGATGTCACAAATTTCATACATTATTTTGATATACACAACTTTTTCGTATATATTTTTGATATAAAAACAATCAAAATCGTCGAAAAGTGGGTAAAAAGGGGCGTTAATAAGAATATTTAACTTTTAATAACCCGGAAATAAAGCGTACCTTTGCCCGAAAGATGAATGAAAAATATCAAATGATACAAACCCTCAAAACTTATTTCGGTTATGACAGCTTCCGTCCCCTGCAGGAAGAGATCATCCGAAACCTGATGAGTAAGAGAGACGCACTGGTTCTGATGCCCACGGGGGGAGGCAAATCAATCTGTTATCAGCTTCCGGCCTTGCTGATGGAAGGCACTGCAATTGTTATTTCACCTCTTATTTCACTGATGAAGGATCAGGTAGAATCCCTCTGTGCCAACGGAATACCTGCAGGTGCACTGAACAGCAGCAACGACGAATCCGAAAATGCCAACTTACGCAGGGCCTATATCTCAGGCAAGCTCAAGCTGCTCTACATATCACCGGAGAAACTGCTCTCCGAAGCCGACTATCTGCTGAGGGATATGACCATCTCACTGTTTGCGGTAGACGAAGCCCACTGTATTTCGCAATGGGGACACGATTTCCGCCCGGAATATGCCCGGATGGGATTCTTACGTACTCAATTCCCCAACGTCCCCATGATTGCCCTGACTGCCACGGCAGATAAAATCACAAGGGAAGACATTGTCCGCCAACTGCAACTGAAGCAGCCGGAGATATTTATTTCATCATTCGACCGCCCTAACCTGAGCCTGTCTGTAAAAAGAGGCTACCAACCCAAGGAGAAGAGCAAAGCCATCGTAGACTTCATTGCCCGCCACCGGGGTGAAAGCGGAATCATTTACTGCATGAGCCGCAGTAAAACTGAAACAGTGGCACAGATGTTGCAAAAACACGGCATCCGTTGCGGCGTCTACCATGCCGGACTGTCTGCCCGCCAACGGGACGAAGCACAAGACGACTTCATCAACGACCGGATCGAAGTGGTATGTGCCACCATCGCTTTTGGGATGGGCATTGACAAGTCGAATGTCAGGTGGGTGATACATTATAACCTGCCGAAAAGCATTGAAAGTTTTTACCAGGAAATCGGCCGTGCGGGGCGTGACGGTATGCCCAGCGATACGATTTTATTCTACTCATTGGGCGACCTGATTTTGCTGACAAAGTTTGCAACAGAAAGCAACCAGCAGAATATCAATCTGGAAAAATTAAACCGGATGCAACAATATGCCGAAGCCGACATCTGCCGGCGACGTATCTTATTGAGCTATTTCGGCGAAACGGCTACTGAAGATTGCGGCAACTGCGATGTATGCCGTAATCCGCCCGAGCGCTTCGACGGAACTGTCATCGTTCAAAAAGCCTTAAGCGCCATAGCCCGTACCAACCAACAGGCAGGCATAACTCTCCTGATAGATATCCTGAGAGGGAACCCTACTGCTGAAATCACCGAAAAAGCTTATACAGAGCTGAAAACGTTTGGAGCCGGAAGAGAAATCCCGGCGCGCGACTGGCAGGACTATTTGCTGCAAATGCTGCAAATGGGATACTTTGAGATAGCCTACAACGAAAACAATCACCTGAAAATAACAAAGAGCGGAAGTGACGTCCTTTTTGGCCGTGAGAGGGCAATGCTGGTTGTCATCCGGAGAGAAGAGCCTGCTACCGCCAGAAAGAGAAGAAAGACCGTAAACGTCCATGCACAGGCATGGGACGGAGAAAGCAGAAGCAAGGAAGAAGACCTCTTCGAGGCCTTGCGTGCGTTGCGCAAGCAACTGGCCGACCAGGAAGCACTCCCGGCATACATCGTGTTATCGGACAAAGTGCTGCACCTGCTCTGCCTGTCGCGTCCCACAACCGTCGAAGCATTCGGCAACATCAATGGGATTGGCGAATATAAAAAGAAAAAATACGGAAAAGAATTTGTCGCGCTGATCCGCCAGTTTGTATGACCGGAAGAGAAACCGCAACCGGATTTTGTCAAGAGCAGTTTTACGTTTTATTAACCGGGCAGACCACCGGCCGATAACAATAGGAGATATTTTCATAACACATATTGTAACGCACCGGAACAAAGCTTCATTCGGGTCGGAAGACGGTGTCTGTCCGAGTCGGAGCAACCGTCTGTTTGGGCCGAAAAGCCGGGCTTTCATCATCCGAAAGCCGGGCTTCCCCCCATATACACCGGCTTCCCGTGCCGATGAACAGAAAAGGCATAAAAAAAGGGAAAAGCTTTCAACTTCTCCCTTCTACCGTATTTTAATCTGAATATAGTTTATGATTACGCTTACAAAGATACGATAATCAACAGCAAAAGTCAAGCTTCCGGACTATTATTTTCCGAAATTATTTGCATTGTTGCATCTGTTCGTGAACATCGGCAGGGGGCACTCCCAGCGAAATAGCTTTCTCGAAATCTGCCTTCGCCTGCGACTTCTTTTTCTGGTCCAGATAGATATCCCCCCTCAGCAAATAGGCATCGACTGAGTTAGGCGCCAGGCGGATGGCTTCGTCCAAATCCACCAGTGCCAGATCTTCATGTTTCATATCCCGCTCTACATCGGCACGGGCCACATACAAAACGGCATCTTCGGGAAATTCCACCAACAATTGGTTCAGGAGATCGAGCGATTCACGAAATTTGCCCTCTTTCTGTTCCAAAGTTGCCAAGCCGAGGCGTCCGTTATAATTCTTCGGATCAATTTCCAGCAAACGCTGGTAGTCCAGACGAGCCCCTTTATAATCCCGCCGCAACATATAAATATACGCCCGCATCAGCAAGGCCTCCGTATTCTTCTTATCCACATCCATCACCTGGCAATAATCCACATAAGCCTTGTCCTGCATACCCTGCTCCAGATAGATGGCGGCACGGTTCAGCAAAATGGGCACGGCGAGCGGCGCAATGTTGAGTGCATAAGTATACGACTCGACAGCATCATTATAACGTCCCAGCTTGCGTTGCACCAAGCCGAGATTAGAAAACAACAGAGCATTATGGGGGTTCTTCGGTTCCAGTCTCAATGCCTGCTTCAAAAGATCCTCGGCTTGCGCCAGACTGTCTTTTCCAACACACTCGACGGCCTTCTCAGAAAGTTCCTGATAGGTCTGGGCGGAAAGGGATATGGAAAAGATGGAGAAAAGAAGGAGAAAAAGATACTTCCTCCCTATCCCCTCTCCCAAAGGAAAGGGAACAATGATAGTTTTTCGATTCATAAATAATCTATTAAAAACGAACCGGTAATGGGGAGTATACGCTGAACATACAGTTTCTTTCTCCACAGATCGGTCAGAAGCCGATCTCCGGTTCATATATATTAAAATGTCAGACAAGCGCGAGTGTGCTTTTTAATCCAGAGGATAAGCGTCAAACGCAAATAACTCGGTAGAGAGATAACGCTCGCCGGTGTCGGGCAATAAAGCCACGATCCTCTTTCCTTTAAACTCCGGACGTTCGGCCAGCTTGCGGGCTGCATAAACAACGGCTCCGGAAGAAATCCCCGCCAACAGTCCTTCCGTAGAAGCCAATTCACGCCCACCACGGATCGCCTCATCGTCAGGCACAGGCATGATTTCGTCTACAACCGAAGCATCGTAAATACCGGGAACAAAATTCGCCCCAATCCCTTGTATACGGTGGGGAGCGGCCTTCCCGCCTTCAAGTACGGGAGACGACGCCGGTTCCACAGCTACTATATATACATCCGGATTATGCTTTTTCAGTGCACGGGCCACCCCGCAAACGGTTCCGCCCGTTCCTACTCCCGCTACAAACACAGCC
>ENA-UEQA01001674-UEQA01001674.1-human-gut-metagenome-genome-assembly--contig:-NODE-1674-length-10499-cov-9.971886_pt1 | contig 10499 bp, 9 predicted proteins | sample MGYA00242936_ERZ507937 | MGnify/ENA primary metagenome ERZ507937 (study PRJEB26167, sample SAMN06115468) | human gut metagenome | host: Homo sapiens | place: China:Chongqing | collected 2016-06-16... | reverse complement strand
TACAGACGAAAATTCAGCAAAGCTTGACAGTAAACATTTTGGCGGTAGTATGAGCGAGAATGCTTGTTTTCCTCTGCTGCCTATCTTTAAGTTTTTGGGGACAAAGTTCCGAAACATTAATTTTTATTCAAAGATGAAGAATGATGTGGATATGTTCACTAAGGCTGTTTTCTGTTATGATCATGCCGTTGCTTCATTTCAAGTAGGCTTGGGCGTTAAGACAGAAGGTTCTTTGACTATTGCAGGAACCAAGGGGTATGTGTATGTACCGGCTCCATGGTGGAAGACTGATTACTTTGAAGTTCGTTATGAAGACCAGAATTATAATAAGAAGTATTTTTATCCATATGTAGGTGAAGGTTTACGCTATGAAATAAAAGACTTTGTAGCTGCAATCTTAACGGATGGTTATTATTTTAGCAAGGTGTCGAAGGAAGAGAACCTTATGATGGCAGAGGTTCAGGAAATATACATATTGGGAAAGAACGTGTACAAGTTGTAGTATTGTTATTGACAAGCTAGGGCAGTTAATTTGTAATCAAGTAAATGGGGATTTATTATTTTTTATTGTGGATAGGTGTTATAGGAACATTTCTGAGTCAGGATAGCAGATTGAAGAGAACGGGGTTTTATATTATTTTCACATATATTCTTGCACTTTTCGTAATGGTAGTATTTAGGTATGACGTAGGAACTGATTACTTGGAATATACGGATTATTATTATCGAATTCATTCTTTGTTTGAATTGACGAGTGAAGATTTTTTTGTGGAACCTGGTTATGTGTTGTTATCCTCCTTGTTGCGTTCTATTGGTGCTCCATTTGAACTCCTTTCATTTATTCTTTTTTTGATAATAGTTTGTAATCTAAAGAGAGCCATTGCTTTTTTTTCAGATAATATACCTTTGTCAGTCGTATTATATGTATTTCTATTCTTTTTATCTTTCCATTTTAACTTGGTTCGTCATGGGGTGATGGTGAGCTTTGTTTGGAAAGGGTATTCCTGGTGGTTTGTCGGTAAAAAGAAAAGAGCATTTATTTCTCTTGTTTGTGGTGCCATGTTTCATGCGTTAAGTCTTTGCTTCTTACCATTATTGTTTATCCATTTAAGAAAATATCCCATCTATATATATGCAGGTGTTTTGGTGTTTTCTTTTATTATATCTGCTCATCCCGATTGGCTCCTTTCTCTATTTGATACGTTGCTTTCTTCTATAATAGGTACTGACAATAGATTGTTTTTTTATTTAAATGGGGGACATTCTGGAGTTTTGAATGAGACGGGGATTACGATAGGAATGTTCTTTAACCTCACTCTTTTTTGTGTTTCTTATTTTCTACTTATAGACAAAAAAAGTATATTTCTCTATAATATCTTATTTATAGGCATTACTTTTTTTTTATTATTCAATTCTTTTGGTGGTATTTCAGAACGTATAGCAAGCACATGTTATGTAGCAAATATTTTTATTCTCCCATCTGTTTTAAATCTGATGTATGTCAATAAATGGCGTTTTTTGTGTTTAGCTGTTATTCTTTTGTATGGAATTTTAATGTTCAACAAAGAAGTGTCAAAGGAATCAGCTAATTATATACCTTTTACTACGATTTTTTCAATGTAACCTAATTGAAGGATTTTGCAAAATGTTTCGTTCTTACTTTTCACGAGTGCTTAAAGAATCATTCCTTTTATTGTCACTCTATAACACTTATTATCGCTTGAGAAACAAGAAACGGTTTTGGAAAGAGATTAACCGTCGTCAAACATTGAGCATATTTGATTATAAGGAATTAGTAAAGCCTATACCTTATTATCCAATAGAGGCTATTAAGGATTCTAATTTTTATGGTCAAGCTTATGCTTTGAAACAATACTCAGGTGTAAATAAGTTTGGATGGTCAATAGAACATGGACTTTATGTAGATGATTATGTGCCTATGGCCGCGTGGTGTAAAACGACCAAACGTATCATGACTTTCAGCAACATACGAGTGAAGGGGCTTGGAAGTTTACATAAACCCGTGATTGCTATTGGCCCTTACATACATTATGCTGAATGTATGTTGAATAGTGAAGAGATGAATTCCCTAAAAAATGAATTAGGCAAAACTCTCCTTTTCTTTCCTACACATACATGCTGTGAGGGTGGCTTAGAATATGAAATACATTGTATGATTGATGAATTGCTAGAACTTAAAGAGAAGCTTGGATTTGATACTGTAATTGTGAATATGTACTATTTGGACGAAAATAAAAACGGATTTGGTGATTTATATAATAAAGCCGGATTTAAAGTGACTACTGCTGGCCATCAGTTGGATATAAACTTCTTGAATCGTTTGAAAACGATTATCTTGTTATCTGATTATACTTGTTCAAATAGCATTGGTACCCATACAGGGTATTGCGTATATCTTGGTAAACCTCATCTTATAATTAATCCTGCACAAACATTGGAAGCAGTGAATCCCTTATGGCGTGATTTGTGGGAAACTTTTGAAGGGGATTCGCTACAGGCACAAGTGGAGAAACAACGTCTTGCATCTAAGTATTGGGGATTTGATTGTATTAGAAGCAGGGAAGAAATGAGTGATCTATTAGTAAATAATGAATGTTGAATACCTCAAACAAGTAAAGTTGAAACGGGCAATAATAGATAAGGTATTATCAAATAAAATTTTAGTAAAGAACTATTTCTTTGTTTCTGTACTTAATGTATTAAGTTTGTTTTTGCCATTAATCACCTATCCTTATATTATTAGTAAACTGGGTGATGAATTATATGGCTACATTGTATTCTCGTTTACGGTAATTACATATATTGAAATGGTGGCTGCATGGGGATTTGATATCTCTGCGGTGAAAGATGTAGCTCAATATCAACATGTCAAGCACAGATTGAATGAGATTGTATCATCAGTGCTTTACATTCGCTTTATATTTTGTATGTTTTTGCTATTGCTATTGGTGGGAGCATTAATGTTATTTGATGTAAAGATGAAAATGCTTTATATCCTTTTTTCAGGACATTGCATAGCTTCTGTATTATTCCCGGGTTGGTTTTTTCAAGGAATACAAGAACTGAAGTATGTTACCTATTTTCAGTTGATTTGTAAACTTGTTTTTGTGATATTGATGGTTGTGTTCATTCATTCGAAAGCCGACTATCTGTATTATCCTATCTTGTTCAGTCTTGGTAGCTTGTTGGGCACTGCTTATGGATTGTATGTGATGTTTGAGAAATATAAGGTTAGGCTGATAGGGGTAAAAATGCGTAGTGTAGTGTATCGTTTCAAACGCTCCACTTCCATTTTTTATTCACGCATTGCTGATATGATAATAGAACGAAGCAATGCCATTTTGCTTGGCAATTTTATTGGTATGCAGGAAGTGGCATATTATGACTTGGCTAACAAGATAGTTCGTTTAGGTTCTTTTCCTATAATGATTCTTAATCAAGTTCTCTATCCTAAAGTGGCATCTGAACGTAATTTTCGATTAATGCGTAAGGTTATGGCAATATCTTTTGGGGTTGCTATACTGATATGGGGTATGTGTGTGCTGTTGGCACCTTGGGGAGTTGAACTTCTGGGTAAAGGGCTGATGGAACCCTCTCTTGAAATAGTATATATTCTTTCTCCGCTGATAGTTACCAATTCTATCATTTATTTGCAAGGTAGTCCCATCTTGGTTGCAGCCGGCTATTTTAGAGCATTTAACATAACCATGTGGTGCTCTTTTGGGGTTTATGTTGCAAGCATGTTATTTGTATTTGTTTTCAACCTGCATACCCACCTTTTGTCAATTTTGATTATACAGCTTATAACTAATGTTTCATTATTAGTGGCAAGAGCATATTATATTGGAAAATTTAAAATATTAAGATAATGCTGAAAGATGACCGTGAAAAAGGTAAGAATGTGAATGAGCAAGCCAGGCTTGTTATGCTCAAATTACTTAGAGAGTTAGATCGCATTTGTACAAAATATGATATTCCTTATTGGCTTGATGGAGGAACTTTGTTAGGAGCTATTCGCCATGGTGGATTTATTCCTTGGGACGATGATATTGATGTAGCGATGCTGCGTAATGATTATTATCGTTTTTTAGAAGTTGCAAAAACTGAATTACGCGATGATATCTATCTACAAACCAGAGAAACGGATTCCGATTATCCCATGTTTTTCGCGAAACTGCGTGATAAATACAGTACTTTTCATGAGTCAATGTATGAGCGATTGAAATGCCATAAAGGTATATTTTTGGATATTTTCCCTTTTGATTATGTGAAACATTCATGGTGGCAATCGCATCTGAAATTATTGCTTCACGATACCAATTATTCAGCAGTAAGACATGGAGCTTTTTTGCAACGTACAGTGGGGTATTTGATGAAACGTTTTATTAGATATTCACATATTCCTCTTTATAATTGGCTCAATGACTTTTTCCATGCTGAAACGATGGAGGAAGCCGATAACTTGGCTTGGACCATGGAAATAAATGAGTACAAACTTTTATCCAAAGATGTTCTTTTTCCTTTGAAACGTCATGAATTTGAAGGAGAGATGTTTAATATCCCATGTAATTATGATACTTATTTGCGCGAATATTTTGGCGATTATATGCAATTGCCTCCTCTTAGCAAACGAGTCAATCATAATAATGGAATAGAACCTTTTACACGCTGTAATCACAAAGAAAGTTTAGAATGGAATGAATGAAAATAGGAGTATAATGAAAAAAGTAACGATTATATTCCCCGGATGGATTAAAGCGCCTAATGGGGCTGCACGGTTTGTCTTTGGGTTAAGAAGTTGCATCAGTGATTTTGCGAATCAAGGAATCGAACTATCAACCTTCACACTTGACAATGTACATGGTGAAGTGAGAAATTTTTCTAACAATGATAAAATCAAGAGGAAAGCATCACTAAAAGACAAGCTGATGAGATATGCTAAATATAGCCATCTCATGACTTATGCTATGATTTATCTTTTTGGACTACGATATTCCAAACGGATAGTAGAAGCCTTTGATGAAATGCCCGATGATAAATTGCCGGATATTGTTCATTTCCAAGACTTTTTTACTTGCTATTACTATCTGAAGCGTAAAAGAAACAATAAAAGCTCTGTGTATTTGACACTGCATAGTAATGGCTCTTTATGGTCAATGCATGAAGAGTATTATCCTTTGTTTCGTTCTTGGATTTTTGGTTTTATGAAACGTAGGATAGAGGATGTTGTACTGAATAGAGTGGATAAGGTAAATTTTGTAGCCGATTTCCCACGTCGGAATTTTTGTCATCTTTACCCTAACATATCTTCGCAAAAGACTTCATTTGTCTATAATGGCATCCTTGATATTGAAGGTGGAAGTAAGTGTATATCTTCAACCAATCAGACTAGGTTAGTATGCGTAGGAACATTGTGTAATCGTAAAAATCAAATAGGCATACTTCGTGCACTATCTAAATTGACCTCTGAACAGCAAAAATATTTTTCTGTGACTTTTGTCGGAGATGGTCCTTCGCGTAATGCTTTGGAAAAAGTAGCAGCTACACTTTCAGCTGATATTTATTTTGCGGGCAACTCAAATCAAGTAAATGACTATTTGACTAACTCGGATGCTTTTATATTGTTTTCAAAAGACGAAGGATTGCCAATATCAATTATTGAAGCTATGCGTTGTGGTTTGCCCATTATATCTACTCGTATAGCAGGTATTCCGGAAATGATTGTCGAAGGAATTTCGGGCTATTTGGTAGATGCAGATGAACGACAACTCTCTGAGTTGTTTGAAAAAATATTGATTGACAGACCTGATTTTGTGAAAATGGGGGAAAAATCAAGAATTATTTATGAAGATAAATTTTCTCAAAAGGCTATGATATTGTCTTATGCAAAATTATGGCAGAAGGCTTGAGAGTAGCTATGAAGCCTTAAATAATTCATCTTATATAAATGTCACCCAACTATTCTGTATTGATTTCGGTCTATTATAAAGAAAGACCGATTTATCTGAAGTCTGCACTTGATAGTGTACTGAATCAAACGCTTCCTCCTTCTGAAATCATATTGGTTAAGGATGGACCTCTAACTGCTGAGTTGGAAAACGTTCTATCTTCTTATGATACTAATTTGCTTAAAGTTATTCCTTTACTTGATAATTTAGGATTAAGCAAGGCACTTAATATAGGCTTGAAGCATTGCAGTTATGAGTTTGTAGCTCGTATGGATACAGATGATATTTGTTATCCATATCGTTTTGAGAAACAAGTTCTTTTTTTGCAATCACATCCAATGATAGATATAGTGGGATCTTATGCTACTAAAATAGACGAATGTGGAAACAATCTCGAAGAGGTTATAAAGGTTCCGGTTACGCATGAAGATATTGTTCGTCTGGTCTGGACTTGTCCCATGAATCATCCTACTGTGATGTATCGAAAAAATGCTATTTTATCAGTGGGCGGTTATAATCCTGATGCCGGTCCGCGTCAGGATGATTATGATTTATGGTTCAGGTGTGCAGAAAAAGGATTGCATTTCGCTAATATTTCGGAACCATTGTTGTATTATCGCTTCTTTGCTGAAAGTGTGAGAAAAAACAGTATAGAAGTAGGTTGGTATAGAATGAAAACAGGTTTGCGCGGCTGTAGAAAACTTCATTTGTCTTTCATTGCATATATTGGAGTTTGTATTCCCTTTGTCCGTTCTTTATTGCCATATCCTTTAAATGTTTATTTTCAAGGGTTGATGAATCGTATGAATCCCCGTAAAATGAGAGAGTAAATAGGGATATCTCATGTGCTATTTCCGGCAAGGAATTATTGAACCGTCTTCGTCCTCGTATAAAGGCTTTGCCCTTAACCGATAATCACTTTTTCGACCTATATATTTTATAGAATTTTTCATGAACATACTTATCACGGGAATCCACGGCTTTGTGGGCTCCAATCTTGTTATTGCCCTAAAGGAATGTCATAACCTTTATGGATTGGATATCGTTACTCTCGAAAAGGAAGGAGTAATAAAGACTTTCTCTTGGAAAGATATTGAGACTATTTCTTTTCCGATGCGGAATCTTCCGAAATTTGATGCCATTATCCATCTGGCAGGCAAGGCGCATGATACGAAGAATCAGTCTGCCGCTCAGGTATATTTTGATATCAATACCGGATTGACGCAGAAGATATTTGATTTCTTTCTGGAATCGTCTGCAAAGAAGTTTGTATTCTTCAGTTCGGTGAAAGCTGCTGCCGACAGTGTATTTGGAGATATACTGACTGAGGACGTGATACCGGCTCCGGTAGGGCCTTATGGAGAAAGCAAGATAAGGGCGGAAGAATACATTCTCTCGAAACTAAAAAGGAGGGAAGAATTGAAGGTGGCTGATGACAAGCAGGTGTATATCTTGCGTCCCTGCATGATTCATGGTCCCGGCAATAAGGGAAACTTGAATCTGCTTTACAATGTAGTGAAGAAAGGTATTCCCTGGCCGTTGGGAAGTTTTGAGAACAGACGCTCATTTACTTCGATTGACAATCTTTGCTATGTGGTGGAAGGATTGCTGGTGAAAAACGCAGCGAGTGGTATTTATCATATGGGGGATGATGAAGCCTTGTCCACAAATGAGCTGATATCTTTGATGTGTGTGGTTTTGGGGCGCAAGCCACATATCTGGAGGATGAATAAGCGGATGATGGAGTTTTGTGCCCGCCTTGGAACTTTGCTTCATCTGCCTTTGAATACGGAACGCTTACAGAAGTTGACGGAGAATTATGTGGTGAGTAATGCGAAGATAAAGGCTGCCCTTGGCATTGACAAAATGCCGGTGAAGGCAGAAGAGGGAATAGTGAAAACGATAAAGTCGTTTGTTACTCATGTTTAACTATTATATACTGTGTTTGTTGTATGTCCATAAAGAGAGTAGATGCTTCGCTATGCTCTGCATGACGGATGCTAATAACATGAACAGGTCCTAATTTCTTACTTAAGATGTATTATTTGACAGTCTTGGTTCTGCTATTTCTGGCAGAACTTTTTTATTTTAAGATAGCAGATAAGTGCAATATCATCGACAAACCTAATGAGCGGAGTTCTCATACTAAAGTGACTTTACGCGGTGGGGGAATTATCTTCTACTTCGGTGCATTGGCTTATTTTCTGGCGAGTGGTTTTGAGTACTCTTGGTTTGTGCTGGCATTGACTTTGGTGACGTTCATCAGTTTTGCGGATGACATAAAACCCACCAAACAAATAACAAGACTGCTTTTTCATTTCTCGGCTATGGCGTTGATGTTTTATCAGTGGGGATTATTCTCCTTGTCGTGGTGGATACTCATTGCATTGATCGTTTGTACGGGCATCATCAATGCCTACAACTTTATGGATGGCATTAACGGCATAACCGGCGGTTATTCTCTGGTTATTCTTGCTGCGTTGGCCTATATCAATAAGGAGGTGGTTACTTTTGTGGAAGCGGATTTCATTTATACCGTTATCTGTTCCGTTCTTGTCTTCTGCTTCTTCAATTTCCGCAAGCGTGCCAAATGCTTTGCGGGTGATGTGGGTTCGGTGAGCATTGCCTTCATCCTTCTTTTCTTGATAGGAAGACTTATCATTGGAACGGGTGATTTCAGCTGGATAGTTCTTTTATCCGTTTATGGTGTTGACAGTGTACTGACTATCATTCATCGCCTGATGCTTCATGAGAATATCGGTTTGCCGCATCGCAAGCATCTGTATCAGATTATGGCGAATGAGCTGAAGATTCCCCATATAATGGTTTCTTCTATTTACATGGCAGTGCAGGCAATCATCATCGTAGGATATATAATGTGTTTAGGTTACGGTTATTGGTATTTGGCAGGTATAATTCTTTTGCTTTGTTTTCTTTATATCTGTTTTATGAAGAAGTATTTCGGATTGCACCAGTCTACGTGAGTAATGCTGAAATGATAATTAGTAGAATAATGAAAGGCGATGGAGACTAAAATCTCCATCGCCTTTCGTCTTTTTTTGAAATATAAATCGTACCTTTGTCATACACCAATTAGGTTATAATAACATGGAACAGATGCGTAAGCTGCCGATAGGCATACAGACTTTTGAGGAAATACGTAGGGATGGTTATCTCTATGTAGATAAGACGGCTATGGTTTATCAAATTGCAAATGTAGGTAAACCTTATTTCCTGAGCCGTCCCCGTCGTTTTGGCAAGAGTCTGCTTCTTTCTACCTTTGAAGCCTACTTTCAAGGACGCAAGGATTTGTTTCAAGGTTTGGCCATCGAACAGCTGGAAAAGGAATGGGAAGAATATCCGGTTTTGCACTTGGATTTGAATGCCCGGAAATATGAAACTGCTGCTGACCTGACGGCTATGCTTAATCAGTATCTGGAGAAATGGGAGCTGCTCTATGGTCAGGAGAAGAAAGACCGTAGTCCGGAAGAGCGTTTTGCTTACGTGATAGAGCAGGCATGCATGCAGACAGGAAAGCAGGTTGTTGTGCTGATTGATGAGTATGACAAGCCATTGCTTCAAGCGGTCTTGGATGAGAACTTGCTGGATGAGTATCGGAAAATATTGAAAGCGTTCTACGGTGTCTTGAAGAGCGCTGACCGTTATCTTCGTTTTGTTTTCCTGACCGGAGTGACCAAGTTTGCGCAAGTAAGTGTATTCAGTGACTTGAACCAGCTGAATGATATCAGCATGAAGTCTCCTTACGCTGCTTTGTGTGGTATTACCAAAGAGGAGTTGGTGAAAACCTTTCTGCCGGAACTTGAAAGACTGGCTAAACGAAGAGGGATATCTTTACAAGAAGTGATTGATTTGATGGAACGTCAATATGATGGTTACCATTTTCATCCGGAAGGTGTAGGAATGTTCAATCCGTTCAGTGTATTGAATGCTTTTGATGCAGAAGAGATGGGGTACTATTGGTTTCAGACCGGCACACCTACTTACTTGGTTGACTTGCTGAAGCAGAGTGATTACGATATACGTCTATTGATAGATGGAGTGGAAGTGCTGGCTTCCGCTTTCTCTGAATATCGTGCGGAAACAAATAATCCTCTTCCGATGATTTATCAAAGTGGTTATTTGACCATAAAAGGGTATGATGATGATGTGAAGCTATACACTTTAGGCTTTCCAAATGATGAGGTTCGTTACGGCTTTCTGAATTTTTTGGTACCCTATTATACCAATGTATCCAATGATGAGACTGGTTTCCACATCGCTAAATTCATGCGTGAATTGAAGAGTGGGGATGTGGAGGCGTTTATGGAGCGTCTTAAGATATTCTTCTCCGGTATTCCGTACGAGTTGAGTGATGATACGGAACGTCATTATCAGGTTATTTTTCATGTAGTGTTTACTTTGCTGGGACAGTTCATCCGGTCCGAGGTTCGCAGCAGCCGCGGCCGTGCGGACGCGGTAGTTCATACCCCTACCGCTATTTATGTTTTTGAGTTCAAACTGGACGGTACA
>ENA-UEQA01001655-UEQA01001655.1-human-gut-metagenome-genome-assembly--contig:-NODE-1655-length-10573-cov-5.207508_pt1 | contig 10573 bp, 6 predicted proteins | sample MGYA00242936_ERZ507937 | MGnify/ENA primary metagenome ERZ507937 (study PRJEB26167, sample SAMN06115468) | human gut metagenome | host: Homo sapiens | place: China:Chongqing | collected 2016-06-16... | reverse complement strand
TATAACTATATCCATTTAACGCATAGCTTTATTTATAATGTCAGTAATAACAGATTTGTATGAAATTTATCATCTGTGGATTAACAGCATTTTTCTTCTTGTCATAACATTTTCCCAATGATAGAATGTAATAAAGATATATATTTTTTATTTCTCCAATATTGTCAGATAATGTATATGACAGTATCACAACAAACATCTGTTTAAATGCTATGTCATTATTTTATATAACTGCTATGCTGTCAGGCATCATTACCACAGATTGGAGAACTTATGGAAAATACTAATATTACAGACAATACAAGGCAGGCTGGACATTCAGCAGACAGCACTATAAATGCAGGAACTGACATAAAGTCATCAACAACGAATACAAGTCAGCATACTATTGATGATATTAATTCAGGACAACAGCCAGCAGAAATGTATATGAACACTGGCAGAAATCAATCAACAGCTATAAGACAGTATAAGGATAATGTATTCTGCCTGTTATACAGGGATAAGAATAATCTTCTTGACCTATATAATGGGCTGAATGATACAGATTATACAAATGTTGATGACCTAACTGTCACCACACTTAAAGGTGGCGTGTATATGAAGTATAAAAATGATGCTTCATTTGTGTTCGGGCAGGACTTATATATGTTTGAACAGCAGTCAAGCCGCAACCCGAATATGCCATTACGATTCCTGCATTATTTATCTGATGTATACAGACAGATGTATAACAACAGTGATCTGCACAGAAGTATAAGGCTTAGTATTCCAGTACCTCATTTTGTTACATTTTATAATGGAAAACAGCCACTTGAGGCGGAAAGCACTCTCCGACTATCAGATATGTATGAGAAAAATGTCGACAATCCTGAGCTTGAACTTACTGTAAGAGTTATCAATATCAATACTGATAATTATGCTGGTAATAAGGCTCGTACTATTAATTCAAAGTATAGTAATGGTTCTGGCAGGAATTCAAAGGATAATAATAATTTCAACAGGACAAATATGTATACATATAGCTCTGAATTTCTTTCTAAATGTGAGACACTTAAGGACTATATGACATTTGTTAATAAGGTGCGTATAAAGACCGATATTGAAAAAATTGATATCCGCACTGCTGTTACAGAGGCTGTAGATGAATGTATCGCTGAGAATGTATTGTCGGAATTTTTTAGAAATCACAGAGAGGAAGTGATTACTGTGAGTATTTATGAGTATGATGAGGAAGGTCATCTTGAAGTAGTCAAAGAAGAAGGGCGACAGTTAGGACTTGCAGAGGGCAAAATCAAGGAACGCTCCAATGGCATTAAAGTTTTTATTAAATTATGTAAAGAAGTTAATCTTTCCGATGAAGATACAATTTATAAGCTTATGAAAAACTATAAACTTTCTAAAGAAGAAGCTGTTAATGCTATCAAGAATAATTCATAACATTTTAGAATTTGTCTGGTAACTTATGTTAATTTTGATTATCTGTGGTGGTCGGGTTATTATTGACCACCACTTTTATAAAATCATTAAAATATAAATTTACTATCTATGAATTCTGATTCAGAATTTTTAAAATCTACCCATTACATTAATCAATCAAAGAAAGTAAATATTATTGACAATATTTTATAAATCTTACAAATGCCTCTCTTCCATTATCGTCTGTCTTGTATACACCGGCACATTCAAGCACCTGCACAAATACCTTGCCAATTTCCAATCTGATTATCTCATCAATATTATCTTTAGTTATATTATAATTGTCTTTCCAGCTATCAACCCATTGTGCGTGCTTTTCAATTTCGCTGATTAAGCGGACATCTTCATTATTTAACAGAGCGTTTTTTAAAATGCCCATTTCCTTATCAAGTCTTGCTGGAAGTATAGCCATTCCCATAACCTCAATAAGACCAATATTCTCTTTCTTTATATGATGAAGATTAGCTGACGGATGGTACACACCCCAAGGACACTCCTTAGTCGTAATATTATTCCTTAATACAAGATCCATCTCGTAATTATCAGCTTTTCTTCTACATATCGGAGTTATCGTATTATGCTGTTCACCATCGGTATTGCAGTATATGAAAGCTTCTTCATCAGTGTAGCCTCTCCATTTGTCTAATATATAATTGCAGGCATTAACAAGGCTGTCTTTATTATTACTGCTAAGTCTTATTACTGACATAGGCCAGTTAAGAATTCCTGCCTTGACATCACTAAACTGCCCCATATCAAATGTATATACATATTCTGCCCTTGCCATAGGAAATTCATATGCACCGCCCTGAAAATGGTCGTGACTTAATATAGAACCTCCTACAATCGGCAGGTCTGCATTAGAACCTAATGTATAATGAGGAAATTTTTCCGTGAACTCGATAAGCTTCTTAAATGTACTCTTATCAATCTTCATAGGTATATGCTTGTCATTAAACACTATGCAATGTTCGTTATAATATACATATGGCGAATACTGCATATAATATTTCTCACCACTTAATTCAAGCGGTATAACTCTTAGATTCTGCCTTGCAGGATGTGACAGCGTACCGGCATAACCTTCATTTTCCTTACACAAAAGGCACTTTGGATAACCGCTTGCCGCCATCTGTCCCTGCTTAATTATATCCTTCGGGTCTTTCTCCGGCTTTGACAGATTAATCGTTATATCTATAGTGCCATATTCTGAATTATACTTCCATTTCTGGTCTTTCTCAATCCTGTCACATCTTATATAATTGCAGGCTTTATTAAGTTCATAGAAATAGTCTGTCGCAAGCTTTGGATTATTATTATAAAGCTCCTTAAAATGCTTTCTTACAACAGAAGGCATTGGTGTGACAGCACCCATTACCTTTGTATCAAACAAATCCCTGTTAAGCTGCGTATCTTCTATAAGTCCATTATCAACTGCTATTTTAAGGCAGTCCGACAGGATATCTGATATTGTTCTTGTGTTATTCAGCTCCTGCACACCTGAATTCTTAATTATCTCACTATCTTCTGCAAGTCCGTTTTTTTCAAAAATATCCAGCAACCTGTTTACTATAAATATCTTATCATCAGCTTCTATCAGTTCATTCTCTGAAGCATAATTGACAAGCTCTGATATAACCTTGTCTATATCTGGAATATTTTCCGTACCTTCCTTGGCATCACTACTCATTATATTGTCTGATTTCTTCATATCTTCTAAATTTCTCATATTATTCTGACACCTCCGCAATGTCTGATTTGTAATATCATACTTGCACCATCACCGAATATCTTATCCATATTTCTTCTGTATTCATCTACGGCATTATCTTTTACAATTGCAAGTATTGTTCCTGCAAATCCACCTCCGTGAACCCTGCATACTCCATTACTGTATGCACCATTACTATATGAACCATTATCACCTAAGAATATTTCACTCATCATAAGTCCAAGTGAAACGCCCTGATTGGCAGTATCTTTGGTTGAATATATATTTTGAAGATATTTGTAAGATGAATCACCAGACTTTGATACCAGCCTTAAGAATTCATCAATATTTCCAGATGTAAGAGCCTTTACTTCATTTTCTACTCTATCATTTTCCTCTATAAAATGAACTGCTCTTAGTATGCTCCTGTCACCGAACTTCTCCTGTAGCTCTTTAAAATTATCAAGTATATCCTTTAATGTAATGCCACGAAGAACCTCCTGTCCGAAGTAACTTGCAACTGCATTCATCTCACGGCGGATATCTGCATAATCATCTGTCAAATCCTTATGTGAACCTTTAGTGTCAGTTATGCACAGGCTGTATCCGAATTTTTTAATATCCACATCAAGCTTATTAACAACTGGATTTTCCTTATTATTAAAATCAATATAGACCATATTGCCAACCGAACATGCCATCTGATCCATAAGTCCACAAGGCTTGCCAAAATACTCATTCTCTGCCATCTGTCCGATAACTGCAATATCTTCTGCTGATATTTTTCCAGCATTATATATATGTGACTGTATTGTTCCTATAAGTGTTTCAAATGCCGCAGATGATGAAAGTCCTGCTCCCATAGGCACATCACTTGTTATAAACGCATCAAATGCTCCTGTCTTGAAACCTTTTTTCTTAAAGCCGGCAATCACACCTTTAACAAGTGCCTTAGTGGTTGAGTATTCATCCTTATTAATATCCGTATCTGATAATGACACTTCTAGCATTGGATAATCGTCCGACACAATTCTTATAATTCCGGCATTAACACCACTATGCCCAGATAAACTGCCTTCCTCTGACACACTCTCCTTGGAATTCACTGGTCTTACCACTGCGATAATATCCAGATTAACAGAAGCTGCAAGAACTTTTCCATTCTGGTGGTCTGTGTGGTTACCGCCAATCTCACTTCTTCCCGGTGCACTGAATATAAACACATCTCCTTCACCATATAATTGTGTGAAGCGGTTCAGAGCATTAATATATCTTTTCCTCTGGTATTCAAGCTGGCTTTCATCAATATATAGATCCTTTAATATATTATCAATACCGCCCGAACTAATTATGTCACTGCTTATCATCTTCTACCTCTTCCATAAAGTATAATCTTGCTGCAAAATCTTGAAAAAATCGGACATTCTCATTGTAGCCTGTTGCACTGAATGCCTGCTTTAACCTGACACCCGAATACATAAGTGTATCTCCATAAGCTATGTAATCTTCTGTTTCACCATCCATTTTCTTAAGCTTCGATAGTATATCCTGTAACATAGAACCCTGCTTAATATGTATTGGCGATACCATATTAACAAGCTCACCGAATTCTTTAATATCATATTGAAGCTTTCTGTTGTAAAAATGGTATTTCTTAGCTTCATCAAGACCTTTAGCCCTGTAACAGGCATACTGTGTGTTAGGTATAACGTGTTTTTGCATAATTAATCCGACAGCTTTCTTCTTATCCGTTGATACTACTGTCCATTCTGCCCTGTTGCCTTTACCATTATTTAATACACTGGCATTACCTGCATTTTCTTCTTCAAAGCTTTCTGTCCTGTAAAATGTACCAGTAAAGAATACATTTCTTAACTTCTTGTACAGTTCAATCTGACATTTCACAGCATTTAATTCCTCTTTATTCATATCACACATATTACATTCATAGCCAAGAAGCCCAAATGCAGCAACTGCAAATCTGCTCTCTAACGGCATATTTCTTAATGTCTGATGATTAGGGCTTGCCGATACATGGGCTGAAATACACGATAACGGATAACCATAGCTGTAATTATACTGAATCTGTGCCCTGCAAAGTGCATCTGTATTATCACTTGCCCATATCTGCGGAAAATAGCATAACATTCCCAGATCAAACCTGTTGCCGCCTGCCGCACAGCCCTCAAATAATATGTCAGGAAATCTATTAGTAAGCTCCTTCATACATCTGTACAAGCCGCACACATATCTATGCGATACTTCCTTCTGCCTGTCAGGTGGCAGATTTTTAGAATAATAATCACTGAATATTCTGTTCATATCCCATTTTACATAAGATATATCTGCTGATGAGAACACCTCACTCATCTTCTCAATTATATAGTCCTGAACAGCTTCATAGGTCAAATCAAGAATTCTCTGATTCCGTCCCTCTGAATGTTCTACATCTGGTATTTCAATTACCCATTCAGGGTGTGCCTCATATAATCTGCTGTTCACACTCACCATCTCAGGCTCAACCCATATTCCAAATTTAAGCCCGGATTCTTTTATCTTATCAGCGATGCCAGCTATTCCATTTGGAAGCTTTCTGCTATTCGGTGTCCAGTCGCCTAATGAACTTGTGTCGTCATTTCTCTCGCCAAACCAGCCATCATCCATAACGAACAGTTCAACACCTGTATCCTTAGCCGCCTTTGCAAGCTTCACAAGCTTTCTTTCATTAATATTAAAGTATGCCGCTTCCCAGCTATTAATAAGAACTGGTCTTTCCTTGTCACGCCAGCTTCCACGCACAATGTGCTTTCTTACAAACTCGTGCATATTATGACTCATCCTGTTATAGCCTTTGTATGAATAGGTAAGCACTGCCTCTGGAGCTTCAAAGCATTTTCCTGCTTCAATAATATAAGAAAATGTAGCTGGATTAATTCCCGATACAAGCCTTAATTTACCATATGAATTAACCTGTGCCGCTTCATAATGATTGCCGCTGTATATAAGATTAAATCCATAACATTCACCATAATCTTCTGTCGTTGAACTTCTTCCTATCATAAAAAAAGGATTAGCTCTGTTTGATGATGTTCCTGTGACCGACTCATTTACATACTTACCGGCACGAATGGGTATTCTGCTTCTATTCATCTCCCTTGCCCACGCACCATTAAAAAAAGACAATTCATAATCACTCTCGTTTAAATCAAGCTGCATACTCATTAATCTTTCAAGCCTTACGCTCTCATTTCCTGAATTAACAAGCTTGGCACTTCTTGTTATAATGTCACATTTTTCATATACATAATAATGAAGCTCCAATGTGAGATTATAATTCCTGTCCTTAAGATAGATGACGAGCTGTTCAACCTCTCCATTATCATCATAAGACCCCGGAAGCGTATCGTATTCTTCCTTGCCCTGTATAATCTCTGCCCTGTCAAACACCATATCCGTTGTACTGCTTCCATTAGGATATGTGACTTCGATAAAAGGCTCTCTTATATCGCCTTTTCCCAATGATGACATTTCAAGGCACACATCTTCCAGCGAATAAGACGAATAATCTTTATTGTATACATTAGTATTACCCGGCATAAATGTATGCTTCTCTGTCATCACAGCCTCATTGGCGTGTAACTTTCTTCCATAATACAAATGCTCCAACTGCCCGCTTCCAAGCACGGCAAACGCATAAGATGTATTGTCAGTATCAAGCACATACATATTATTATTAATCGTTATCATTAATGGCTCTCCTTAATTCTTTCCGATATCTCTTCCATTTTCTGCTCTGTTAAAATGTACTTTCTGTGGAAGTAAAATACTGCAATAAGCAGACCTATTACCGGAATTACTGTCATTGTCATTCTAAGTCCTACTACCGAACCACCAGCCACAGCATCTGTCACTACGTCTGTATTACTGCTTAACCTGCACACTGAAAGGCATATTGACACAACTAATGCGGCTATGCCTGAAGCAAGCTTTACAACAAATGTCTGCATTGAAAATATAACGCTCTCATCTCTTCGCTTATTCTTAAATTCGCCATAATCAACCGTATTCGCCAGAAATATAGTCGTTAAGACTAATAACATTCCATTTGCCGCAAATATGAAAAATGCTGGAATAAATAAAATAAACACACTCGACATTGATGTGAATATAAGAATAAATAAAACTATATAACCAGCAATAGCCATAACAAAGCTTACATAAAATATCTTTATTGTGTTCAAAAACTTTCTAAGAAGCGGAAACAATACCATCATTGATAATATCTGTATTGCACCACCAAATGTATTAAATAGTGTATAGCCGTTGTACCAGTCTGCACCGCCAAAATCATATTTAAAGAAATATATGACAAGGTTAGAAGTTATGTACACAGATGTATTAATAAGAACAATTGTTATAACTACTGTAACAGCCTGATCATTCTGAAAAAGTGCCTTGAACATCTGCTTTACTGATACTGTTTCAACATCAACTGTTGATTTTTCCCTAATATTAAAGCAGGTAATAAGTATTGCAGTAAAGAACAGTATTGATATTATAAGTGCAAACCATTTAAAACCTGCATATTCATTGCCCTTTCCAAGCATATATACACACTGCATTGTAATAATTGTAACAAGTGCTGAACCTACACCTGCACAGGAACGTGCCATTGTTGACATATTCTCTCTTTCCTTGCCGCCCTCTGTAAATGCTGGTATCATTGACCAATAAGGAATATCCATCATTGTGTAAGTAACGCCCCACAAAACGTAAGTTACTGCGGCATAAGCAACAAGTCCGCCGCCATCAAGTGTTGGTGGTGCAGAAAACATCAGAAACAATACAACAGCATTAAGCAATGTTCCAATAAACAGCCATGGTCTGAACTTTCCCCATCTGGTTCTTGTCTTTGCAACAACTACACCCATTATAGGGTCGTTAAATGCGTCAAATACTCGTGCCGCAAGAAGTATAATCCCCATTGCTATCGCACTAACCCCAAGTATATCCTGATAATAATACAGAATATAACTTGCACAAAACATATAAACCATATCTTTGCCAACTGCACCTATGCCATAAGATGCCATTTCTTTCTTATTAAGCCCCATACGCTACCTCTTTTCTTTCTATATGTCTGATTTCTTCATATTTTTTAAGTGTCTGATTACTGCACGCCGTATTAAATGTCTGATTTCTTCATATTCACTGCTAATTTGACAGCCTCATATGCACCATTATATATACCCATCTGTTTATTCTTCTTTATGTTCTTACACATATCTATAATGTATGTATCATCTTCCATAAACAGCTTTATCATCTGTAAAGTATGAGGTATATCCCTGCACTCAAGTGTTCCGTCACCTATCTCTGCTGAATGGACTGCACCCCACTGTTCGTGTCCGCCAACTCGCTTTATAAATAACTTTGGCACTGGATAGAATGCTAATTCACTTGGTTTGGTAACAAGCACATCTGCACTTCTCATCAAAAGGTTAGTACAATACACTGCCTCAAATATATTCTTGTGATAAAAGCCGTGGATACCTGTTATATTATCAGATGTGTCTTCACTTGAATTATCTGCTGTAATATTCTTAGAATTATCATCTCTATTGTTATCTGTCACTACATCAGAATTGTTTATCTGGCTGGCTGATAATGCCTTCGTGGCAAATGCCTTCGTATCTTTCCAGTTGTCAAAATGCTCAGTTGCCAGTTCTCTCATCTGTGGGATATCTCTTATAAGTTCGTCCCATACATTTTTATAATCACCAACATTAACGTATAACACTGCCTTATTCTTCTTAATATAAGGAATAAGGTATTTAATTATATGGGCAAATATCTCTTTCTGTGCACCTGCACCACCAATTGTAAGCAGAAATCTCATAGGCTTTCCGTTCTGTTTTCTTGCTATTCTTGCATTGCAGTCAGCCTCAATATTAGTTACAAGCTCGTGGTCGATATAATGTCCTGTGTATACAAGACTATCTGCTGGCATTTCATTTAACACCTTAATGCCGGACATTCCATTAAGTATCCTGTAACCCTGATAAGCATAATGTGTCTGGACTGTATGAATACTTCCTTCTGACAAATGCAATGCCATTGGCCAGTTATCCGGTATTGCATTAACAACATTTTTCATACCTGCGTGTACTGCCGCCTGTGCCGGCCATACATGAGTTGCAATAACCGGAATATTCTTAGGAACATTCTTATATACAGGTGCCATAAGCTCTGCATTCTTCTGGTCTGAAGCGTTATAGGAAAGCTTCCTGAAACCCTCGTAATTCATTGGTTCCCACACCAGTCTGTTAAACAGCCTGCTCTTTTGTGATAACCTTGAACCAAGCGAATACAGGTCGTTCTGCGCCCTTATAACTTTAGTACAGGTTGTATTATCGTAAGAATTAAGATCCATCCAGTAAGGAACATATCCAAGTGCATTAGCTGCTGAAGCAATCGCCATTGATATTCTGTAATGTCCAAAACCCATTCTTATATTGCCAACTATAATACCTTTATCAGTATCAAATTCTTCTTTATTACCGTTAGATACGCTTGCAGGCTTATCTGCAACCCTCACATCATACACGCCAAGCATATCACCTATGTATTTGTTCTTCTTTATTGTCACCTTATAGTCGGCATTGCTGTCATCACCATATTTTCTTGCGTATTTTTTTTTGGAATTAATAGCTTTTCTATATGCCTTTCTATCAATTTCATTGTTAAATATAACCTTTGATTTGTCCTGCATTATATATTCCTCCTTTTTATTTTCAATGACTTTCCTTAACTGCCACGCCATCTAATAATATTCCCACAATCTCATCAAGTCCCTGTGTATATGTCATTCCTGCCCTTATAAGAATGTCTCTTTGGAAAAATTGTTCTATTGATGCCTCCATCATCATCTTAAACATCAATACATTAACCGGTCTTATCACTTCTTCCTCAATCCCCTGTTCCAAAAGCTTAATCGTTGTCTCCCATCCATTCTCCAGACGTTCTTCAACGTGTCTGTATATCTCCGGGAATTTGTCCTTTAACATATATAATTGTCTTAAATCAATATCTTTATAACTCTCAGGCATAACTCCAAGAATACGTCTTATCTTCTCAATTGTTGATAATGTATTATCTTCAATTATCTCTGATTCGCTTTCTTTAATCGTGTCAAACAGATAATCTACCATCTCCATAAACAGAGTGTTCTTATCTTTAAAAATTGTATATATTGTCTTCTTACTCATTGCAAGAATAGATGCAATATCGTCCATTGTAAATTTAAGGCCTTTTTGATTAAATGCCTGTATCGTTGCCTGTAAAATCTTCTCTTTATTATTCATAATGCTCCTTTTAATGTTA
>ENA-UEQA01001653-UEQA01001653.1-human-gut-metagenome-genome-assembly--contig:-NODE-1653-length-10596-cov-6.067972_pt1 | contig 10596 bp, 9 predicted proteins | sample MGYA00242936_ERZ507937 | MGnify/ENA primary metagenome ERZ507937 (study PRJEB26167, sample SAMN06115468) | human gut metagenome | host: Homo sapiens | place: China:Chongqing | collected 2016-06-16... | reverse complement strand
GAAGAAATTGAGCGTGTGAAGAAGACTTTGCGTGACTATACGGAACGTGTTACTTCCGGTGAAATAGCTTTCTCCACGATGAAGAGGGCCTTGTCGTCAATGGCGAAAACAAGGTTCTCCAGACGCCGCAACATGATATTGTTGGTTACGGTAAGGATGATCTCGCGGTCGCCGCCGCTGTACGCGCCCTTGCCCTTGAGCACGGTCGCGCCGCCGTAGCCTTCGGCGATGATCGCCTCGCACAGCGCCTCGCCCCGATCGGTGACCACGTAGACCATCTTCCTCTGGCTGCCCATACGGAGCGCGTATTCGATAGTCGCGGAAGCCACGAAAACCTGAATGAACGACACGATGACCATATCAAGGGAAATGGTCGCCATAGAAGCGAGGAACATCACCGCGTTGAAGCAGAAATTAAACCGCCCGATGCCGATGTTCCAGCGCTTGTTCAGGATAACACCGATGAGATCCAGGCCGCCGCCGGACCCCAGCGTCCGCAGCATGAGCCCGGTACCCGTACCGCAAAGGACGCCCGCCGTAATCGCCGCGTAGAAGTGATCCTGAATCGGGACCTGAAACGTGATAAGTTCACTGATGATCGTGGTCGCAAGGCTTCCGTACAGGCTGTAGAAGAAAAATTGGCGCCCGATTTGGAACCACGACACGAAGAACAACGGTATATTGATCAACAGGTACCAGATCGCGGGCGTAAACAGCCCGGTCGTATACCAGCCGAGCAGACCGGCACCGAAAATCCCCCCGGTAAGGAAGCCGTGATGCGCAGCCACAGCCTGCGCGCCGAGAGAAAAGAAAACAGCGCCGACAGTCAGCAGGAACAGGTTCCACAACATGGACTGAGCGAGCTTGTTTCTTTGAGGCAAACTGACTTTCATGAAAACTCCGTATGGATTAGGCGAGAGGGGCCGTACTGACGAGGTGGCGCCCGGCTTCGCGGACGGACGGGCAGCCTGTCAACACCATGCTGCGCACAAGCTGATTGTAAAGATGATCCGCCGTCAGCTTCACGCCTTCGGAACCGCCCCCCACGGCGGCGAGACAGAAGGGACGGCCAATCAGCACGGCGTCCGCGCCGAAGGCCAACGCCTTGAGCACGTCGAGCCCGTCACGGATGCCGCCATCCATCAAAACGGCCATGCGGCCCTTGACCTGCGCGGCGATGGCGGGAAGGACCTCGATGGTCCCCGGCGTATGATCCAGAGCCCGCCCGCCGTGGTTGGAAACCACGATGCCGTCGCATCCGGCGCGCTCGGCGGCGATGGCATCTTCGACCGTCATGATGCCCTTGAGTACGAATTTCATACCAAGCTCATGCGAACGATCCACGATGGCTGCCAATTCTGCGCACGGTTTCGGAGACACGGGGCGTCCCATGCGGGCCAGGGCAATCAGCCCGGCTGCGTCGATGTCCATACCGAGCACACGGGTTCCGGTGGCTGCGGCCCTGTACATCTTGCGCTCCAGTTCCTCGCCTTCCCACGGCTTGATGAACGGAATCCCCCAGCCGCATTCGGCGGTGATGGCGGCATTCCCCGCTTCGTGCAGTTCATCCGGCGCGCCGTCGCCGACGCAGCCGACAATGCCCGCTTCGCGGCAGCCGGATACGATGGCCCGCGCATATTCCGCCTCGGAAAGGGCCCCGCCCATATTGAAGGAGGTCCCCCCTATGGGAGCGGCCAGCACGGGCAGGCGCAACCTGAATCCGAGCACCTCCGTTTCCGTGACGGGCTTCTTGACCTCATGAATCAGACGCATGTTCAGACGGACGCCGGCAAGCGCGGCCACATTGTTCTTGAACGCGCTCCCGGTTCCGATGCCGCCCATACCGGGCGTTTCGCCTGCGCAGGCGCGCCCATCGCACACGGGACAAACACGGCAAAAACCCTTCATGCGCTCTTTGGCGTTGGCGCGGACTTCCTTAATATCCATAATAGGGGACTCCCAAATGAAATGGTAGAGAGAGGTGGATACCCGAACGGGCTTCGCCTTGCAATATTGTGAAAGGCTTCCATATCGTAAAAGAAGGATGCGAGGAGGGGAAAAACGGACGGAACAGCCTCTTTCGTGAGTACGTGAACCGACTTATATCGTCAACAGGCTGAGAAATATTGTTCTCCACATGAGAGATGACCGCCCCCGCCAGCTTGCCTGCGGGCCATTCTTTTTCTATGCTTCCTGTTCGCCCTCTTTTTCTCTTGTAACGGCGGCACGCCATGCCGCTTCAAGGACGTTTTCCCATGACACAATCCGTACGTTCCCATACCGGACCCGCCGCGCTCATCAAGCTCGCGCAGGACGTTCTGAATACCGAAATCGCCGGGCTCGCCGCCGTGCGGGACCGGCTCAACGCCCGGACGCCGGAAAAAGCCCCCCTCGTCCTTGCGCTGGGGCTTCTGGCGGCGTGCACCGGGCGTGTGGTCGTGACCGGCATCGGCAAATCCGGCTTGGTCGGCCGCAAGCTTGCCGCCACCTTTTCCTCGACCGGTACGCCGGCCTTCTTTCTCCATCCCGTGGAAGGAGCCCACGGAGATCTGGGGAGCCTCCGCAAGGACGACGTCATCATTGCCATCTCCAATTCCGGTGAAACGGCGGAGCTGAACGCCATCCTGCCCGCGCTGAAATCGCTCGGCACCAGCCTGATCGCCATGACGGGGCGGGAGGACTCCACCCTTGGGCGTCTTGCCGACGTGACGCTGCATTCGGGCGTCCCCCGTGAAGCCTGCCCGCACGGGCTTGCCCCCACAGCCTCGACCACTGCGGTCCTCGCCCTCGGCGATGCGCTGGCCGTTTGTCTGATGCAGCTAAAATCATTTACGGAAAAAGATTTCCTGCGCTACCATCCCGGAGGCAGCCTGGGGCAACGCCTGAAGCTCAACGTCAGCGAAGTCATGCGGACCGAGGGCCTTCCTCAGCTTTCCGAAACAAGCCTCTTGTCGGAAGCCCTGCGCCAACTGGATCAAGGCAAGCTCGGAGCCGTGCTTCTGCTCGATAACGAACACAGGATCAGCGGCATCCTGACCGACGGCGACGTCAGGCGGGCCGTCTGCCGTGGGACGCTCAATCCCGAGGCCCCGGTCAGCACCGTCATGACGCCTTCTCCCCGCTGCGGGACCCAAAGCGATACGGTCGCCACGCTTCTTGAACTCATGGAAAGCAAAGCGATCACGGTATTGCCCATCGCCGACGAAGAGCGCCGCCTGCTCGGCATGGTCCACATGCACGATCTGCTTGGTCAGGGCAGCGTTGCCTTTTCGCAGCATTGATGTCCGCAATGGCTCTTGTTTTCTAGAAAAACCGTATTCCCACAACGCCGCCCACAACGCATCCCCCGTACTCCCTTAGTCGCTTTTGACGCTGGCCGGCTCTCTGGGGGTAGCGGCTTGCGCAAGGGCAATCCGAGCCTATTTTCCTGTTGGATGCGGCACGTGCGCTCGGCATAAAACGCTGTGATACGCCGCACCATTTGGCGAGACACCGGGGAAGGGCTTTTCACGGAAAAAGCCCTTCCCCTTCTTTTTTTGCAAGATAAGGAACGCTATGGAACCGATCACACATGCCTTGAGCGGAGCCGTCATTGGCTACGCCCTGCCGGGAAAACGCCGCTGGTGGCTTCCGGCATGGGCGGCGCTGGTAGCGGCTTCTCCCGATATGGATGTCTTCTTTACCCGCACCCCGCTGCAATACATTGAATACCACCGGGGAATCACCCATTCGTTCGTCGGCGGTTTGGGGCTCGCTTTGCTCCTTGCCCTCATCCCCTGGCTGATGAACCGCTGGCGCGTCCCAAAAGTCCCCGACGACTCTCCGCCATTCGGCTGGCCGCTGCCGCTGGCATGGCTCACGGCCTACCTGCTCATTCTGCATCACATTTTTTTGGACTGCATGAATTCGTACGGAACGCAGGTCTTTCTGCCGTTCAGCGACTACAGGGTACGTTTGAATGCGCTGTTTATCGTAGACCCGTTGCTTCTCCTGCCGTTGGCCCTTGGGCTCATATTCTGGCGGAAGCGGCGCGCCGTCATGATAGGCCTGCTGCTCTGGACCATCCTCTATCCGCTCGGCTCGCTGGCCACACGGGTGGGCCTTGAAGCGCATCTCAAGGACAGCCATTACACGCCCGACGTTTTCACCCAAGAGCTTCTCAGTGAGGATTTGGCTCCCGGGCAGCGTGGAAAGGGCCTCTGGGATGATGTGCGCGCCGTGCATCTCGTACCCGACGCCTTCACGCCTTTCCACTGGAAGCTCATTCTGGATCGCGGGAGCGTCTGGGACGTGGCGGGCTATACGGTATTCACGGAGGAGCCTCAGACGTTCATTGCCTACGCCAAGCCGCCGCAGCCGCTCTGGGCCGAGCTTGCCGCAAAGGACCGCATGTTCCGAGCGTACGAGCGCTTTGCCCTCTACCCCGCCCTTGAGGCTGAAATTCCGCTGGAGGGGCCCCTTGAGGGATATACAGAATACGTATTCAGCGATCTGCGCTTCGGCTCGACCATCGGCTGGGTTGACGATATTCAGGTACGGCGGCACGGCAAGCCCACGACCTTCCGCATCATGGCCCGCGTCGCCCCGGATGGCAGGGTCTCCGCAGTCCGCTTCATTACCACCACCGGCGCGGGCGGAGACAGCGGTTGGAATCCGCCTGTGGAGTGAAAAAAGGAAAGAGGAAAATCGGGAGAGGGGAGAGGAAAGCCTCCTGGAGAAGGGTTTTCCTCCCCCCTCCTCTCTCCTTCCCAAGACTTTTTTACAAAATGGGGAGGCAAGGCTGAAGGGAGTTCCTCCGTTTTCCAATCAGCAGCTACCCGCAAGCGAGTGGTTGCATGTTTCGGTCGTTTCGCTCCCTTAATCGACTAACGCCGTAACGCAAAAGGGCATCCAACGGGATGCCCTTGTCTTTTCAAAAAACCATTCACGGAACCCGCCCCCTTAATGAGGGATTCGATAAAGTCAAAAGCCTTTGGAAAGGGCGGGAGGAAGCCGGACAGGGAAGGGGAAAGCCTTTCTTCAGAAAGGCTTTCCCTTCCCCGGTTTCCCAATACAACCTAACGCCGCTCCAGCAAAGCCAGCGTGCCGGCAATCTGACGCCCAAGGGGCGACTCGCGGCGCAGCTCGCGCTCAACCGAAGCGATGCCCTTGAGCACCGTGGAATGCCGGCGGGAAAATTTGTCGCCGATGTCCTGCAAGGACAACTCGGTGTGCTTGCGGGCGAGATAGAAAATCGTGTTGCGGGCCACCACCAGATTCTGCTTGCGGCTGCGGGAGGCCAACTGCTCGGGCGAGAGCCCAAAACCTTCGCACACCTTGCGGATAATGGAATCCACATCCACAAAAGGATCGTCAAGGCTGTACTGCGCCAGAATTTCCTGCGCCATTTCCACGGAAATGGTACAGCCAAGCAGCTTGGCCTTGAGCAGCAGGTTATGCACGCAGCTTTCCAACTGCCGGATATCCCCGGTGAGGCGCTCGGTCAGCACATCCACCACCGTATCGGACAACAGCGCGTTGTTCTGGCGGGCCTTCTCCTGAAGGATGCGGCGGCGCGTGCTGGCGTCGGGCTTTTCAATACCGGCGAGGAACCCCGAACAGAAACGCGACACGAGGCTGTTGTCCACGTTCCGCAGCTCGCAGGGCGCAAAGGAACTCGTCAGGACGACGCGGCTCCCCTTTTCCTGCAGGGACTTGATGGTGGAAAGCACCTCATCCTGCATCTTTTCCTTGCCCTGGAGGAAGTGCACGTCCTCAAGGAGCAGCAAATCCACGTCGCGGAAACGCCCCTTGAAGCGATCCACGGTCCTCGACTGGAGGGCCTGCACGAAACAGCTCGAAAACTCTTCGGCGGTCAGATATTCGACCTTGGGATTGGAGCGGTTGCTGGCCTCGCACAGAGCCTGCCCCACGGCCTGCGTGAGGTGCGTCTTGCCGAGCCCCGGCCCGGAGCTGAGGAACAAGGTATCCACGGCGGCACCGGAACGCGCCATGTTGCGCGCCGCGGCATAGGCCATGTCATTGGTGGGGCCGACCACAAAGCTGTCGAACGCGTACCGCCAGTTGTGCGGGACGGACTGGTTCACGGGCATGGTGATAGGCAGGGAAAGCTGCTCGGCAGCGGAAGAAAGCAGGGACGGAGCGGCCACCGGACGGGGCGCGGGAGCCGTACGGGGACGACGGGCCGGAGCGGGCTCACCCTCAACGGAGACGGCAGGACGCCCCGGAACGGAACGGCTCGGCTTGGCGGGAGGATTGCCCGCAACCACGCTGATCTCCATCGTCCGCCCGAAAATGGCGGAAGCCGCATCGGAAATGTCGTTCAGCAGGCGATCGCGTACCCACGTCGCCACAAATCCATTGGGGGCGGACAGACGGATCTTCCCCTCCCCTTCAAGGTCGGCGGTGAGAGGCGCAACCCAAACCTTGTAGGTGCCGGGATTGAGCCTGTTTTGCAGATCTTCACAGATTTTGAGCCACTGAGTTTTCATATCCGATTCTTCTAGCGTTTGACTTGTCCTGTGACAAAGCAGATTCGCGGAGTTTCTGCCCGTCGGGGCGCAAAAGGCTTCCCACAAAGGAGGATAAAAAAGTTACCCGTAATGACAGGCCTTTTTGCAATACCGCCACTTCTCCGATGTTTTCTTTACCCTTGGGAGACAAGGGTTTTCATATGAGGGGCCCTTGTTATGCACTGGCTTGTGAAAAACTTTTCCACAACCGTATTCCTACACGGCTTGAAAAAGCTCAAGATCCCTTCATTTTTCAAAAACATACTTTGATACCGACCTGTTACCCGTATGGCACACAGATGAAACCGGAACGGCCACGGAGCCGCTCCGGTTAAACGGACACACAAAAACGGGCCGCGCGAAAAGAACACGGGCAGCCTGCGTTTTTCCGGGAAGAAACAAGACGGAAGGCGATTTTTCTCAAACAAACGGAAAAAGTCAAACAGAACTTCACAAAAATCGCCTCCTCTTTCTCAAACAAGAGTGGTTCCGGAACGCAACATCCCGGAACCACCTTCAAAAACATTTTTCGGTGCGAAAAACTACTTTTTGGCGGGTGCCTTCACAGCCTTCAGATAAATGTCGGTGACGTAATGGAGGCGCTCAAGGCGGGCCAAGTCACGCCGATCCAGTTCGCCGGTCTCGTTCTGGAAGGAAACGATATCGTGCAGCCATTCACGCAGTTCGCTGGTCCCATAGCTCTGCTTGAACATATCAAGCTGCTGGTCGAGAGCGTATACCGGGTGATCCTTGATGTCGCGGATGGCTTCCTCACGGGTCATGGTCTTGCCGGTCCACGCATTGTAGAAACGCATGTAGTCGTCGGCAAGGTCCTCGGCGGGGGTCTTCTTCATCATGTCCACGCTGCGGAGATACACGCGGAGGAAGGCCACGATGTCGCCCTTGTGCTTGTTGGCATAATCCATATTGGCGACGAGCAGGATGGGCTGGCGGGCATTGCAGTCGCTGGAGTGCGCTACAGTCTTCAGGCCGAGCTTTTCGGCTTCAAAGGTCTGGGGGGCCCACAGCGCGATGGCGTCGCCCTGGCCGTCGGCAAACGCCTTCATGGCTTCGGACGGCTGCATGTCGACGATGTTGACGTCACGCTCGTTCAGGCCAAGGACGTGCAGCCAGCGGCTCAACATGTAGTGAGCGGACGTGCCCTTGGGGACGATGAAGGTCTTCCCGCGCACGGATCCGGGATTGCCGTACACTTCCGGGCAGTTGGGGTTAAACCCCTTCATTTTGAGGATGGGGCTGTCGGCACGCGTGAAAATAGCGTTGGAAGCGGATTCGTCGTTGCCGATGCCGACGATGTACAGGCGGCTGCTCAACGAAGCGGTCAGCGCGGGCATGGCGCCAACGCCGGCAATGGCCCAATTGGACGACTGCATTTCGTCAATGACGTTTTTACCGGATTCAAAGGGCAGCAATTCGAGATCCAGCCCTTCAGCCTTGTCCCATCCCTTTTCTCTGGCGTACCAGACCAAAAACGTTTCATGCTCGCCGAGCCATGCCGTGCGAAGAGGCACAAGGGGCTTGGCGAACGCTGCGGAGCCGCTCAGGCACCACGCGACCACAAAAAACAGGGCCAACAGACCAGCAAAGGGATTGCGCACTTTCATGATTTCCTCATCCACCCATGAGAACGTTCGTTTCCCCGGCTTCCGAACAGAGCCACTCCCCACAGAACAGCCAAGGACATTTGCCATGACCATACCTCAAAAAAAAGGCAGTGGCAACGCGGGGTGCTCTTCAGAGTTTTTCGGTGTCAAAAGAATCATGGAACAAGCGCCGCATCATCACGCCCGACATGGCGGCAGGAACGGCATCAGGGCCATTCCCTTGCTTCTTTTAAGGAAGCGATACTATCTAATTATTTCAATAAATAACAAACATCCTGCACCAAACAGCTTGGTGCAGACGGCAAAAAGCGTCTTCCCAACGCCTCAAAAAGTGAGCATCGGTATGTTGTGTGAATACAAAAATACCCCTCTCGGTTCGCGCCGGGAGGGGGCTTTTTGTGTTTAGACGGCGTGTTTCACTCTATCCCTGACCTCAGCTCGCTTCGCGTCGTTGAAACGCTCCAGCGTGCCGACAAGGTACCCGGTGATGCGCCGGATACGCTCGAACTTCAGACCCTCGCCCGCCTTCCCACCTTCAACGCGGAATCCGTTCCACGTCCTGCCTGATTCGCATTCCCCAAGCCTGCTCATTCCTGCCTCCTCAGCTCCGGGGGCAACTGCCGCCCCAGCCGTTCACTTTCGTAACTGCTCTTGCAGTGTTCCCTCTGCCAGAAGAACAGCCTGTCCACGAGCTTGCGGGGCCACGCTCTCACCCCGTCTCGCGCCCAGCGGTAACAGCGCGAGGACAGGGTTTCGTCCGGCCAGCCGCCGAGGAGCGTATTGAGGAGCTGGTCGACGGCGATCAATGTTCGCTTGCCGTAGGTCATGCTTCTCCCCCGCCCGGCATGGAGATGTTGACGGTGATGCCCTGCACCTCTTCCAGCGTCGTACAGGCATCAAGCCGATCTTCCAGCGCCTGCCGCTGTCCGATGATGGAGCCGGACGCCACGGCAAAGGCGTCGGCCTTGGCAAGCACCCGCTCCACAAGGTCGGGCAGAGAAATGCCCCGTGCCTCGGCCAGTGCCGAAAGAAGCGGCGTTGAAGCCGTGGCGTCGGCGGCATAGGCGCGGGCCTCGGATTCCTGCTTGTCGAACGTGCTGATCTCCCGGTCCGGATAGGTCGCCGTGAGTGTGGCTATGGCCCTGTCCGCAGCCGCGTTGATTTCGGAGAGTTTGGCGGCCTTCACTTCCTCAAGCGTCGGTACGGGCGGGACGTAGGGCTGCTCCTCGGTCACGCATTCGGGGTGCGCCTCGGCGTATGTGAACACCTCGTCCCACTCCTGTGCGAACTCTGCGGCGTAAGGGTAGACGTGATAGGGCATGTTATTTTTTGTGATGATGTATGAGTCGTCAAAAGTGCGATGGATAATATTTTCGTAGCGTTCCACAATATCCTCCCTAAGTATTTTAGGATATCCGAATGGAAAAAAGAATTGCATACTCCCTGTCAAGGGTAGTCCCCCCGGCGTACACTCCAGAATAAATCACGCCCTCTCTTTTATAGAGGACAGCCCAACTCCCTCCCGCAGGTACTACTATACCATTAGAGCAAGTTGTATTGGGCGTAACAGTTGTAGCCCATGCCGTCCCGCCGTTCGCAGGAGCGCTGCCCGCGCTGTTCGCATAGTTGGCGGAATTGGCGTAGTTCACGCTGAAATTGGCAGGGTTGTAGACGTACATGTTGACGCCGTCATTACCTCCCCACAGCCAACCGGGTTGGCCTCCCTGCCCCGCCCAATTCCAGACGGTATCGACGCCCCCTTCCCTGCGCAGGCGGTTCGCGGCCCATGCCGTCCCGCCATTTGCCGGAGCACTTCCGGCGGTATCTGCGTATCCGGCGGTATCGGCTTTCGCATGTATTACACGGCCATCCATATATGCCTCCCCCGTGTCCGGGGAAAAACGAAATGAATGCCCTTGATTGCCACGCGCCCCAGAGAGCACGATTACCCTTCTTCCGCCGTCAACAACCTGTTTTATTTGTATGTCGTTGATTTGGAGAGGGCTATCCGCCACAAGTTCTCTCGTGCCGTCTTCATAAGTCACAGCAGCAATGGACGTGATATGTCCACTGCTATTTTTTGAATAGAATTGCGTGTATTTAGCGTTATCCGATGCGCGCTGTATGACATCGAACCCGCCCATGATCACACTGTTTTTGTCGCCAAGAAACAGGCCGCGTTCGGTATTCGCGGGAGGGGCTACGGCGATGTCGTTGGCGGGATCATTGATCTGGATGCTGCCCGTCATGACGCCGCCGCCAGTTGAGAGCGCGGGCTTGTACTCCCCACCTCCTGTCAGGAAGCTTTCCTGTTGCCCGGCGGCTGCGGGCGGAACAAGGCCGCTGGTTCCGGCAGATGATGCCGTCGCGCCCTCATACTCAGGTACGGAGATAATGCACAGTCCGCCCGTACCATCAGCAAGGGCTTTTGAGCGCGATATCTTAATACCATCACCAAT
>ENA-UEQA01001650-UEQA01001650.1-human-gut-metagenome-genome-assembly--contig:-NODE-1650-length-10628-cov-4.306511_pt1 | contig 10628 bp, 12 predicted proteins | sample MGYA00242936_ERZ507937 | MGnify/ENA primary metagenome ERZ507937 (study PRJEB26167, sample SAMN06115468) | human gut metagenome | host: Homo sapiens | place: China:Chongqing | collected 2016-06-16... | reverse complement strand
ATGGGGCATGAGGCTGGGGATCAGTTGATTCTTCGTGCCTGCGACAGTCTGAAAAAAGCATTTGGAGAGTACGGTTTGTTCCGTATCGGTGGAGATTTCTTCTTGCACTTCTCATTGGAATAATCACGGCAGCAATCTTTGGAATCATCATTGGTATTCCGGTATTGCGATTAAACGGTGATTACCTTGCCATCGTTACACTTGCGTTTGGTGAGATAATCAAAAACCTTGTAAATGTCCTTTTTATAGGAAAGGATTCAAAAGGATTTCATTTTTCAACAAAAGATGCCGTAAGTTTAAATATGGAACCTGATGGAAAGATTATATTAAATGGACCTCAGGGAATAACCGGTACACCTAATGACTCGACTTTCTTTATCGGTTTTATACTTATTCTCGTAACATTATTTATAGTATTAAACCTCATTCATTCAAGAGACGGTCGTGCGATTATGGCAATAAGAGACAACAGAATTGCCGCTGAGTCTATCGGTATCAATATTACAAAATACAAACTTATGACATTTACAATATCAGCAGCAATGGCAGGTGCAGCAGGTGTTCTTTATGCACACAACCTCTCAAACCTCACAGCCAACACAAACAACTTCGGTTACAATATGTCGATAAACATCCTTGTATTCGTAGTTCTCGGCGGTATCGGAAATATCAGAGGCTCTATCATAGCCGCTGTCGTGCTTACACTTCTTCCTGAGCTTTTGCGTGGAATGTCAGACTACCGTATGCTCATATATGCTATCGTGCTTATAGTCATGATGCTCTTTAACTGGGCACCAAAAGCTATCGAATGGCGCGAAAAACACCTTTCATTTAAAAAGAATAAAAAGGAGGCGGCATAGTATGGAAACTTTATTAGATGTTCAAAATCTTGGTATTTCTTTTGGTGGTCTCCGTGCCGTAAACAACTTCAGCATAAATATTGGCAAAGAGCAGCTTTACGGACTTATCGGACCTAACGGTGCAGGAAAAACAACTATATTCAACCTCTTGACAGGTGTTTACAAACCCGACAGCGGAAAGATAATCTTAGACGGTAATGACCTTACGGGAAAATCCACAATAGAGATAAACAAATCCGGAATAGCAAGAACATTCCAGAATATAAGACTTTTTTCACAGCTTACCGTGCTTGACAATGTTAAAACAGGACTTCACAACAACCACCATTATTCAACGCTCGACAGCATACTTCGTCTTCCACGCTATCACAAAGTCGAAAAAGAAATGAATGATATTGCAATGGAACTTCTTGAAGTGTTCGGACTTAAGGATGATGCGAATGTCCAGGCTCAAAATCTCCCTTACGGACAGCAGAGAAAACTTGAGATTGCAAGAGCACTTGCCACAAACCCAAAACTGCTTCTGCTCGATGAACCGGCTGCCGGCATGAATCCAAATGAAACAGAAGAACTTATGGATATGATAAAATTCGTAAGAGACCATTTCCATATGACTATTCTTCTTATTGAACATGATATGAAACTCGTAAGCGGCATCTGTGAACAGCTTACCGTACTTAACTTCGGCGAGGTGCTTGCACAAGGCGATACATCAGATGTGTTAAATAACCCACAGGTTATTAAAGCTTATCTAGGTGAGTAAATAGAGAAACTCCATAGGAGACATTCTCCATAGGAGTTTCTTGTGTAAACCACTATGTTGTTGAGTTTGGATTGCAGCATCTTTTTAATTTTAGAAATGAGGGATAAATTATGGCAATGCTTGAAGTTAAAGATTTAGAAGTATATTATGGAATGATACAGGCGATTAAAGGTATCTCTTTTGAAGTGAATAAAGGTGAGGTTATCGCTCTTATCGGTGCCAACGGTGCAGGTAAGACTACTACCCTACACACGATAACAGGACTTCTCTCTCCTAAAAAAGGAAGTGTTATGTTTGAGGGAAAAGACATAACAAAGATACCTGCACATAAAATAGTATCAATGGGAATGGCTCATGTCCCTGAGGGGCGACGCGTTTTTGCAGACTTAAGCGTATATGAAAACCTTAAATTAGGAGCATACACTAGAAAAGACAAAGAAAACTTAAACAAAGATCTTGAAAGCATATATGAAAGATTTCCAAGACTTGCCGAGAGAAAGAACCAGTCGGCAGGAACATTGAGCGGTGGTGAACAGCAGATGCTCGCCATGGGACGCGCACTCATGTCAAAACCATCAATCATCCTTATGGATGAGCCGTCAATGGGACTTTCACCAATCCTTGTAAATGAGATATTTGATATTATCGAGTCTATAAGCAAATCCGGTACAACTGTTCTTCTTGTAGAACAGAACGCAAAAAAAGCTCTCTCAATCGCAGACAGGGCATATGTACTTGAAACAGGAAAAATCGTAACAAGGAGGAGTATCTATTTCAATTGATAGACGCCATCGTATTCCTATGTTTTATGGTATGCGTACTGTATTTATTCGTATTCGCCGTTTACTCTAAAAGGAAATCGACTTATAAATACCCTACGACTATGAAAAAATACCGTTTTGCGGCCTTATTTCCGGCCTATGGGGAGGATGAGGTAATTATAGACTCCGTCAAAAGTTTCCTTCAGCAAGACTATCCAAGAGAATTATATGATATTATCGTGATAGCCAACCAAATGCGTCAGGAAACCCTCGATAGGCTAAAGTCATTATCCGTAAAGATTATAAAAATGGAGAACCCACAAAGTACCAAAATAGAGGCCCTCAAGGCAGCCATCCGTTACATTGAAGAAGGAAAAACAAAATATGACAACGTGATTATCCTTGACGCCGATAATATCGTAAAAAACAATTATATAGAGAAAATAAACGATGCTATTTATGCAGGTTGTTCAGCCATACAGACGCATAGGGTAGCCAAGAACAGAGATAGCAGCATAGCGGTGCTCGACGCCGTTAGCGAGGAGATCAACAACTCTATTTTCAGGAAAGGACATACCCGCCTAGGTTTCTCGTCCGCCTTAAGTGGCTCGGGTATGGCTTTCGAATACGGTCTTTTCAAGAATATCATACAAGGTTGCAACGATATCGGGGAAGATAAGTACATGGAGCGAAAACTGTTACTCCAAAATATATATATCGAATATCTTGAAGATGTCTATACATACGACGAGAAAGTAAGAGGCAAGAAAGACTTCTATAATCAAAGACAGCGCTGGCTTGCCACACAATTCCACAACTTACTCTCAGGGATTCTCCAGATACCGGGAGCACTAATAAAAGGAAATTGGGACTATTGCGATAAATTATTTCAATGGATGATGCCCCCTCGTGTCTTATTGCTAGGGTTTATCACGTTAATTGCCGCCATCCTAAGTCCACTTGATATCATAATCTCCATTAAATGGTGGTTCCTCTTGATATGGCTAGGCATCACTTTTAGCGTAGCGGTTCCAGACTATTTAGTGGACCAAAAATTCAGGAAGGCGATCGCCAGTGTTCCCATCCTATTCTTCCTCATGTTCCTAAACACGTTCCGAATAGGGAAAAAGCATACATTCTCTCACACCAAACATTCTCCAAATCATGAAGATAGCCATTGAAGCCCAGCGAATTTTCCGTACGAATAAGCACGGGATGGATTTTGTAGCGCTCGAGAGCATTCGAGAGCTACAGAAAATCGACAAGGAAAATGAATATTTCATATTCGTAAGTCCGGGAGAAGATCATTGCCTAGAAGAAACAAGCAATACGCACATCGTGGAGGTAAAATGCCCCACCTACCCCCTTTGGGAGCAGGTGGCGTTGCCACGGGCTGTAGCCAAGATAAGGCCAGACCTATTGCATTGTACGAGTAACACGGCTCCGATTCATTGCCCCGTCCCATTGGTATTGACCTTGCACGACATCATCTTCCTTGAGCCCAAGCAGGGAGATAATACATCATGGTACCAAAACATGGGTTGGCACTACCGACGTTTAGTAGTTCCCCGTATACTCCCTAAGTGTAAGAGAATCATTACCGTATCTCATTTTGAACGTGATCGGATTCGAGAGGCCTTATGTCTGCCCAAAGAACAAATCATGGCGATCTACAATGGATACAGCCAGCATTTTCATCCCCTATCAGGCATATCCGCCATCACCCATAAATACATTCATTCGGACGATTACCTTTTCTTCCTAGGAAATACGGACCCTAAGAAAAATGTACCCCGCACCTTGAAGGCATACAGTCTGTATCTCAAGCGCTCATCAAGAAAGCGTCCTCTATTAATAGCGGACTTACGCGAAGACAAGCTGGATATGATATTGAGAGAGCAGCATATAGAGGAAATCAAGCCTTACCTGTCTTACCCAGGTTACATCTCCAACAAGGATTTGGCATACTTGTACAATGGGGCCTTCGTCTTCCTATACACCTCCCTAAGGGAAAGCTTCGGTATCCCCATGCTAGAAGCTATGGCATGCGGTACACCCGTGATAACGGGGAATACCTCGGCCATGCCTGAGATCGCCGGAAAGGGAGGATTATTGGCAGATCCTTTCAACGAAGAAGAAGTAGCTTCCTTATTGCTGCGGCTAGAAGAAGATCAAGCATTCCATGATGAACAAATAAAATATGGATTACAAAGATCCCGATTATTCTCATGGAATCATACGGCTAGGAAACTATTGCAAGTTTATATGGAAGTCATTCAATCCTTAAAGAAATGAATATCAGCGATCTTAAACAAAAGATAAAGAAAAATGACAGATTAAAGAGAACGGTTCATTACTTAATAATGAATCAAAGAGGCTCTTGCCCTAGATTATGGGTTAAATGGTTTGTCAATCCATTTATGTTAACCTATGGAAAACGGAGCAAGATCAGAAGATCTGCTATAATGAATGTCAGTCCCATTAACTCATTCATACTTGGACAGGAAAGTATAATTGAGCATTACGTCACGATAGACAACGGGGTAGGCCACGTACACATCGGTGATCATTCACGCATAGGCATACATAATACGATCATCGGTCCCGTTTTTATTGGGAATCAAGTTATCTTGGCTCAGAACATCACTATATCCGGGCTCAACCATACATACCATGATATTTCTAAACCAATCGTAAAACAAGGCATAACTACCTCCCCTGTGATCATAGAAGATGAGTCTTGGATAGGAGCGAACACGGTCATTACCTCAGGCGTACATATCGGCAAGCACTGCGTGATCGGTGCGGGCAGTGTCGTCACAAAAGATATACCAGATTACTCTGTGGCCGTAGGCAATCCTGCTAAAGTTGTCAAACATTATGACCCATGCGGACAGCAATGGAAACGAACCCGATAAAAGGGATCAATGCGATTCCTCAAAATGATAACATTTCGCATAAAGACCGGCTATCTTATCGGGATGGAGATACTTGTCGGCATACCTCCGGTTCTTAGCTCCTAAATCGTCCAAATCCATGTTCATGGCAGAGCGAAGCATTGAATTGACAGACCCTTGATCCGAGGGGGAAAAGACCAAGTTCGCTGTCACCCTCAGTAATTCACCCACATTCCCGCTATCAGGGCCAACGACACCCCGCCCGAACAAGAAAGCCATCGGAACTACTCCGGAATTAAGGATAACGCAACGCTGTATAAAGACAACATCAGACACCGCAAAATAATACGGTAAATCCTCATCTGATATAATCCGCTCATTATTCTCCGTTCGTACCCCTAAAAGATGTAATAAACAACGTATTACGGACAATAAAGGCTTCGGATAACTCCCCGGAAGCATTCTTGGGGCCAGCAAGAGCTTCTTCCTTCGAGGCAAAGAGAAAAAAGCTTTCAACGTCATCCAGACCTCATCTCTCCTCCGGAATTTGCCAAACGCCGTAACCACAAAAGTCCTCCGGTCAATGCCCCAGTATTCTCTTGCCGCCTCTCTCGTCAGAGTATCGTCATAAGCGCCCAGATAAATCGGATGAGGAATTAGGACATGCCTACAATCAGGATATAGACCGGCCATCTTGCCTAGACTATAGTTACCGAGGTGTACCATGCAATCGGCCATTCTCTCTACCACTCTATAGCAAGCTTGATGCAAAGGACTTCCATAATGAGGGGATAAGTTGTGGCACGTATAATAAACCCGAGAGCCTTTCTCCTTAAAATATCTCAGCCGGGTCTCCAGCCGCTTATCGATATCCACGTCATTCACATTCCATCCCACCACTTCCTCAGGCCAATGAATGTGGATGATATCATAAGACCGGGATGGATTCCAAAACTCATCAACTGAGCTGATAGCCTCTATTCCATGAACAGAAAGCCTCGTTAGAATCACGGGAACAAATAAATTATCCCCATTTTTCTCTTTATAGACAAATAGGACTCTCATTTAATTTTATTGTTTTAATGTAAAGGTATGTATTTTTATCGAAAATAAGGAACACCTCATGAATAATTTAAATAAAAAACATATATTTGCCTATTAGGAGAATAATACACCTCTACTAGAAAAATATGGCATCAATACAAAAAGAGTTGGCATCTGGAATAATCTATACAGCTATATCAAAATACTCAGGAATCATCATTTCTTTAGCCGTGGCAGGTGTACTGGCCCGGCTGATCGATCCAGAGGAATTCGGGGTCGTAGCGATCGCCACCGTCATCATTTCATTTTTCAGTATTTTCAGTGATTTAGGGATCGCTCCAGCTATCAGTCGATAAACTTAACGATATATTCTCTTTTACACTATGGACCGGGATAGGGATCTCCATTTTATTCTTCTTGTCATCATGGCCAATCTCCTTATTTTACAAACAGAGTTCATTGCTATCCATATGTCATTTATTATCTTTCAACTTATTCTTTGCCTCAGCCAACATCGTTCCAAACGCACTATTATTCAAGGACAAAGAATTTAAATTTATAGCATACAGGAGTTTATTTGTTCAATGAATTGGATGAATCATAGCAATCTTAGCAGCTATATCAGGAGCTGGATTATATGCCTTAATTATCAATCCTATATTCTCAAGCATCCTTATATTCATTATTTCCATAAGAAAAAAGCCCCAGAAATTAAAATACACATTTGGATCAAAATCCATTCATGAGATATTCAGTTATTCCGCATATCAATTCATGTTTAATGTGATAAATTACTTCAGCAGAAACCTTGATAAATTATTAATAGGAAAGTATATGAGTATGAATTCCTTAGGATATTACGAGAAGTCGTACCGCTTGATGATGCTCCCGTTGCAAAACATAACACATGTCATATCACCAGTCATGCATCCCGTCTTCTCCAATTTTCAAGATGATCCGCTTAAATTAGCCCTCTCCTACGAGAAAGTCATCCGCATCCTAGCATTCATCGGGTTCCCATTATCAGTATTATTATGGTTTTGCGCCAAGGAGATTACGCTCATCCTATTCGGAGACCAATGGCTGCCATCCGTTCCCGTATTTCAGATCCTATCCTTATCCGTAGGCATACAGATCATCCTGTCCACCTCCGGCTCCATCTACCAAGCAGCCAACGATACGAAAAGCCTGTTCATATGTGGCGTATTCTCAGCCCTATTGAACGTATCAGGCATCCTCGCTGGCATATTCATATTCAAGAGCCTCGAAGCTGTCGCATGGTGTATATGTGCGACCTTCGCCATCAATTTCATACAATGTTATGTATGGATGTATAAAGTGACGCTAAAACGCAGCCTAGCGTCTTTAATCAGACAACTTATTTCCCCGGCTCCGCTCGTGGGTATATTGATAGTATGCCTATGGTCTATCCACCAATCATCCATTATATTACCGGAGCTGGCAAACTTGTTCATAAAAGCGGTTATTGCCGTTCTCATCTCCTGCATATATATTCAATTGAGTGGCGTATATAACATAATTAACTTCCTAAAATCAAAGATAAAAAGATGAAAGCCCTATTCCTTATATTCCATGGATTTAACCCGGCGAACGGGATCAGCAAGAAGATACAATATCAAGTAGACGCTTTACAGGCATGCGGAGTGGATACAAGGCTTTGCTACATGCGAGAACCAGCTGGCAGGAAACTACGCATGATCGACTCCGAGATTTTACGGGATTACGGAACTGGCATAAAAGGCAAGATCCTTAAAAGAATCGAGTATTCCTCTATAGTGGAATACGTCAGGAAAGAAGGTATCGACCTCGTCTATATGCGCTCAGACAATAACGCGAACCCTTTCACGCTCCACATGGTATGGCAGATGCGTAAAAACCACGTGAAAGTGGTCATGGAGATACCTACATACCCCTATGATCAAGAATATATCGGTTTCTCCCGTAAGGCAACGCTGCTTATCGACAAATGCTTCCGCCATACGTTAGCTAAGCGGTTAAGCGGGGTCATCACCTTTTCCGATTACCAAACAATATTCGGTAGCCGTACCATACAAATATCGAACGGGATAGACTTCAAACAAATCAAGCTAAAGAAACACATAAACGACACGAGCCATGAGCTCCACTTGATCGGGGTGGCGGAAATCCATTACTGGCATGGCTTCGACCGCCTAGTAAAAGGCTTAGTCAATTATTACCAAGCAAACTCCGGATATAATGTATATTTCCACATCGTCGGCAATTTCGCGGCGAAACGGGAAGAGAACGATATTCTCCCACTCATCAAGAAATATAACTTAGAGAGATATGTGATCCTACACGGGATGAGACACGGGGAAGAATTGGATGAGCTCTTCGAACAGGCCGATATGGGCATAGGGAGCCTCGCACGCCATAGAAGCGGCATCACCCACATCAAAACACTGAAAAACAGAGAGTACGCAGCAAGAGGGCTCCCTTTCATTTACTCCGAGATGGACAGTGATTTCGAGGGAAAGCCTTATATACTGAAAGCCAAAGCAGATGAAAGCCCGATCGAGATTCCCGCTATCCTGGAATTTCATAGGGGGCAAACGCTATCTCCCTGCCAGATCAGGGAGTCCGTCCTATCGCTTTCGTGGGAGAGCCAAATGAGTAAAGTATTAAGTGAAATTGATATAGAAAACAAAAAATAGAATAAGCCATGATTCCTAAAATCATACATCTCTGTTGGTTAAGTGGTGATCCATATCCACGGAAAATACAAGACTGCCTTGATAGCTGGAAAAAACACCTTCCTAGCTACGAGATCATTTTATGGGACACGAAACGTTTTAACATCCACGAAGTCCCATGGGTAGAGCAAGCGTTCAACACCAAGAAATATGCGTTCGCCGCCGATTACATCCGGTTGTACGCTCTTTACCACCATGGAGGAATCTACTTAGACTCAGACGTGGAGATACTGAAGAGCCTCGATAACTTTCTTGAGCTGCCCTATTTCGTCGGGGCGGAAACTTCCGGTACGATTGAGGCGGCCATATTAGGAGCCGAAAAAGGTTGTGACTGGATCAAATGCTGCTTGGATTATTATGAAGGACGAAATTTCATACGTGAAGACGGAAGTTATGATATCCGTATGCTACCGGAGATCCTGAACGAGACCATACTCCGTCTAAAGCCCGTCATAAACATGCCCAGCGGTAGCAATATCGACGATCTGAAGAAAAAAGACCTAGGAGAGGCTGTCTATGTCTTGCCCAAGGAATACTTCTCGCCTAAGGTATTCGATTCGAGAGAGGTATTCCTCACCCCTGAGACCCATGCGATTCATCATTACCAAAACTCATGGTTTTCGCATAAGGCTTTCGCCTACTACCGTACACGGACATTATTCATCAAGATATTCGGATACAAGGCCGTAAGGTCTTTGGAGAAGATGCTATTAAAACGATAATTATCATGAAATGGGCAAAAAAATACATATCCATATACAATCAACCCCTAGACAACGTCCAGGAGGGGATCATTCAAGAAATCAAGCAAAAACTAGCGAAGGTACAAAGCGACGAGCCCGTGGTTACCGTATCCGTCATAGCTTACAATGAGGAGAGGCATTTATTGCCTTGCCTATGGGCGCTGAGTGAGATGAGATGCGAATATCCCGTGGAGATCATCGGCGTAAACAATGATTCATCCGATAGGACCGGTGAGATATTCCGTCTCGTAGGCCTCCCGCATTATTTGGAAAAACGACATAGTTGTGGATATGCCCGCCAATGCGGACTAGACCACGCACGAGGCAGGTACCATATCAATATCGACGCAGATACCATGTACCCTCCCCTATACGTCCAGATCCTAGTAGATCATTTGCGGATTCCGGGAAACGTAGCCTGCTGCTCCTCATGGAGCTATATCCCGGATGAGCGACACTCAAGGCTCGACCTGTTCTTCTACGAGTTGTCACGGGATATCTATCTATACTTTCTATCATTCAAGCGCCCGGAACTAAGCGTAAGAGGGCTCGTTTTCGCCTATCATACAGAGCCGGCCCGGAGAATCGGGATTCGGGTAGATATAAAAAGAGGAGAAGACGGTACATTAGCCATGCATCTAAGAGAAGTAGGTAAGATCGTATTCATTCACGATCGCAAGGCGAGGGCCGTCACAGGGTACGGAACGGTGGGTCAAGACGGCTCCTTGCTCAATAGCCTAAAAGTAAGGGTATACAAAGCGTTAAGGAACATACACCAGCTTTTCACCAAACAAGAAAAGTATCAAGACGAGGAATCTAATTTAA
>ENA-UEQA01001649-UEQA01001649.1-human-gut-metagenome-genome-assembly--contig:-NODE-1649-length-10631-cov-43.859579_pt1 | contig 10631 bp, 10 predicted proteins | sample MGYA00242936_ERZ507937 | MGnify/ENA primary metagenome ERZ507937 (study PRJEB26167, sample SAMN06115468) | human gut metagenome | host: Homo sapiens | place: China:Chongqing | collected 2016-06-16... | reverse complement strand
GATGGTGTCGTTCTCATTGACAATGGGAATGACGCCGTTCTCCAGCATTACGGTCATACAGTTTTTCTGGTTGAGGTAATGGCGGCGGGTGGAAAAGTTCTCTTTCATTGTGAGCACTTGTCCCACGGGGATGCCATGCTCCCGGAACAGCTCGTAGTAGCGGTTGATGAGTTTGGCCTGCCCTACAGCGGAAAAGAGCTGGCGCTGGTCTACGCTGTCCAACTTCTTGGTGGGGCGCACTTCACTACGTCCCGAAGCAACGGCTCCGGAAGAAACAAGTATTATTTCTATGCCGGCCTTGTGCAGCTCGGCTATCTGGTCCACCAAAGCGGACATGCGGGTGACGTCGAGAGTGCCGTCACGACGTGTCAAAACATTGCTGCCTACCTTGACAGCAATTCTATTGAAATCAATCTCCATTTTCTCTCTTTTCGTATTCACGGACTACTTCCATGGCGGCTTCGTAGTCCTTCTCATTGACGAGAACGGAAACATCTACCGCAGTGGCAGGCAGTACAACGTTTACTACCATTCCGTCTTTTGTTACAGCTTCAATATCACTATTTCCCAGCAGGCTCTTTACGAGTTCTGCTTCCCACGGTGAACCGGTGAACACCTCAACGAGTTTGCTTTTGTCTTCTTCTTTCATGATGGTATGAATTTAGAGGTTTCTGTCTTACAAATATAACAAATGTTTTTGTTTTAATGTTTAATGCTGATGGATTTATAGTTCAATCCTCTCAACTCTTATCGATTCATTCAGGAAAGTAGAAGCCGATTCTGTGAATTTCTCCTCCGATTCCGTGGTGCGGTAGACGCATCTTCCACCTTTGGTACATTTTTTGTCCATTTCCGGATGGCGGTGAAGATAGTCTTTCAGGCTGTCTGCCACCAGTTCCCCTTGGGTGACGGTCGTGATGCCGTCGGGCATGTATTGCTGTATCTTGGGCAGCAGCAACGGGAAGTGCGTGCAGCCCAGAATGACGGTGTCTATCTGCGTGTCTTTGGCCAGCAGGTTGCCGATGTTTTTGCGTATGAAGTAGTCAGTACCCTCACCTTGTGCCTCATTGTTTTCTACGAGGGATACCCATAGAGGGCAGGCTTCACCGCTCACTTTGATGTCGGGGAAGAGTTTATGCACTTCCAGCGGATAGGATTCAGACTTGATGGTTCCTGCCGTGGCAAGCACTCCCACATGGCGGCTTTGGGTAATGTTCCCTATGCATTCTACGGTTGGGCGAATTACTCCCAACACACGGCGCATAGGGTCGAGGCGAGGCAAATCATTCATTTGTATGTTGCGCAGAGCTTTTGCCGAAGCTGTATTGCATGCCAGAATGACGAGGTGACAACCCATCTCGAACAGTTTGGTGACTGCCTGCAAGGTGAACTCATAGACAATCTCGAACGAGCGGGTTCCGTAAGGCGCGCGCGCGTTGTCGCCCAGATAAATGTAATCATATTGGGGAAGGGCTTCCCGTATCTTGCTCAGGATGGTCAGTCCGCCATATCCGGAATCGAATATTCCGATGGGACCGGCTGCAGAAGGTAATGTCTGTTTCATGCTTTCTAAAGACTATGTACCATGCAAAGATAATGCAAATTTCTCAGTAATGTATAAAAAATAAGCGCGGATAAAACTATCCGCGCTTGCTCTATCATAGATAATTCTATTATTTAATGCCCAATTGCGTTTTAACTTTGGCAGTTACATCAACGCTCTGTGCTCCTACGAATGGTATCGGGGTACGGGCCAAGTCGAAGATATAGACCACGCCTTCAGCCTTGCCGACAGCCTGGATGGCTTCGTCCAGTTTCTGATAGATGGGAGCCATAGCATCTTGCTGTGCTTTCTGCATACTTTGATAAGCTTCTTGTTGGAACTGCTCTTGGCGTTGAGCCATATCCTGCAGCTCTTTCTGACGTCTTTCTGCAATGTTTTTCGGCAGAGAGTCGGCTTGTGCCAGGAATTCCTGATACTTCTTCTGGAATTCTTCGTTGGTACGCTGCATTTCATCCTGGTATTTTTTAGACATGGCGTCCAAGTCAGCTTGGGCTTTGGTAAATTCAGGCATAACAGCGATTACATCTTGAGAATTCATGTGAGCGAATTTAGCTTGCGCCATAGCTCCCAGTGGGAGGGCGAACATAACTACGAGTAGTGCGATTTTTTTAAGCATAATGTTTATTATTTATTTGAATGATTATTCGTCGGGGGCAAATATAGCGCAAACTGAACGCAATACAAAATAAGCAAGCTTATTTTTAATCTTGAATGCAGTCTATATTCTGAAACAAATGTATGAAATTAATTTGAATATCCCAGTTTTGCAAGTACTTCATTGCTGACGTCAATACTCGGCGAGGCAAAAATGATACTTGATGCGGAAGCACGGTCTACAACTACCGCATATCCGTTCTGTGTCGCAATTTCCTTTACAGCATTGTATATTTCATCTTGAATGGGTTGCATCAGACTTTCACGTTTTTTATACAGTTCGCCTTCCGGACCGAAGTATTTGCGGCGCAGTTCGGCTGCTGATTTCTCTTTAGCGACAATCTCTTCTTCCTTTTTACCTCTCTGTGTTTCAGAAAGGGAAGCAATCTGAGACTGATAGTTCTTGTACAGAGTCTTGGCTTCTTCGGAAATCTTTTCGACTTCACTCTGCCATTGTCTGGAGGCTTGCTCCAGTTGTTCATTGGCACGTTCGTAGGCAGGAATATTTTCCAGGATATATTCCATGTCAATCAAGGCGAACTTCTGTGCATTGGCTGTTATACTTACTGCAAACAGCGTAAAAAGGATCAATAAACTCTTCTTCATAACGATACTGCATTAATTGTCAATTATCAATTGTCCATTGCTTAGAATTCCTGTCCCAGGATGAAGTGGAACTGGCTACCGCCATATTGCGAGGAACCCATTATTTTGTCGAAACCGTAAGCCCAGTCGATACCCATCATACCAATCATCGGGAGGAAGATGCGGACACCGACACCGGCTGAACGTTTCAATTCGAACGGGTTGAACTTATTGACATCATGCCATGCATTACCGGCTTCCACAAACGTTAACGCATAAATACTGGTACTTGTTTCGAGCATCAAAGGATATCTTAATTCCAGTCCGAGACGTGTATAGGCATAACCTTCAGAACCGTATGGAGTCAATGAGCTGTTCTCATAACCACGGAGGGCGATACTTTCTGTAGCATAGCTGGAGTAGCCGGTCATACCGTCACCACCCACGTCAAACGTTTCGAACGGAGACTTTTTGTATTTGTTGTAGTGTCCCAGCAAACCGAATTCTACACGTCCCATCAGCACCGGAGTACGTTTGACGGTAATCGGGTCCATCAACGGGATGTAGACTTTGGATTTGAATTTCCACTTGTGGTATTCAATCCACTTGTGCATCTTGTTCATGTCTTCCTGGCTGCTGGTGCTGTACTTGCTGTAATCGGTACCGTCGAACAGAGAGAAAGGCGGTGTGATTTGTGCAGACAACGAGAACTCGGAACCTTGGCGCGGATAAATCGGGTTGTCGATAGAGCTACGGGACAAGGTCAGGTTGAGGCTGAGGTTATTACACTTACCGTTGGTAACCGGGAAGTACTGCCAGTCACTCAGAACATAACGTTGGTAAGACAACTCGGCTGTGAACTGGAAGTAGTCATCCGGCCACTTCAAGCGCTTACCGAACATCACAGCAAGACCATACATCTGGATAGATTTGTCCGGGTCGTAATAATTCTCGTAGTTGTTGTAATTGCCGTAGTTGTACATACCGTAGCCATACATACCACTATAATAGCTGTTGTAATAGCTGTTCATGTAGGCCGAATTGTAATAACGGCTACTGATGTCGGTCTGGCGGGAATAGAAAGCCGATACGGAGAACGCATTCGGGCGTTTACCGCCAAACCACGGGTCGTAGAATGAAACGCTGTATGACTGATAGTATTTGGCATTGGTCTGTCCGCTGATGGTCAATGTCTGACCGTCACCTTGCGGGAGGATACCGCGGTAGTTCTCACCCGGATGCAGCAGGTTGGACAGAGAGAAATTGGTGAACTTCAGACTTAACTTACCGATAATACCCGTTTGTCCCCAACCGGCGGAGAACTCTACCTGGTCGTTGGCTTTGGATACAAGGTCATAACCGATGTCTACCGTGCCGTCTTCCGGTCTCGGCTGGATGTCGGGCTGGATTTGTTCGGGGTCGAAGTGTCCCATCTGCTGGATTTCACGCATGGAACGCATCAGGTCTTCACGGCTGAAGAGTTCGCCCGGACGGGTACGGAGTTCACGGCGTACTACGTTTTCATACAAACGGTCGTTACCGTTGATGCTGACTTTATTGATGGTAGCCTGGCGGCCTTCGTAGATACGCATTTCCAGGTCGATGGAGTCGCCCACGATGTTTACTTCCACCGGTTCGAGGCTGTAGAACAGATAACCGTTGTTGTAGTAAAGGTTACCGATGGCATCGTCATCGGTCATTGTACGCTCTTCAAGTAACTTTTGGTTGTAGACATCACCCTTCTTCATCTGGAGGAGGAAGTTCAGTTGTTCGGAAGGATACAGTGTGTTACCTACCCAGGTTACATTGCGGAGATAGTATTTCTGTCCTTCCTCAATCTGCATGAAGATGTCTACCGTGCGGTCATCGTAGGGCTTGATACTGTCTGTCACGATGATGGCGTCACGATAACCCAGTTCGTTGTATTTGTCGATAATCAGCTGTTTGTCCGCTTCGTAGTTGTCCTCAATGAATTTCTTGGTGCGGAACAGATTGAGCAGCTTGCCCTTTTCGTTTGTTTTCTTCATCACACGCTTCAGCTTCTTGGTCGTGAGGGCCTCGTTGCCTACAATGGTGATTTGATGTACTTTCACTTTCTCCTTCTTGTCGATGTCGATGTTGACAATCACTTCATTCTTCTTTTCCGGATCATCACGTTGGGTGATGATTACATCTGCATTCTTGAAGCCCTTGTCGTCAAAATAGCGCTTTATCAAGGTCTTGGCGCGGTCCACCAGATTAGGTGTAATCTGACCGCCCTTTATCATGCCGATTCTGCTTTCCAGGTCTTCACGCTCTGACTTCTTCACACCGTTGTAGCGTATGTCGGAAACACGCGGACGCATGGTCAGATGAATGGTCAGCCAAATTTGGTCACCTTCAATCTTGTCTGCTGTAATTTCCACGTCAGAGAACAGACCGTGGCGCCAGTAGCGCTTACAAGCTTGTGTAATCTCGTCACCCGGCACGGTGATAGTCTGCCCTTTGGATAGTCCGGACAATCCGACAATTACATAATCCTCATAGTTCTGGGCTCCTTCGACCTTAATGTCGGCTATTTCATACTTCTTGGGTGTTCCCGAATAGAGTATAACCGGCTTTTCGGTTTCATCGGTGTTGTTTACGTCCTGTGCTGCTGTTGTCAGTGCGCAGCCGAAAAGGCAGACAAACGTTACGAGTATGGAGAAAATACGATAGTGCATCTTTTTATTTACTATTTTACAATTTACTATTTACTATTTGTGTGTCCGGTGATTAATTGATTTGCTCGCTGGTCTTGCCGAACCTGCGTTCGCGTTTCTGATAGTCACATATGGCTTTGCGTAGCTCCTCTTCACGGAAGTCGGGCCAATAGGTATCACAGAAATAAAGTTCCGAATAGGCGCATTGCCAGAGCATGTAGTTACTGAGGCGGAGCTCTCCTCCGGTACGTATCAGCAGGTCGGGGTCGGGCATGAAGTGGGTTGTCAGATGACGGGATATGAGCTCACTGTCGATTTGTTCGGGTTTCAGCTCACCTTTCTGTACCAGGTCGGCTATTTGCCGGGCAGCTTCCGTTATTTCCCAGCGGGAAGAGTAGCTCAATGCCAGTACCAGGCACATTCCCGTGTTGTGGGAGGTGTGTGCCACGCAAGTGTTGAGCCGTTGCTGTACGTTGGCAGGCAGTTTTTCAATATCTCCTATTACCCGGAAACTGATATTGTTCTTCATGAACGTCTCTTCCTCTATGGAGTCGAAGAGCAGTCCCATCAAGGCGGCTACCTCGTCCGACGGACGATTCCAGTTCTCGGTAGAGAACGTATATAAAGTAAGGTATCTGACTCCTAATTTAGCGGCTTCCTCTGCAATGACGTGCACAGTCTCTGCGCCGGCCTGATGTCCATAGCTGCGTTCGTGTCCACGCTGCTTGGCCCACCGTCCGTTACCGTCCATGATAATCGCCACGTGCTGGGGTATCCGGTTTAGATCGATTTCTTCCTTATATGACATCATTATTATTGTATTTCGAAGCCCAATCTGTTAAGACGTCCGCGCCATACTTCATTTTTGGTGCCGTTGCCGCCGAATATCACCCAAATGAAGTCCCGTTTGTCTGCCGGGGCCACAGTTTTGTCTTTCGTCGGTTCCACTATAATGGAGTACGCGCCTTTCCCTTTGAATTCCTGGGGTAGCAGGAACTTGGTTTCTGTCTTGCTCCACGCAATGCCTGTGATGGAGTTGTAGATGGCGTCAAGTTCTCCTCCAAAGCAATAGAACATGTCGCCATAGTACATAATGGCAGGGTTGACCATGCCGGGACAAGATGTGTCGTACACCGTGTTAGCCAGGCTTGCCCAGCCTTTGCCGTCCAATGAGAACCAGGGTATTGTCTCTTGTTCGTTGGCCAGCGGCATTCCTGCCAGAACCACCTTCTCTACACCATTGCCGGTGTTGGTCTGGGTGGTGGATATGTTTTCGGTAGGGAATCCTGCCGGGACTTCCTCAAGGGTAAGGTTGTCAGCCGTGTTTTCCGTTTCCCAATTCTTTCCGTCTTTACAGATGTTGAAATATTGCTTTCCATTGATTTCCACAATACCCGAGAGCCGGTCGGAGAAACCATTGATGAGGACTATGACATTGTCTCCCAATGTAGTGACTTCTGTCCAGGCGCCGCCGTTGGTAGAGCTGAATACTCTTTTGCTTTCTGTAACCATATAAAGCGCATTGTTATACTCTACGGCAGATGTCAGCTTTACGTCTGAAGGGAGGTTGCTGACATTGACTTTACTCCAGTTGTATTTATCGGGCGCAGTCGACGTCTTGTAAGCAGTAGTGTTGGAAGTGTAGACAAACAGTTCGTCTCCCAGTACAACCGCTTCTTGCTGACCTAAATTGATGGTATTGGAGAATACATTCCCTCTTTTCTGCATGTCTGTCCAGACGAGTGAGTCCGGGTCTTGCAGATGTACATTAACTTTCAGTTTATATTCGCGGACTGTAACACCGTCGGCGGCATGTGCTTTGAACAGCATGCCGGCATCGTTGTTCATGGCGGGTCTCAAATCCACGGAGTCCGACATGACGAATACCGTGTCGGTAGGCGAGCCTGAAGTTATCCAACCGGTAACGGTCATAGTATCAATCAGAATACGGTCAATGATGGTATCTGAACCTACGGGCAATGAATCTCTGTTATAGATGAGCCTATTGAGCTGGTCAATTGTAAATTTGTAATGTTTGCCATGTATGGTATCGATACCAAAAGCATGTATAGTAGCATCGGAGCTGAATTCATAATTGTCGTCAGAGTCAAGGCATGAACTTAGAGCAAATGACACAATAAGAAAACTCACAATTACTGATAGAAACTTTATTCTCATTTTGAAAGTTAGTGTTTATTTACAAGTTGCAAAAATAGGAACATTTTTTTCTATAAACAGCTTTACGGGGAAGTTTTATATAAAATTATAGATAATATCCCCCTTTTTCTCGATAAAAAAGCCCTGAAATGAGGCTATTGACTGTTTCTTGAGGCCGTATAATGGCGAAAACTCCTGCCGAAAGAATACTCTGTTGCAAATGGATATCCGTCACTGATTTCGGGTGCTTTGACGCCGGAATGAAGAAGGTGCGGAGCTTCTTCCACAAAGATTTCGTCCCACAATCCGGCATCAATGAAGGATTGGAGCGTTTGGCTGCCACCCTCTACCAAAAGGGATTGTAATCCGCGTGTATACAGCATTTCCATGATTTCGGGGAGTATATTCTGCCGGTAGTCGCTGACTGGCAGATATTCTACATTCGGTAGCGGAGCGTGCGGGATTTCTGTAAAAACGAGGGTCGGCACGCTACCGTCAAATAGGTGAAGGCTGGGGGATAGCTTTTGTTGCCGGTCCAGCACGATACGTACCGGTGAACGACCATACCAATGGCGGACATTTAGGCCGGGATTGTCCAGTTCAGCCGTACGGGTACCTACTAATATGGCACTGTGCTCTGCCCGTTTCTTGTGTACCAGCATCGAAGTCAGCAGGCTGGAGAGGATAACCGGTTTACCGTCCGTGCGGGAGTAATCGATATATCTGTCAGAAGATTCCGCCCATTTTAGGGTGATGTAGGGGCGTCGCAAAGTATGGAAAGTGATGAACCTGCGGATGAGCTGCCGACATTCTGTTTCCAGCACTCCGACAATAACTTCACGTCCGGCATCCTTCAGTTTCTGTATGCCCCGGCCCGCAACCTTAGAAAAAGGGTCCCGGCACCCGATGACGATGCGTGGAATCTGCTTCTCGATGATGAGGTCTGCACAAGGAGGAGTTTTGCCATAGTGCGAACACGGTTCCAGGCTGACATAGATGGTGGAACGTTTCAGCAGGGACGTGTCTTTCACGGAACGGATGGCGTTGACCTCGGCGTGGGCTTCTCCACAGCGCACATGGTATCCCTCGCCTATGATTTTCCCGTCACATACTATTACCGCCCCCACCATCGGGTTGGGTGCTGCATTGCATAGCCCGTTTTGTGCCAGTTGGATACATCGCAGCATGTATTTCTCTTCTTCTGAATTCATATCCTTGCTTACCTTTTGGTTGAATAATCAAAATTAATGATTACTTTTGCAGCCCGAATAAAACCGGACCCCGAATGAATGTAACCGTTTCACATATCCGCAGTGCTTTGCAGGAATGCTACCCTCCCCGGGAGGCGGCCAATCTTTCCCGTATTGTCTGCTGTGAAATGTTTGGTCAGGGTAATATTGACTATTACCTGGGCAAAGATATGATTTTATCTCCAAACGATGAAAGGGAATTGGAAAGCATTCTTTCCCGTCTGTGCAATTTTGAGCCCATACAGTATGTGCAGGGTACTTCCCGTTTCCTGGGGCGTACTTTTCGGGTGGCTCCGGGGGTGCTTATTCCCCGTCCCGAAACGGAAGAACTGGTGGAGAGGATGCTGAAGGAAGTCGCTCCGGTTTCCCGTATTCTCGACATTGGCACCGGAAGCGGGTGTATTGCCGTCACTTTGTCTAAGGAGTTGCCGGAGGCGGAAGTAACAGCTTGGGACATTTCCGGAGAAGCTCTTGCCATAGCCGGCGACAATAACCACCTTTTGCAGGCCTCCGTGCTATTTGTACAGCGTGATGTCCTGACGTATCAACCGGTTGAGGGTGAATGTTTTGATGTAATCGTCAGTAATCCGCCTTATGTTACGGAAACAGAAAAGCGGGATATGGAACCAAACGTCTTGAACTGGGAACCCTCAGGGGCTTTGTTTGTTCCAGATAGCGACCCGCTCCGTTTCTATCGGCGTATAGGTGAACTGGGACGAAGCATGCTGACGGCCGGCGGCCGACTCTATTTTGAAATCAACCGGGCATTTGGAGAGGCTGTCGCTTCGATGCTTCGCAAGCAAGGCTATACGAATGTCCGTATCCGAAAAGATATTTCCGGCAACGACCGGTACGTAATTGCAGAACGATGATAGAAATAACTGAAACTGAAGCTTTGAACAGAGTGGCGGCATATTGCTCCACTGCCGAGCATTGCCGGGCGGAGATTGCGGAGAAACTGCAACGCTGGGGCATTGCCTATGATGCCATAGACCGTATCATCAACCGTCTGGAACAAGAGAAGTACATTGATGAAGAACGCTTCTGCCGTGCTTTCATCAACGACAAATACCGTTTTGCCAAATGGGGCAAGATGAAGATAGGGCAGGCGCTCCAGTTGAAAAAGATATCTTCATCTGTCTATTGGCCCTATTTGAACGAGATTGATGAGGAGGAATACCACGCCGTCTTGCAGAAACTGCTGGCGGCAAAGCGTAAAAGCGTCCGTGCCGAAAGTGAGTATGAGTTGAATGGCAAACTGGTGCGTTTTGCCTTGAGCAGGGGGTTCGAAATGAAGGATATATGTCGTTGCATAGAGGTTTCTGAGGAAAATGACTACTCCGAATGAAAATTATCGGCTTTCTCTTTTTTATTCTCATTCTGTTTCCGTATTTTTGTGCCATATTTATCATATATAGATTAGTTTTGCTATGAAAACTTTAGAAAGATTGTTTGCAGAGAAGTTGCTGAAGATAAAAGCGATTAAACTACAACCGGCTAACCCGTTCACTTGGGCATCCGGATGGAAGTCTCCGTTTTATTGTGATAACCGCAAAACCCTTTCTTATCCTTCTCTCCGTAATTTCGTAAAGATTGAAATTACGCGTCTGATTTTGGAACGTTTCGGACAAGTGGATGCCATTGCCGGTGTGGCAACGGGAGCTATCCCGCAAGGTGCCTTGGTGGCCGATGCATTGAACTTGCCGTTTGTATATGTACGCTCCACTCCGAAAGACCATG
>ENA-UEQA01001646-UEQA01001646.1-human-gut-metagenome-genome-assembly--contig:-NODE-1646-length-10648-cov-5.404124_pt1 | contig 10648 bp, 8 predicted proteins | sample MGYA00242936_ERZ507937 | MGnify/ENA primary metagenome ERZ507937 (study PRJEB26167, sample SAMN06115468) | human gut metagenome | host: Homo sapiens | place: China:Chongqing | collected 2016-06-16... | reverse complement strand
ATGCTCGATAATACACAAAGTATTATCTGCGCTTTTGGCTTAGCATCTGCCGCACCTCGCTCGCCGTATCGGCACTTAGAATTATGCGGTATTGCCCTTGGTAAATGATAAGATATATGATAAGAAGTTGAGGACCCATAAGGGGGTACAGTATGCAGCAAACTGCGCATAAGGTCGTTGTCATCGGGCATCGCAACCCGGACACCGACTCCATCTGCTCTGCCATTGCCTATGCAGAGCTGAAAAACAAGACCAGCGATCTGGTTTGCGAGGCCCGGCGTGCGGGCAAGATGAATCAGGAAACGGAATTTGTGCTGAAAAAGTTCGGGGTCACGCCGCCCCGGATGTGCACCGACGTCAACCCTAAAATTCGGGATGTGGATTACCGGCAGGTGCCCGGCATCCCCGGCTCCACCAGCCTGCGCAAGGCGTGGGAGATCATGCGCGACCAGAAGATCGACACCCTCCCCGTGACCAGCGAGGATGACGAATTGCAGGGCGTCATCACGGTGAAGGATATCGCCACCGCCAACATGGACCTGTTCGACACCGGCATCCTTGCCAAGAGCCGCACCAGTTACCGCAATATTCTGGAAACGCTGGGCGCTACCATGGTGGTGGGCAGCGAGGACGCAGAGTGCACCACCGGCCACATCCGCATTGGCACCGCCACCCCGGAAATGCTGGAAAGCAGCATGGAAAAGGGCGATATCGTCATCCTGACCAACCGCTACGAAAGCCAGCTCTGCGCCATCGAGAAGGAAGCTTCTCTCATCATCATCTGCAACGGCGCAAAGGTGGGCCGCACCATCCAGCACATTGCCGCCGAGACCGGCGTAGCCATCATGAGCGCCCCCTGCGATACCTACGCGGCGGCAAAGCTCATCAGCCAGTGTGCGCCCATTTCCTATTACATGACCCGGGACGATATCATGAAGTTCACCCTCGTCACCCCGGTGGCCGACGTCACCCGCGTGATGGCAAAGGTGCGCCACCGGTATTTCCCCATTCTGGACGCAGACGGCAAGTACTGCGGTATGATCAGCCGCCGCAACATCATCAACCTGCGTAAGCGCCGCATCATTCTGGTGGACCACAACGAGGCCACACAGGCGGTGGAGGGCTTTGATCAGGCCGAGATTCTGGAGATCATCGACCACCACCGCATCGGCAGTCTGGAGACCAGCGGCCCGGTGTACTTCCGCAACCAGCCGGTGGGCTGCACCGCCACCATCGTCACCCAGATGTACGATGAAAACGGCGTGACCATCCCGCAAAAGACCGCCGGTCTGCTGCTGGCCGCCATCCTTTCGGATACGCTGGTGTTCCGCAGCCCCACCTGCACCCCTATCGACGTAAACGCCGCCAACCGTCTGGCAAAGATCGCCGGGGTGGACATCAACGAGTTTGCCAACGAAATGTTCGAAGCCGGCGAAAAGCTGGACGGCAAGACCGCCGAGGAAGTGTTCTTGCAGGACTTCAAGGTGTTCATGTGCGGTGATATCCGCTTTGGTGTGGCGCAGGGCAGCTATATGACCCGCAAGAACCTGACCGCCGCCGAGGCGCTGCTGAAGCCCTATCTCGAGGAAGCACGCAACAAGCAGAACGTGGAGGATATCTACATGCTGCTGACCGACGTGCCCAAGGAGGAGAGCGTGGTCATCTGCAACGGGCGCTACGCCGCCGAGGTGCTGACGGATGGCTTCGACACCCAGCCCGCCGCCGATGCCAGCTGGACGCTGCCGGGCGTGGTGAGCCGCAAAAAGCAGTTCATTCCCGCCCTGATGACCGCTTATCAGGAGCTGTAAAGGGACACCGCTGTGTTTGATTTTCTTTCCAAAAAAGATCGCACCCCGCCCGCACTGCCGGAAGGCACGGAGCGGCGGCGCTACACCATCACCGGACAGGTGCAGGGGGTGGGCTTCCGCTACCGTGCGCGGTACGCCGCGCAGACCCTTGACCTGACCGGCTGGGTGCAGAACGAGGATGACGGCAGCGTAACGCTGGAAGTGCAGGGCGACCCGGATAAGTTCATGTCCCTGTTCGCCATGATCCAGAAAAGCGACTATATCCAAATTACCGGCATCCGCAGCAAGAATATCCCGCCCGACCCGTGGGAGCACGGCTTCTCGGTGAAGGGATATTAAAGGAACTGAATAGAAACAGAGCGCCTGACACTGCGGTGTCAGGCGTTCTGTTTTATCATATGATATTTTCACCCCAGCACCTTGAGGGGGGAGTTTTCCACCCACAGGGTATGATCCAGCAGGCGGGTGACGGCAAGCCGTCCATTTGCCGTTACCCGGGCGGGGTCGAGGGCGTAGAAGTCGCTCTCGGTCAGGTTTTCCGGGTCGGCGGTGGGGGAGATGCCCGCCACGCATACCCAGTGGCCGTAGGTGCTGCTGGTGGCAATGTGGGGGTAGTTCACCTCGCTCCAGCCGGAGGAAGTCAGGTGGTATTCATAAGTAGAGGTGCGGTTCGTGTGGCGCTTTACCCCGCTGACCGTGGTATTTTTCAGGTGCACGATCACCGGATGCCCGGCGGAAAGCTCGCTGTACAGCTTCTTCAGGCACTCGGCGCGGGTGCCGGAGTACCCGGTGTAGCCCGCTGCGGACCACACCGCACCGTTCGACCACATCCCGCTGCCGGAGCACACCTTGCCGTCCAGAATGGTGCGGGCGTAGCGCAGCGCGTACAGGCTGCACTTGCCGGAAGTCTGGTTGCCGATGGAAAGAATGTGGCTGGTGTCGAAGCTGAGCAGCCGGATGCCGTTTTTCTCTTTCAGTTCAGCGGCGTGGGCATGGGGCAAAAAGGCGCACAGCAGCAAAACCAGCGCCAGAACTGCCGCCGCCAGCCGCTGTGCCGCGCGGGCGGGACAGTGTTGCATGGGTACTTCCTCCAAGTTCGTTTCAATCTGGACATGATTTTACCACAAAAACGTGGTGAAAATGTGTAAAAAGGCAAAATAATGGAGCTCCCTCTCAGAGGGAGCTGGCGCGGCGCAAGCCGCGTCTGAGGGAGTTCACACCGACTAACACAACATATGTCCAAATTTAAGTGCTCCCGCACCCGGCAAAACTGCGCCGCCGGGGCAGGGAAAAGATGATTCTGTGAATTGTAGACAGACTTTATTCCGGAATATATCAGAACTGCAACAAACTCGACCTGTTTTCATCCATTTTCACGAAACTGCTTCAGGAAGTTTAGCGATATTTCCGATTGACAAAACCGTCAGGTGTCGGATATAATCAGGGCAGAAAGGCAACGATGGTTGCGAAAGCCTTTCGAGAAAAAAGAAACATATCCACAAAAAACGCTGATTGGAGGGATACCCCTATGAAGAAACTGTCAAAGATCGTCGCTCTGCTGCTTGCAGGCGCAATGGCTATGGTGATGCTCACCGCCTGTACCGGCGGCGGCAACACCGGCAGCAATCTGAAAGAGGATAAGGATGCCGAGGCTAAGGTTCTGAGCAAGTACAGCACCAGCGTAGCTAATAACAAAGAATTGAAAGATGAAGCAGAAAAGTTCTTGGACGAAAAACTCACTGTATCTGGCGGTATCGGTGGCTATAGATTCGTTCTTGACGGCAAAGTAAAGGGTAAGGACAAAGAGTATCTGACGGTTCTCGTAGCGGCGAACTTCTCCTATAATGACACGTTGCTGGGTGTTATTCTGGATGAGATCTCGAAGAAGGTCAAGACCGATGCGGATGTCAACATTAACCAGAACGGCACTTGGACGGACATTGGCGTTGTTGTTAAGAGCGACCCCAAGACCAAGCAGAGCTACATGGCAATTGCGTTCAAGGTCAAGAACCCCAACAAGAAGTGATCACACAATGTTTCCCCGGAGAGCACCCGCCCTCCGGGGCTTTTTTCTGTCTTGCTTGCGGTAAATGCCGCTTACCGTTGCGACCCCTCCCATGAAAATGCGTTTGGAGCGCTCCGCAGAGCGCGACGAACGCGAAATTTAAAATAAAATTTCCGCTGATGATGCGCAGAGCAACGCGGAGCGCATTCAAAATCGTCCTGCCCCGCCCGGGGTTTTTTGCGCTCTGCCCAAAAATCCCGGCAAAAAACAGGCACACTTGCCATTGACGAACCCTGCCGCGCTGCTGTAAAATGAAAGCAGAATGCCCTGTGCATCCGCATGGGCCCCCTGCATTTTATAAAAGGAGCATTGCATGAAAAAGATCAAGCGTCTTGCGGCTGTTCTGCTGGCCGGTATCATGGCACTGGCACTGTTCACCGCCTGCGGCGGCAGCGACCCCGGCAACCCCGAGTTTGATCCCAAGGTGGAAAGCGCCTATCTTGACGCGCTGAATAATACATTCGGGACGAGCTTTGAAAACGATGCCGACATCAAGAGGCTGGCCATCGAGCACATCGAGGAGAAACACGGCGCGGACAGCCTGACCGGTGAGACGCTCTACAAAACAGATGGCGATGGTAAGACCACGGTGCGGCTGGTGCAGATCTGCTATGATGTGCGCAAAAGCACGAAAGAGAACTATGTGCCGCTTTTCTACGAGGCTGCAAACACGCCGAACATCACGCCGGACAAAATGAGTCTCCGCACCCTGTATCGTGTTGTGGAGCAGGAAATCGAGACTGCGAAGAAAAAAACCGGCCGGACGCTGGAGCTTACCGCGCTGGGGGTCGGCGCATGGACCATCGGCGGCAAGACCTATGTTGCCATCGGCTTTGAGCTGACCAACACCACCCCGCAGAACTGAACCCCACCCCGCCCCGAGGAGCACCCCGCTCCCCGGGGCTTTTTTTCGCCTTTTTGTGACAAACCCCGCCCGCTGTGGTACAATAAAAGGGTATCGAACTCACACAGAAAGGACGTTTCCATGCAGCTGTTTGAACTGGTCAGCCCACGGCTGTTCCGCCCGCTGGCGGGGCCCAACCGGGCGTTTTATGCAGAGCTTTTGCTGCTGCTCTGGGAGGAGTGCCGCCATACGGCAGATTACAGCATTTCCCGCGCCGAAGCCGTCTCCCGCGCCGAGGATTATTTTGCCGCGCTGGCAAAGCCGCTGGCGCTGGACGCCGACGGCGCGGGTGACGAGGACGAGCAGCCCACCCGCGACCCCCACACGCTGGCGGTGGGCTTTCTGCTGCGTCTGCGCCGCACCGGCTGGCTGGAGGAGCAGCCCGGCAGTTATGAGAGCGAGCCCACCCTTGCCTTTATGCCGGAGGTCACCCCGCTGCTGGACGCGCTGGAAGAAATACTGAACCCCCGGGTGGTCACCTACACCGGCAAGCTGTACAAGGCGTGGCAGCTGCTGGGCAGCATCGGACAGGAAAAAAGCCCCTACGAGAACGTGCTGCGGGAGGTGGCGGCAGACCTTGAAACTTTGAACAAGTCCCTGCGCGCCCTCAACGCTTCCATCGGGCATTACATCGACCGCCTGACCCATAACCGCACCCCGCAGGAGGTGCTGGAACTGTTCGATCAGTACGAGGAAAAGGTGGTGGCAGCGGCGTACCACCGCTTTAAAACCAGCGATAACCTGTTCAATTACCGCGCCTATCTGGAAGAAGAACTGGACGACTGCGAGCAGAACCAACTGCCCCGGCTGGCGCTGGATTACGCCCGGGTGGAGCGCTGCGCCCCCGGCGAGGCTGCACCCCGGGTGCGTGCCCTTATTCAGCAGCAGCGGGACGCGCTGGAGGAGATGAGCACCCTGATGAAGGAGATCGACGCCAGCCACATCCGCTACCGCAAGCGGGCGGTGCAGCGGGCACAATTCCTGCTGCTGAGCGACCGCTCGGCGCAGGGCAGCGTCACCGCCCTGCTGCGCCGCTATGCGGAGGACATCCGCAGCCCGGAGCAGCTGTTCGAGCCGGACGATGGCCCGGTGGCAGCGCGGCTGCACCTGTACCCGGCGGCAGTGTTCGGCGCAAAGCCGCTGTATCCCCCCGCCGCGCCCCGCACCGAAGCACCTCTTGCTCCGGTGCGCACCGAGCCCCTTGACCCCGAACGGCTGCGGCAGGAGCAGCAGCTTCTGCTGGACTACGCCCGCCTTGCCGTCACCGAGGAAAACGTGGCGCTGCTGGCGCGGCAGGCATTGGCTGCCCGCGGGCAGGTGAACGCCTCCACCCTTGTGGAGGAATACCCGAACGATTTTACAGGCATCATCGGCCTGCACACCTATTCCCAGTCGCCGCACCGGGAGTATGATATCACCATGACCGGAAACTGGGTGGAGCGCGGCGGCTTCCGGTTTCAGGATTTTGTCCTGACCCGCCGCAAGGAGGTAAACACGGATGGCAACCATTGATCTGCTGGAAGAGACCGCAAACTATCTGCTCAACCACTGCTTTGTGCTGGGCTGCGTAGAGGAACAGCGGGCAAAATATCTGTATATTCAGGATCACCTCAACGAGGTGCGTGCGGTGTTCAAACCCTTGGGCTACGCGGTGCTTTTGTACCCCGCACCCATGCAGGCGGCGGCGCTGGTCAACGAGCACGAGGGCAGTCAGGCACGGCTGCTCAAGTACGAGAGCATTTTGCTGCTGGTGCTGCGGCTTTTGTACCTGCAAAAGCGGGAAAGCCTTGCCGCCAGCGCAGACGAGGTGCTGGTCACGGTGGAAGAGGTGCAGGCAGAGCTGCAAAAGATGAACCTGCCCCGCAAGCTGGATCAGCAAACGCTGGAAAAGCTCATGCGCACCCTGCGCCGGTACAATCTGGCGCGTCCGGTGGGACGGCTGTCCGGGCTGGACAGCCGCATCGAGGTATTTCCCACGGTGCTGCTGGCGCTGCCGGACGCCGACCTTGCGGATGCCGCCGCCGAGAGCGCCCGCACCCGCACCGAGCTTGGTCTGTACGAGCGCCCGGAGGGCGCAGACACCGAAGCAGGGGAGGGTGAAGCATGATCGAACTCAAGCGCCTGAAACTTATCAACTGGCACAACTTTGAAAATACCACCTTCGACTGCGCCCGCCTGACCTATATGATCGGCGTGAACGCCGTGGGCAAGACCACCATTCTGGACGCCATTCGCTACTGCCTGACCACCAACCGCAATTTCAATGCGCTGGGCAATAAGAAAAGCGGCCGCACCCTGCAAGGCTCCGTCCACGCCAAGCAGCGCGGCGAAAACGCCTACCGCCGCCCGGGGCATACCGTGGCGTATATCGGGGCAGAGTTCTGGGACAGCGTAAAGCACACCAGCTTTGTCATCGCGGTGCGGGTGGAGTCCGAGGGCCCCATGCAGGAGCTGCACCCCGGCGACCAGACATGGTATATCTCGGAGGACGGCATCACGCTGGAACAGCTGCCCTTCATCGACCCGCGCACCGGTGCGCCCAGCGCCAAGGAGGACTTCAAGCCCGCCGAGGGGCGGCTTTCTTATACCCGCAGCCCCAGCGAAGCGCGGGACAGAATATGCCGCGCACTGGGCATCGGGCGCGCAGCCAGCCCGCTGGGTAAAAAGTTCAACGAGGTGTTCCAGATGGGCACCAGCATGGACGAGATCCCGAACTTCCGGGAGTTTCTGTACCAGTACATTTTGCCCCAGCCGGAACTGGACTTGGAAGCCTTGCAGGGCGACCGCTTGGAGCTGGAAAACCTGCACGCCGTGCTTGCGGAAGCCCAGACCCGCGCCGATGCGCTGGACGAGATCGTGCGCTATGGCCGCGAAGCCACCGAAAAACAGACCGAAGCCCTTGTGAACCGGGGTGCCGCCCTGCTGGCGCGGGCTGCTGCCGATGCCGGGGAAAAGGCCGTCTGGCAGGAGCGGGTAGACGCCGGACGCCGCCAACAGGAAACGCTGCACACCCGCTACGCCGAGGCCAAGACCGCCGAAGCGGAAGCCCGCCGCGCCTACCTGACCGCCCACAGCGCCGCCGGTGCCAGCGGCGAGGGCCGCGCACTGGACGCCCTCAACGAGGAGCTGGCGCACCGGCAGACCGCACTGGATGCCGCCGCCCGCCGCGCCGACACCGCTGAAAAAGCCGCCGAAAAGACTGGCAATCTGCTGGCGGTGCTGCGCCGCAGCGGCTTTGCCGCCGGACAGAAGATGACTGACCTGACCCCCGACACCCTGCCTGCCCTGACCGACTGGCTGACCGCACAGGAAAAGCCGCTGGAAGAAGCCTATTTTGCCGCCCGGCAGCACACCGCCGCCTTGCAGCGGCAGCAGACCGAGAAACGCGCCGAGCTGGATGCCGTATCCGGCGGCAAGTGGGTGTACCCCCACGGGGACGCCGCTACCCGGGTGCGGGACGCCGTGAATGCCGAGCTGAAAAGCCGTGGCATGGAGCCGGACGCCCGCATCTTCTGCGAGCTGCTGAACGTGGAGGACGAGAGCTGGCAGGACTGCGTGGAGGCCTGTCTGGGCGACCGCCGCTTTGATATCCTTGTGCCGCCCGCCCACTATGCCGCTGCCAAAAGCGCCTTTGTGGCGCTGAAGGACAAGGTGGGGCCCATCAGCCTGCTGGACACCCCGGGTCTGCGCAAGGCCAACCGCCGCGCCGACACTGCTCCCGCCGACAGTCTGGCGGCACAGGTCACCAGCGAAAACCCGCTGGCTGCGCAGTACGCCGACACCATTCTGCGCCGCATCGTCTGCTGCGATACCCCCGACACGCTGGAAAACTACCCCGACAGCGCCACCCGGGACCTTCTGCGCCACCATCCCTTCCGGTTGGAGCGTCTGCGCACCCCGCAGCGCTATATCGGCTTGGAAGCCCGCCGCGCCCGCGCCGGGGCACTGGCAGGGGAGATGAACGCCCTTGCCGAGGAAGTGCGTGCCGCCGCACAGGCAGAGCAGAACCTGAAAGCCGCATACAGCCAGTACCAGACCCTTTTGCGCGGCACAACGCTGGAAGAACTTGCCGCCTTGTGGGACGCCCGCGCCGCCCTGACCGCCGCCCGCGCGGCGGTGGAGGAACAGGCCGCAAAGCTGGCCGAGTGCCGCGAGAATCCGCTTTTGCAGCAGCTGTATAAGGAGGAAGAGGTGCGCGAGGCCGCATGGGAAGCCGCCCGCACTGCCGTGGAGCAGACCGGCGGCGACCTGCGCGTGTGCGAAAAACAGATCTCCTCCTGCGAGGCGGAGCAGCAAAAGGCGGTGGACACCACCGAAAAGAGCGCACAGGCCGCAGAGAGCTTTTTTGCAGCTCATCCGCTGGTGGAGCCGCTCTCCCGCAGCCGTCAGCAGGCGCTGACCGGGCCGGACAAGTCCCCCCGCGCCGCCGCGCAGGCTGCCGAAAAGGCACAGGCCAAGCTGGACGATGCCCTGACCGTCTACCTGAACAGCACGCTGGAACCGGCGCAGCGGGAATACAACCGGCGCTACGTCTGCGATTATCCTCTGGGTCTTGCCGGGCTGGAGCAGTACCGCGCCCAGCATGAGAGCCTTGTGCGCATCGACCTGGAGCGCTACGCCGCCCGCCTGGAGCAGGCGCAGCGGGACTGCAAGGACCGCTTCCGCAAGGATATTTTGTTCCGCATGAAGGACGATATCTTCAACGCCCGGCGGCAGTTCCGGGAACTGAACAAGGTCATGGAGCAGCTGACCTACGGCGAGGAAGTCTACCGCTTTGAGCTGGAGCCCAGCCGCGACCCGCAGCTGGCGGCGTTCTATCAGGTCATCGTGGACAAGGGCAACCAGCAGATGACCGAGGGGGATTCTCTTGACAACCTTGCCGCCACCGCCGACCCCGCCTACGAGCGTCAGGTGGACGAGCTGATGGAAAAGATTATGGCGGATGTGGACGAGAACACCCGCGCCCGGCAGGAGGGACGCACCGCCGCCGGTGCCACCCTTTCGGACTATGTGGACTACCGCACCTATCTGGACTACGATATCAAGGTGACCAATCGGGTCACCGGGCAGCAGGCGTATCTGTCCCGCGTCAGCCGCGATTCCTCCGGCGGCGAGAATCAGGCCCCCTTCTATGTGGCCATCTGCGCAAGCCTTTTGCAAATTTACCAGAAGAGCGAAAACAGCATCCGTCTGGTGCTGCTGGACGAAGCCTTCAGCAAGATGACCAGCGACCGCATCCGCCCCATGATGGAACTGTTCCGCCGCCTGCAATTGCAGGTGCTGCTCATCTCCACCGTGGAAAAGAGCACCGCCATCCAGCCCTACTGCGATATCACCTACTCCATCGTCCGCCACGGCGACGCCAACGCCATCGCACCCTTTGTCCGCATTGCGGCAGAATGATGCAAAGCAGGGCTTGACATCAAAAATAAACTTTGCTATACTGTTTTTTGCTCATCGGAGGGCTGTTTCAACGTAATTGAAGGGCCGGATAAGATGTCATCGTTCGTGCTTCCCGGAGGCTGTGGGCACCGTAGTGCCGCAGCAGAAGAGGGAATGCACCGGAGCGGTGGTTCTTATCCGGCCTTTTTGCATATGTGAAGTTCAAAAAGGAGGAGCTATGCCAAAGAAAACCATCCAATTGTCCGATCATTTTACCTATTCCCGCCTGCTGCGGTTCGTGCTGCCCTGCATCGGCACCATGCTGTTCACCTCCGTCTACGGCATCGTGGACGGGTTGTGCGTTTCCAACTTTGTGGGCAAAACGGCCTTTGCGGCGGTCAACCTCATCATGCCGCTGCCCATGCTGCTGGGCACCATCGGCTTTATGCTGGGCACCGGCGGCAGCGCCATCGTGGGCATCACGCTGGG
>ENA-UEQA01001642-UEQA01001642.1-human-gut-metagenome-genome-assembly--contig:-NODE-1642-length-10659-cov-7.416084_pt1 | contig 10659 bp, 7 predicted proteins | sample MGYA00242936_ERZ507937 | MGnify/ENA primary metagenome ERZ507937 (study PRJEB26167, sample SAMN06115468) | human gut metagenome | host: Homo sapiens | place: China:Chongqing | collected 2016-06-16... | reverse complement strand
GCACACCGTGAAACGCGAGCGGCAGAAGGCTTCCCGTTCGCCCCGGTCCCATCCACCATATCCACATCGGGCACGACTATAAGTACCGAGCCAATCTGATCGACAATCAGGCCGCCATCAGTTAGGAATTCTTCGAGACCCGCAAATCTTCGTTTAATTTTTTTGAATCCGATAGCTTCGTTGGTTATGCCGTCACCCATCTCAAATCTCAGTCCATAAGAACCTCTGGGAAAACTTTCCTCACCTTCAAATTCACCCAGGATTCTGACGCCGCTGGAAGCTAGTCCTTTTACGCACTGCTGCTTGGCTGAATTAACGATTCCGTCTTCGCTTGTTGGATCTTGACTCAGAGGGTTATTTAATGAACAGCCAAAGGCTGCCAAAGCCTCATTCACACATTTTTCGTCGTATATCTTGCATTTACTGAACACAGCTTTGCTGATCTCGGCAATGGTCGGTGCAGTCGCCGCATCAGCGCTGCAAACAGAGGTCGCTAGAAATAACGATAAACAAGCTAACAAAATTTTTTTCTTCATCCGTGGCTCCGACTTTGAGTTTGTTCTTTTCTTAAAAACAGTTTTTCTCGTCTGTTTTAGCTACCAAAACTAAGAAAGAAGCGTCGCTCTTCCCGTTTCTGTTTTTTTGAATTCACCCATTGTAGCAATTGGAAACAGTTTTAGAAGTCCTAATGTCTCCTCCCCCTACCGTGTGCGGCAGGCTATTTATATAGATTTCTCAGCACCACATATGGGCTTACCAAAAGCACGCAGAGATTAAGCGGAAGCACCCACACAGGAAGTGCAACAGGAAGGAAAAACACAAGAAAAGCGATCAACGTTAACGAACTGCCGAGCTTCAAAGCAGCCTTTTGACCGGTAGGCGAAGCTCCGTCGTAGCCCATCTTCCGTTTTTTCCAGACATAGATTCCGTCGATCATCAGAGGCACCGCTAATAGACCTAAAGGCCAGAGCCAAATCATCGCTTTGGACGTCCTTAAGAAAACAAGGTAAACCGTAAATAGGAAAGACTTACTGCGGTCCCTCAAGATCGGTAAAAATCCTTCGGATAACTTTCCGAGCTTTTCGCTTAACTTGTTTTGCGCTTGGATCGGGGCAAAAAGACCGTTGACCTTTTCTTCCAATCCTGTGTCTTTCATCACAAGGCTGTACGCTTTATTAGCCTGGTCCGAAACGAATCTACCAGCCGATTTGCCGTAAGCCTGCGTAAGAGAAGCGTGCTCTTCCGTAACTGCCCGAGCAGAATATTCGCTTGGCAGCAGTACGACTAATGAGACGAGTTGAAGCACCATAAGAATGAAAACGGAACGGAAGAGTGAAAGCAGTCCGTTTTGCTGTGCGTTTGCGGAGGATTTACTCATAGAGACTCCAAGTAGCTTGAAAAATTTCGGCCGCTAATCCGAGATGGGGAAAGAAAAGGAAGGAAAGGAGGAAGAATCAAAGAGGGAGAAGATAAAAAAACCGAATCGGAGATACTTTCTCCGCTGGGAATACTTCAGTCGTTTCCTAAAAATAATTTTTTCTATATTTTTCCTGTTCTACCCATTTTTCTCTCTCAAGCTGTCCAAAGAAAAAAGATGAAGGTGATGAAGTTGAAAAGGGGTGAAAAAAATAAAAAGAATTCTGAAGGAAACGGGCTTAATTGTTCCGATTGGCCTGTCTAACGGACCAAGTCTCTCCGCTTTTTACTAAGTTCATTTTTATCCACTTTTATTTTATTTCCCCATTAACTCATCAACAAACATCTTTTAGCAACCTTCTCAAAAAGTGTTCCTTTTTCTTTTGCTTTTGCTCCTTGTTTTGCCTTTGCCTCGGTAACTTCACTTCGCTCGTGGTCAGCCCCTTGCTCGGAAAGAATAGGAAGCCTGCCTTTAAAAATCTTTCCGCCGGAAAGAGACGCGAAATACTCCAAATCCGGAAGCATTCCTAAGGCCTGCGGCGGAACGAGTTCGGCTTCTTCCTGCATCAGGCGCTCTCCCGAATTTGCCGATGCGGTTAAAGGGTCGTCCGAAGAAATGCCGGTTGACTGCGTGTGCATCACGTAGTTGATTTTGGTTTTCATGCAGTTATCCGCAAAATATTTCATGGTTTCCGCACTTCTTAACCTCAGGCAAATCATGTTGTTGAAGTTGCCTAAGGCGGATTCCGTTTTATCGCGGCTCTCGAGCCTCGTTGTGAAGCCAGCGATCGTCTGAGAGGCACAATAGATTTGGAATTTAGCTCCGCGTCCCTTGTTTAAGAGCGCAATGAGCGGGTCGTTGGCAATTTCAGCGCACTCATCGACAAAAATATTTAAGGGTTCTAAGTCCCGTCGGTAGTTGTAGCGGTCGGCTGCCACCTGCGCTAAGTCAGACAACAGTATGGCGCCTAACGCACGACCGGCTGATTGATACTGTAGGGTAACCACTCTTCTGCCGTGCGTGAGGTCCTTGAGATTGAGAAAGTTGGCTCCCGGCGCATGAGGTTTGGGGTTGACGATTGTGCCGAGCTCCCCGGAGGTGAGATCGGTGAGCGCTGCGGTAAGGTTCGAGAGCATTTTGCTAAGGTGCTCCGGATCGTGCTCAAAAAACGAAATGACAGATGCTGCGTTCCTCACCGTTCTTGTTTCATCTTCTAATAGGAAGTGTCTGAAGTAAGCCGCCCAGTACTGCGCCTTTTGGAAGTCGGTGAGGATAACTGCGGCGCGCTTCTTACTTCCGGATAAAGAAACAGAGCCTTTGATGACATCGATCCCCGTGATTCCTTCCGGGAACTCATTGGTCGGAAGCGCGATCCTTAAATTATTTTCGTAATCCTCCTTTTGAGAGGCCAGAGAAGCCACCATTCGGCTTACCAAGGAAGCAAGACTTCCGCTTTGAACATACTTAAAAAGATTTTCCAGCGTAGGCTTTTCGCCCGCGGTCATCATGCCTTCGAAAATACTCGTTGCAAAGGCTGCGGCATATTTGGTAAATACATCATCATTGAGACCCAAAAGACACTTAATGCGAGAAGCCAACTCTGCGGTCTCTTCAAAATTTGCCAGGGGATCGATTTTTGCAGAGTGCTTCGGATCATTGAGTCTTACGGATACAAAAAGCTGCGGCTTTCCGATCACTTCGCAGGCCATTTTGGCATTCTTCTCCAGCTCTTCGTCGCCTTTCGGATCAAAGATAAGCACTGCTTCTCCGCGCAGGACAGCCTGAGAAATCAGAAGATCAAAAAGCCTTGTTTTGCCTGCTCCGGTAGTGCCGAGAATTAACGTGTGGCCGCTTATATGACTTAGCGGCTGGTAGATATCCGTTTCCTCCCCCAAGCCGTGAATGGCAGTAAACCCCTTTTTGGCAGCCTCTCCTGTTTTATCCGAGAATCCGCCGGAATTGTCTCCCGCAGGCTGAAAATCCAAGGATTCCAGCGTTCCGCTCATGATTTCGGTAAGACGCTGAATCTGATCCTTTTCCCACATGAAGCCTCGCCCTAGCCAAACGGCTTTTGCAGTTCCTTTTATTTCTTCGTAAGTCATCGCAGGCTTAAAGCCGGGGAAAACCTTTTCTTTCAGCGCAGCAAAATCGGTAAAAACAAGCTCTTCGCCTCCGAGCTTTTTATGCTGTTCGATTACTTTTACCGCCTGATGCCTTCGGTAAAGAGTCATTGCCGCACAAACTGCAGCTGCGGCAGACCAGGCGGACCAAACGGAAAATCCGTGCGAAGCATAAAAGGCAAGCGCGCCGATCCCGCTTGCGAGCACACCCTGCTCCCACCAGAAAGCCTGAACCAATTCAAAGTTCGGGCGATAGGATCGTTCATACTTGGTCGGATCGAATTGCATCACTTACTCCTTAGGATTGATTCGTGCGCCGAGGCGGTTTTTTCTGAAAAACAAGGCGGTCTCTGCAATAAACCGGAGTGCCTCCTGCGGCTTAAAGCCGCGGGCTGCCAAGAGAGACTTCCATTTGTCTTTCGATATGCTGCAGATAACGCCGTGCGCGTCCTGCTCATATTCAATTTCGTCGCACTCGATGAATGCGCCGCCTCCGCCCGTTAGGTCTTCTTTGATTTGGTGCAAAAACCGTACTGCCTCATCTGCATCGATTTTCCCGGCCTCTCAAGGAGCCGCCCGAAGATTGACTTCTACCGACTCTTCAACGGGATTCGAACTAAGAGTCGAACTGTTAATCGAACCAGGATTCGAACCCTCACCCGAACCTCCAATCGAACCGGAAGTCGTACAAGGGGTCTTACAAGGAGCTGTACCAGGAGACGTACCTTGATTCATGCAGCCATCCGAAGGCGAAAAGACTTCTCCCGTTTCCGGATCGACTCGAAGGGCGGCGTTGTCTTCCCCTTTTAAACTTTCAAAGGAGCTTTTATTTAATTTTTTACCGGGAGTTTTATCGGGCGTTTTCTTCCTCCTCGAATCGGAACTACTTTCCCCGTCAGCGGCAAGAGATTCTTCGTCGCTCTCAACGACACCAACATCGCCACCGCCTTTCCCTTTATTTCCTTTATTCCCTTTATCGGAAAGAGTATTTCCGTTTGGCTGACCGACATCTCCTCCACCGTTTACAGTTTTTATGGTTTTTATGGCTGCTATCTTCTTCTTTGACTCGTCGAAATTTGTCGGATTGACTACGTCCGTTTCGATCGGATTTATTGTCTTGGCAGCTTGCCCACTCTTCTCACCATTAGTAAACCCAAACTTCTCATCGGCCCGGAACATTTCATCCGGAGCATTTTCATGCGCTGCTTCGTAAAGCCTTCTGAAATACATATCCGTCTCCGATGACGGAGCATCCGCTCCTCGAACCAGAAAGTTCACGGCATTCACCGTCAGCCTGTCGGTAAAAACCACAGCAAAGTCGGAAGAAAAGAAATCCTCTTCTTTATTACCTGCACCCTTCGGATGACGGGATAAAAATGAATCCCGGTGCACTTGAATAAAGGGCTTTAAAAACTTTTCCACGCGTCGGGTAAGAAGATTTGCAGGGCCTTCCTTCTCGGAATCGGGATTTCTGCAAACTGCTCGGAAACGGCCGCAAAACAAAACCCAGGCATTGACTCGAAGGCTTGCAGCATTCATTTCTACCAAGGGAAGGCTGGCGGCTCCCTCGGGCGGAACGCATTCGGCTTGATTGATAAAGAGCGCGGCCAGCTCGATAAAGAGCGGATAAAACTCAGAATTTTTATTCTCTTTCGGAAAGCACCCTCTGTCCGTTCCGATTCTGTAGGCGCGAAGGACTTTTTCGTAGAACTTGGCAAAGCGGATGACTGCGGTGCCGTCGGTTTCAAGCGGTGCAAATCGGATTTCACCTTCCGGTGAATTTTTTCGGGATTCAGGGGCTCCCGAGGCCATTGAATCATAGGAAAGCTTATCTTCTTCGCTATCTTCTTTGCTTTCTTCTTCCCTGAACTCGTTTCTTTCGACGGAAGAAGTATTCCCGACGCTGTTTTTTTCTTCAAAGCTCTTATAAACCTTTCCCGGGAAAATTTCACTCGGAATATTTTCTTCGGAAGCAAATGACCAAAGCCAGGCCTTATCGCTTTCTTCATCCGGTTTGAATTTCAGCTTCTTTAACGTATGAGGACTTGCGCAGACCGAGAGCTTCTGTGCAAAAGGGTAATAGCGCCACAGAAAGCGGCTTGTGGTTTTATCCGCAAAATCAGAAAAAGAAGGAGATTTGGAAAAAGAATTATTGGAATGAATTTTTCTTTGTGCTGAGGCGGAAGACTTATTCCCGTTTCTTGTACTGCAGGCCACGACGTTGTTATTTCCTCCTTCCCAACTCCAATCCGACGAACCGATGCCACCGTCCGAACTCTCTCCGACGAACCGCAAAGAGGCTTCCGCCCCATCTGCAGGCAAATCCTCCTCGTCGAAAAACTCAGTTTCGTCAAACAAGGGAATGATCGGAAATTTGCGATAAGTCTTCCAGCCTGCGGCTTCCTCATGAAAGAGCGGCTCGGTGTTAACAGACAAAGCTGTGTCTTTTAGATGGGCCTGATTAAAGGAAAGCGCCTTTTGCGAAGCAGGCGGCTGAAAGCCCTGGATAATCACTTCTTCTTCAGCTGCAGGAGATTCCTTTCCATGGGGCTTGGCGATTTCTTCTCGTGTTTGAACCTCTGCGGCTTGGGCATCGTAAAACCTGGCGTAGCCGAATTTTTTCAAAATTCGATCAATCCACACTCCGGCAGCTTTGAAGAGGTCTCCGCTTTGAGGCATCCAGCCTTCTCGACCCGAACAAAACTCTTTTTGCCGTTTAATCGCTTTAGTGCGAGCGGATTTCTCTTCCGTAAACCCCTCAAAAGAATTTCTCTCCCAAGCTTCGTCATGAAGCTTATTCCCCTTTTCGAGCTGAATCTCTTCGGCCTTCAGCAGCATCTCTCCAGCCCTAGTTTCCGCGTCTGAACCTCTGCTTGCCGAAGTAAAGAGCACATCATCGGCGTCAAAGGAAGCGGCGCCCGTACAGTCATAAACAAACCCCGGTATTGAAGGCACGAGTCCGATAAAAGGAGACGTGGTAAGCCAAAGCGCTCGAGTCGGCATCACCTCACACTTAGCCATGACGGTGAAAAACGGCGACTCAAAGCGGTCCCCCTTAGGTGTGTATTTCGGATTTCCGTACACGAGTCCGTTATCAAGAAGCCACTGAGCAAGCTCGTCCTTCCGTTGGATAAACCCGACTTTCTTTCCGTGGGTTTCTAAAAACGCACAAAGAGAACTCAGAGCCACGCGGTTCCAGTCAATAAAGCACTTGCCTTCAATGACAAAAACCTGAGCGCCGGGTTTATTGACGGTCCAAAATCCTCGTGCCAGCGCGTAGGAGATTCCGTTTAAAAAGGCCGCGGCGACTGAGGCGGTTGATTCACACACCGGAAAAGTGATGTTTTGAAAGACATTGCGCTTGGTTGAAGCGCCGTCAGCTTCTTTGATACACTTTTTGAGGCTGCTCTCCGGAGATCCTTTGGTGAGCGTTCTTTGGATTTCTTCCAAAAGATTCGGCGAGTCTACGGTCAGCAGCCACTTTCGGTATGCGCTTGGAATCAGCTTATCGGCAAGCGCCGCAGTAAATTCTTCATGAGGATCTCCTCCTCGGTGTTTAGCTCTGAACGCTTCCCTGGCTGCCCCATTTCCCAAAGGATCATTAAGTTCGTCTTCTTTTATCGACTGCAGCGCGATCACTAAAACGCTTTCGACCTTATTTTTTATTCCCCACGCCCAAAGACTTTCCTCCGTCGGGTACCAGCGCAGTTGAGTTTTTTGATCGAACACGGCAAAAGAAGAGACCACTTTGCCTAAGTCGTGAAAGAGCCCGCAGAGAAACGCAGCATGACTCCAATAATTTTTAGAAAAATTCACTTCGGCGTGCGTTCCGCAGCGAGCAAGGATCATCGTTCGGGATAAGCGCAGCGCAAACAATGCGGTTTCCAGAGAGTGACGAAACAGCCCTCCTTCTTCCGAGTGATGGTGCTGAGCCGAGGCGGGAAGCAGCTCAACGTACTCGGCAAGATTCTGCACGGCTGGGATGACCGTCTTAGAGAACTCCTCATCGTTCATTCCGCTCGCATCCCAAATCTCCACTAAGAGTTTTTTCTCCTTCTCCAGCAATTCCGTGGGATTTTTTAAGAACCGGACGGGTTTGATCCGGGTAAGATCGGTATGGGTCGCGGCTTCCGGCATTTGGCCTCCTTCTTGTGTATGTTTTATAAATATTTTATTACTTTATAAAACATTATTTTATTTCTAATTTTGGGAGACTGATTTCGAAGGCAATCCGAAAAACTTCTTAAACCTCGAGGTCAGAGACCGGACACTCATTCGCTCCTTAAGTACCAAGAGAATGTCTTTGTCAACAGACATTAGACGGAGGGCGGATATGGTTTTCTGAGGTGAGAAATGGCCTTTTTATTCTTGCCCCGGAATTCTTTGCCCATCCCTTCGATACTTCAAAAATTCTCTTCTTTGGAATATAGATTTCTTCGGTGCAAGTACAATAAGGAGAAAAGTTTTCGGTATTTGAAATGGAAAAATACAAGCCTGTTTCCGCCGTTGATTGGTTAAATCACCTGATTGCGGAAAATCAAAAAAATTACTTCGAGAAGACTCCGGACCAAATTGTTCTCGACTTTTTTAAGAGAACGAAAGAGGTTTCGTTCTTAAATGAATGGAACGAATTTTTCATGCGCGCTTACTTTAAAGACATGCGAGCTGACATTGCGCCGGCTTTTGTGGGGCTCGTCCGGCACACCGCAGGCGCGGAAGCAAAACCCAATGAATATTTGTGGACCGTGGCGCTTGCAGCAGAAGGACTTCTGAGCGCTTACTCGGTGCTTACGCCTTTTCGGATTCGATTCGAACAATATCTGAAGACACCCAAAGACAGAAGCCCGGACTTTCTCGGCGACTTCTACCATGCCTGCAAAGGCGGGAAAGCGGTGTCGGAAGCAATTCAGGCCGCAGCATCGGAAGAATTTTCTCCTCAACTTAAAAATTTTTGGCGCCCTGAAGACTTAGAAGTTCTGCGTCGAATCAGAAACGGGCTGGCTGCGACCTGGAAAGAAGCTGATTTTGAATACAAGGGCCGTGATATCGAGGAGCTGCTGAATTTCTGCCTTACGGTTCGAATGCAAATGGTTGAATTCAACGCCCGCATGATCTATTCCTCCGGCTCCCAATGGATCGAGATTCTTCGGATTTTCCTTCGCAGGACGCTGCCCTCTTCGTCCCCGGAATTCTTATTGCTCGGAGCCGACATTCCGAACGATGAAAAAACTGCGAGAGAAGCGGGAAAAGCGCTCATTAAACTCGTCGACAAATTCTACGGTTGGCCTGCTCCGAGACTTCCGAACGACTGGCTTAACTGCGGAGTACGGGGGTTAGATATGCCTCAGTACCCGAAGCTCTACAAATCAAAAGAAAAAGAAAGAAAAATATCTTAAGAACTACTGCTCTTCCAAATAACTCCCAAGGATGAAACATGAAAAAAATTTTATTGTCCTTCTTCGTCCTATCTACCCTGGTATTGGACGGTTGCTCAACGAAGTATTCCGTGAAGTACACGGAGCCTTACTCGGAATTTTCCCGCGGAGCGACCTTTGAGGTCGGGACCGTCACGGATACTTCCGGATTTGATTTGGAAAAAGCCGAAGGCGTTAATTTGACACAGGAGTTGACAGAAAAGCTCAAAGAAGCACTCGAAAAAGAAGGACTTCTCGGCACTGAATATCGTCTTAATGTCCGCATCACCCAATATGCGCCGGGAAATGCGGCAGCCCGATGGTTCCTTACAGTAACACCAAGGCACAGCAGCGCAACAACAATCATGAAGACTTGGACCAAAGTCGTCAATTCCAATGGTGAGGAAGTCGCAGACCTGGATGTGGAGCGTGTCATCGGCGCGGGCGGATTAGCTTCTATCGGCGCATGGAGAACTGTCATTGATGACGTAGCCGTCGCAACTGTTCAAAGCCTGAAAGAGGAGCTGGCAAAACAGAAAGACGCCAAGAAGGAATGAAGCTTCCTTACTTGAAACTAAAACTCTATGCTAAAAAGAGTTCCGACTCAAATAAACAATTCAACAAGAAAACCAAGGAGCCCTGCAATGAAGAAACTTTTGATACCTCTGCTATTAGCCTTAAGCCTTGCAGGCTGTGAGTCAGAAGTGGAAATCCCGGTCAAATATTCCGATGTTTTTCGTGATGATCCAATCTCGAGCACTGCGATAGTTACCTTTGACAGCCTTCCGAACTGTAACGAAACGATCATTTCGGATGCAAAGCTTAAAGTTGACTACATATTCCCGGGAGCCAAGTATTTGGGCTGCAAGGAGGACCTACACTGGCGAAATTACATCCAATTCAAAGTCCCGGTACAAATCGGCGGTGTAGGACTAAAAGACTGCTCTGACAATCAAGTCTGTGTAGCAGCCAGCCGGAATAATATGTGGATGAATCTATTCATCGGAAAGGAAGTCCGAAGAAAAATTGATTTGGCTCTTCGAGGAAACACAGGCAACCGCGAAAACTTCAAAATAGTTTTGAAGTTCACGAACGACAGCGGCCAAGAACTCCCGATATATGTTCCCAGCCTCTTTGTAGAGGACGAAGGAGAAAAAATTCCTTTACATAATCTTTCGAGCAATCTTCACGAAGGAAAGTCGAACTTTTCTCTGGGAGACGTAGCAAAGGAAAAAGCTCTGCGCGTTGGCGTTGCCACGCTAATCAAATTTCCTCAGCGAGAACAAAAAGAAGCCGGCCCGCTGCCCCCAGATGGGAAATTTAGCCTCGGTAAAACAATGTAGCTTAAAAACGGATCTCTCTTTTTTACTGCTGCCTCTTTTCTCAGCCAAAGATATCACTCGGCAGCCGATTTTTGTGCTCTCGTTAGCAGCGGTTTGTCTTGGATCTCTTGGATCTCTTGGCTCTTCCGATTATCGAACCAATGTGCTCCGCCGACTTCTCACACTGTTGACTTTGTATTCGAAAAGGGATACTGCTATTACCCGCTTCCCTGGTATTGTGTCTATTCCGCACTAGAGAAAACCCCCGTTTCAGGCCTCTACAGAAGTAAACAAGTTGAACAAAAAATGGTGCGGCCTATAATCACCCTGAATCCCAAGTTGTAATAAAGAGAAACAAAATGCCAAATACCCCCCCTCCCCACCCC
>ENA-UEQA01001637-UEQA01001637.1-human-gut-metagenome-genome-assembly--contig:-NODE-1637-length-10692-cov-15.305228_pt1 | contig 10692 bp, 10 predicted proteins | sample MGYA00242936_ERZ507937 | MGnify/ENA primary metagenome ERZ507937 (study PRJEB26167, sample SAMN06115468) | human gut metagenome | host: Homo sapiens | place: China:Chongqing | collected 2016-06-16... | reverse complement strand
GTGTGCGTAGCTCAGCTGGATAGAGCACTTGGCTACGGACCAAGGTGTCGGGAGTTCGAATCTTCTCGCGCACGTATGCTAAATAGTCTTAAATTCTTGAAAAATCAAGGGTTTAAGGCTATTTTTGTATATGCAGATTTTATGAATCCTTTTTAATGCGGAAAATTCCATAAGATGGTATAATAAAAAAGATAAATTACTGGAAACAATGAATTAAGGTAACCTTAAGGTTATTCGAGTTGGAAAGTAAGATTTACGTGTTAAGATGGCATCATCAAAGATAAGAGGAGGAAAAAATATTTGGACGAGAGCGGAATTAAAAGACAGAGCAAAGTTTGCATTTAAAAGAAACTATTGGAGAAGTGTGCTGATCAGTTTACTGCTGGCGCTTTTGATAGGAGGCGGCAGTGGCGCAGGAAGTGCAGGTTCGGCTATGTCATCAGCTTTAGGAAGTGACGGAAGTGATATTACCTCGGACTCCTATGATGATTTTTATGATGACGCAGATGACATCTGGTATGGGATGAATGATGTCTATGACAATACAGATCATACAGCACTTCTTTTTGCAGGAGTCATTTTTGTTGTGATCTTTATGATTGTATTTGTGATCATTATGACTGTTACAATTCTTTTGGATGCATTTATTTTTAATCCATTGGAAGTGGGATGTAAACGTTTCTATTTAAGAAACCTCAATGAGGCAGCTTTAGTGGGAAATGCCGGATACGCATTTGATAACAATTATAAAAATATTGCAAAGACAATGTTTTTCCGTGATCTGTATACTGTTTTGTGGTCAATGCTTTTTATTATTCCTGGCATTGTAAAGTCATATGAATACCAGATGATCCCATATCTGCTGGCAGACAATCCACAGATGACAAAAGAGGAGGCATTTGCAGAGAGTAAGAGAATGATGCAGGGACAGAAATGGAATGCATTTGTTTTGGATTTATCATTCATTGGATGGGATATTTTATCTGGAATGACAATGGGAATCCTGGGAATCTTTTATGTGCAGCCATACAAAGATGGAACACATGCCGCATTATATGAAGCTTTAAGATACAGAACTCCGTATCAGCAGATTCAGAATCCGGCACCTTACCAGCAGAATACTGCAATGAATCAGCAGACAACAGAGATGCCGAATAGATTTGAAAATCAGAATATCGATCAGCCGTTTGAGGACAGAACGGATTATTAGGAGAACAACTACGGATGGATTACAAAATCTTGATCGCAGATGATGAGCCGGAGATCAGAAATCTTCTCCGGCTTTATCTGGAAAATGAAAACTATCATGTAATAGAAGCGGAGGACGGACAGCGGGCGCTCGATTTATTGCGGGCAGAGCAGCCGGCATTATGTATTTTGGATATTATGATGCCGAAGATAGACGGCTATCATGTATTGCAGCAGATTCGCAAAGAGAGTAATATTCCAGTGATCATTTTGTCAGCGAAGGACGCAGATTCGGAAAAAATCCTGGGATTAAATCTGGGAGCAGACGATTATCTGGCAAAACCGTTCAATCCTTTAGAGGCAGTTGCCAGAGTGAATTCTAACATTAGGCGTTTTTATTCTCTTGGAACAAAAGTGGTTCAGGAGGGAAATTTAGCTGTTCGGGATCTGGTATTGAATCAGGACGCGTGTACTCTGAAAAAAGGAGACAAAATCATACAGCTGACCTCTGTGGAATATCGCATCATGGAACTGTTAATGAAGCATCCGGGCAAAGTCTTTACAAAACAGCAGATTTATGAACATGGATGGGGGGAAGATTATATTGTGGCAGACAATAACATTATGGTCTGCATCAGTAAGCTGCGGGCAAAACTGGATGATAATCCTTCCGCTTATATTCAGACAATCCGTGGTCTGGGATATCGCTTGGAGAAGTAAATGAAGAAACAGAATGATTTACAGTGGTTTTTGATCAAAAAATTTATTGAAATACTAGCAGTTGTTGGAGTTGTGGAATATCTGTTGACTTTTCTGGTCAACAGATTTGTGCTGCCTAACGTACTGCTATATTTTTTTCCGGGCGTGGAAGAAAATCCGCTTTTGCTCGGCTCCGGCGTGATCTTCTTCCTGTCTGCAGTTTTAATGTTACTGATCTTAGGAGCATTGAATGCAATGTTTCCATCACCGCTTCATGAGATGGTACAGGCGGCTTTGGAACAAATGCAAAAAAATTTCATGCATACCGTTTCCGCTGGAAAAACTAATTTTTCTTTTTATGAATTAAACAGAGGGCAGGCAATTCTGCTTTTTCTGGTTGCTTTTGTAGTAGTGTTGGTAATTTTAACCCCGTATGTGTTAGGGGCAGTTTGTTTTGCAAAAATAACGATTAAAGAGTTTCGTCAGATCCAGAGAGAGAGGGAGGAGGAACAGAAAGAGTTTGACCGTAAAAGAAATCTGATGCTATCAGACATTGCACATGATCTCAGAACGCCGATGACCACGGTTAACGGTTATGCAAAAGCACTGGCAGACGGAATGGTGGTGGAGCCGGAGAAACAGTTGGAGTATTTGCAGGCAATACAGAATAAGTCGGCAAGGATGAACGATCTGATCCATTTATTATTTGAGTATGTAAAATTAGACAGTGAAGGTTTTTCACTGGACAGAAAAGAAACAGATCTGAGTGAACTGTTACGTGAAAATGCTGCACTCATTTATGCAGACTTTGAAGATGCAGGGATGGAATTCGAGATTGATATTCCGGAAGAAGTGGTTTCGGTATCCGTTGATCCAATCCAGTTTTCCAGAGTGATCACGAAGCTTTTGAATAATGCAATGAAGCACAATGAGAGTGGTACGCATATAAAGATTGGCATGTACCGGAAAAATGGATACATTTATATTCTTGTAGCAGATAGTGGCAGGAGAATTCCGGGCGAGCTTGCGGAACATTTATTTGAACCATTTACAAAAGGAGATGTATCCAGAAAAAGTGGAAGTGGAAGCGGACTAGGACTTTCGATTGCAAAAAAAATCATTGAAATGCATGGATTTCAAATGGATTTTATACAACAGCTGGACGAGAAAAAAATTCCGCAGATTGCAGGTTATACAAAAGAATTTGTCATCCAGATCGCGGACGACAGCTACGACTCATCCCTCACGGCATGACGAAAAGCGCAGGGCAATAAAAAGAAAGCTGCGCATATAGACAAGCCGGAGGGATTTTTATATAATGAATAAAAAGTATTGCAACAGGAAAAAGGAGACTCTCATTGGATACATTTGAGATGTTAAAAAGGCTGTTAAGCCAGAATGAATTTGAACTTTTGCTGCCGGATCAGACAGGAGCAAAAGAAAAGAACACGGATAAAACAGATATTCGTCTGGTATATCAGATGAATGACACGATAGAAAGCTTTCTTGTTTTTAAGGAAGCAAGAATGACAGGTACATACAAAGAAGATTATGAAGGGGCTATTGAGGCCTCTTTTTATCGCGATGGGGATGATTACGCACTTGTTGTCCGACAGGAAGAGGAGGATTGTGTTGTCACTATCCTTTTTAAAACGCTGGAGCTGGAAACAAATCTGTATAATTATGGTGATATTGCGCATTTTTGGAGAAAAGGTTATGAAAATCTGCGGCAACTGGAATTTCGTATTGCGGTATTATGGGATAAATATGAGTATCTTGGTGAGGCTGTCTGCAATGAGGAAGAACGAAAACTCGTGCAGTTAGCCTATTTTCCACCTCTGAATTATACCTGTTATCCGGCGGTTTCAAAGCAGTACATTGTGCCGCGAGACAATCCATGGATACCGTCGGATGGTGCATTTTCCTTGATGAAAGAGATGGCAGAGCAGGTGGGTGACAGAAAAATTAAAAAATGGATACATTTTTATGAAAGGTATCCATATCCTGTTGTTGCAAGGTGTCTTGCAGTTTTATTACATCGGAATGCGCATGCAAAAGTAGTGGATCTGATCACAGAGAGGTTAAAAAAAGCGACATCCGTTTATCCTAATCGATCTTTTGGCGAAAAAGAGGATGAAAATATCGGGAAACTTTTAGGCCGGGCAGAAAAACGGAAAGAAGAATTGGAGTGTGCGGGAATCCATGCGGAGGTACTGCACGAAGAGCCGTTTACGACCGCAAAGGATACGCTGGATTTTCATGTGTATGTCATGCAATTGAAAAAAGGCGTAATAAACAGAAAAGTTTTGATCGAGGAAATTTCAGAATAATCACAGAAAAGAAAGAAGAATTTTGCAATGAACGAATTAATGGAGCAGATTAAGAAAAAAGATGCCAGGGCATTTACGCATGGAGGAAAATTTCATGCGGATGATGTGTTTTCGGCAGCACTTTTATTTTATATAAATCCGGAAATTACGATTTTACGTGGAAATCGTGTGCCGGATGATTTCGATGGAATTGTGTTTGATATTGGAAGAGGTGCGTATGACCATCATCAGAGGGACAGCAGAGTCCGGGAAAACGGTGTGCCATACGCTGCGTTTGGATTGTTGTGGGAGGCAGTCGGTGCAGAGATCCTTGGGGAAGAGCTGGCAGAGGAGTTTGACGAGGCTTTTGTGCAGCCGCTGGATCATAATGATAACACGGGGGAGAAAAATGAGCTTGAAAACCTGATTGGCAATTTCAATCCGACCTGGGATGCACAGGGTGGAAATGATGAGGCATTTTTTCAGGCAGTAAGCGTTGCAGGCATGATCCTTGAAAACAAATTTGAGCGTTATCGCGGAAATGAGCGGGCAGACAGGCGCGTGGAGGAGATTTTAGAAGAACACCGGCAGGCGGTTACATCTGGTAAAAGGGACAGCGAAGATGCAAAGATTCTGATTTTACCGGAGTTTGTGCCGTGTCAGAAGCGGTTGTCGGAGACGGAGATTGCATTTGTCATATTCCCATCCAATCGTGGTGGATACTGTATACAACCACAGAAGAAGGAATATTCCATGAATTACAAATGCAGTTTTCCGGCAGAGTGGCTTGGTCTTGAAAATGAAGAATTGGAACAGGTTACCGGATTACAGAGTGCAGGATTTTGTCATAAGGGAGGATTTCTTATGACGGTGGGAATGTTAGAGGACGCGGTGAAAGCCTGCCGTATCAGCATGGAGTTATATCATGAAAATCCGACAATCGTAAATCTCGGCGGGGATTCCTGTATAGATCCGCTGTTAAAGCAGCTTCCGGGAATGCAGGAGGCAACGGTGATACATATGGATTTTATGCAGCTCCCAGAGCTTACAGTGGATGGAATTTACGGTGAAGCAGCGATGGACAAGCAGCAGTGGAAAAACGAAGTCAAAGAGAATCTGAAACGGATTTTAAAACAGAAGCCGGAGGCAGTATATGTGGAAGGAAATGTGTTTGAGACATATCCAATCGTACATCAGCTGCGGAAAAAACATATTCCAGTATTGACAATGATGGAAAAAGATGGACAGAAATTAATCATTCAAATTCCTTCCGGGTCTTAAGTTACAGGAAGATAAAAAGTAGAGAGGAGCAATTTTTTTGAAAAGTAATAAATACGAAATTGATATGTGCAACGGTTCCATAATGGATAAACTGGTTTCGTTTGCACTGCCATTGATGCTGTCTGGCATTTTACAGTTAATGTTCAATGCAGTGGACATTATTGTTGTGGGAAGATTCAGTGGAAGTGAAGCGCTTGCAGCAGTCGGTTCCACAACGGCACTGATCAATGTTTTTACCAATCTTTTTATTGGAATCTCACTTGGGGCAAACGTGCTTGCAGCAAGATTTTTTGCTGCCGGACGCAAGGAGGAAATGTCAGAGACCGTACATACCTCCATCACGCTTGCGCTAATCAGCGGAATTCTCATGGCGTTTGTTGGGCTTGTTTTTTCCAAAGGGGCATTGGAATTAATGGGAACACCGGAAGATGTGATCGGACTGTCGACGCTTTATATGCGGATTTACTTTATGGGAATGCCGTTTTTTATGCTGTATAATTATGGTGCGGCGATTCTCCGTGCAGTGGGTGACACAAAAAGACCATTGTATTTTCTGATCATCGCAGGAGTGATCAACGCAGGCTTAAATATGGTATTAGTGATTGTATTTGGACTTGGAGTTGCGGGAGTTGGAATCGCCACCGTGTTTTCCCAGATGGTTTCCTGTGTGCTGGTTTTGACCTGTCTTTGCAGAACAGAGGGAAGTTATAAACTTTCTTTTTCAAAACTTTCTATGAAAGGCTATTACCTGAAACAGATTTTTCAGGTGGGAATTCCGGCAGGCATACAGAGTACCGTCATCAATTTTTCTAATGCATTACTACAATCGTCAGTTAATTCTTTCGGTTCAACCGCGATGGCAGGTTACACGGCAGCAAACAATATTCTGGGATTTTTGTATGTTTCCATCAATTCTGTGACACAGGCATGTATGAGTTTTACAAGTCAGAATTTTGGTGTTGGAAAGTATAAACGAATGGACCGCGTACTGATCGACTGTATGATTTTATCGGTGGGAGCAGCACTTGTTTTAGGATGCGGGGCGTATTTTTTCGGAGCGGAAATATTACAGATTTATACAGAGGAAGCAGACGTGATCCAATGTGGTGTTGAGATTTTATCCATCACGACAGTTCCATATTTTCTGTGCGGTATTATGGATCTTTTTCCGGGTGCACTGCGTGGAATGGGATATTCCGCAGTGCCAATGGTATTGTCTATTATCGGAACTGTCGGAATGCGTGTTCTGTGGATTTTTGCATTTTTTCCACAGCACAGATCACTGTATTTTCTGTTTATTTCCTATCCGGCATCGTGGATTGCAACAATCGTAATGCAGGTGGTATGTTACTATTTTGTAAGAAAGCATTGTTATAAATAGGGGGAAAACGAACCAATGATAATCTGTAAAAACTGTGGGGCGGAATATGATGATGAGCAGGACCGCTGCCCTTATTGTGGTGGGGATAACTTTGGCAAATCTGTCCAGGTGCATGAGGACATGATGAATGAGCTGGAACGTGAAAAAAAACGGTGGAAGGAAATGCCGGAAAAAGTGGCTGGCAAAGGAATGTCGTGGACAGCAAAGCTTGGGATAGCAGCAGTGATAATGGTTGCAGTGATCTGTATCATTGTATTTATTGTTTCCAGTATTTCCCATAAAGTATCTTATCGGGTAGAACAGAAGAATCTGGAAAAATTAGAAAGCCTGTATCAGAGCGGAGATTATGAGGGAATCTGTGAATATCTGAAAACAGTGGAATATACCTATCAGTCTTATTTTGATAAATATACAGAGATTGCGGGAATGCAGCGTTATTTGAATTATCTGAATGACGAGGATGATTCTTATCTGCAATGGATCGTAGAGAATGATAAGGCAGATGCATTGAGCAACATCAGTTACATCGTTAGTATATTAAATGAATGTCAGGAGGCAGCGGACGCATATTACAAGTATGAGGAAGAGGATGCTGTGGCATATTACAAAGAATATTGTTATGATTATATGAAGGAACACTACGAGATATCTGAGGATGAGATAAAGTCCTGCATAGATAAAGCCGGTGGGTTGACTTACGATGATAAAGATCAGATTACAGAAGCGTTACAGAAACTTGCAATCAGCCGATTAAAAGACAAAATGGAGTAAAGTATATGAAATGTTCAAAGTGTGGATATGATTATCCAGCCAGAGAGACAAAATGTCCTTATTGTGGAGAGCTAAATAAACTTGGTATGGAATGGGAAAAGGAGGAAGACGAAACAAGAAAAGAAACACTTCTTACCAAAGCAAAAGTGTTACATTCCATGCCGCTTTATGTTGCTAATAAAATTATGAATATCATTCTTTTGCTGGCAGTTGTACTTCTTGTTGTTTTATTTCTTGTCTTTTTCATTTTAGGCTATGTGGATGAAAAGCATACAGAACATCAGAAAAGATCAGCATCGGTAGAAGCAGCAGAAGAAATTTTCAAGACGGGAGATAATGCAGCGTTGGATGCGTATCTGCATGAGTATGAAGTTTATGCAGAGGACGGGTATGAAAAGTATACAGAACGTGTAGATATCTATGATAGATACAGCCATTTTATAGAAGATGTGATGGATTTAAGGGAGAAGTCTGACTGGGAAAGTGACAAAACGCCAAGGGCATATGAAGTGGAAGATATCCTATACTATGCGCATGAAATTTTACTTCAGGATGATTATCGTATCAGTGAAATTGAATTTCAGGAAAACCAGAAATATTTCAGTGAAATCCAGCAGAATACGATTGCAACATTAATGGGGACTTTGGAAATGACAGAGGAAGAAGTGAATGAATTTGTAAAGTGCGATCGATATTATGATGAGGAGGAAACTTTTGTAAAAATAATTTTTGAGAGAAAGGGGTGGGAATATGAAGAAAATTAATATCACCTTTTCTTTTCGGGATGAAACTGGAGATTACAGCGTAAAAGTGTTCCCTTTTGTTATAAAATGCATAGTGTCAGTGATCGTGGTATTTAATTTTATAGTAATTGCAATGGCATTACCAGGAGAAATCAGTGATCATGTGAAATATTCAGGAAAGGAATATTATAAATCAAGGTGTGAGGAAAAGTATATTGACAGGGAGTTTGACAGTCTGCATGACTATTTAAATCTGTATCATCTGCAGGGAGAAGATTACGGGATTTATTGGGAGATGGTAAACGGTTATGAGGATTATACCATATATATGAATTATAAATCCATGGAAGAGCAGGAAAATATATCTTTTTCTTATATGGGAAAGTATGATCAGCCGCAGGAGATTTCCTTTATAACATCGCAGAAAATAGAAGAGTATCGCAATAAAGTGTTAGAAAATGCAGAGAATGTGAAATATGAGAGAAATAAAAGATATTTCACAGAGTTTGCACAGAAGGCACAGTGAAAATTTTAAAGCAGAGACATTTTGCATCAGGCAGAAAAGAGGAAAAAGGAATGGGAAAAAGATATATTGACTGTTCAGCCAGAGAACTGGCTGCCTATCATAAAAAAGAATTATTACAGTCCATTGCGGACAGCGAAGGAAGAGTGCTTGCAGCAGAGACGATCGGTACAGTGACACCAATGCTCGTAAATATTACAAATGCAGAATTTGTAACTTCTCTTGGTGCGGATATTATCATGCTGAATATTTTTGACGTGGATCATCCTGTGATCAATGGATTACCGGAAGTTGCCCCGGAAGATACTATACATGAGGTCAAACGTCTGACCGGAAGGATGGTTGCAATTAATTTAGAACCGGCGGCAGTCCGCAATGATGGAGAAAAATCGGTGTGGAGTCTTACAGAAGGACGGCGCGCAACCGTGGAAAATGCAAAAAAAGCAGCGGACATGGGCGTTGACATGATCGTTCTTACCGGAAATCCGGGTGTTGGCGTTGATAACAAGGCAATTACAAAGGCATTAGCTGATTTAAACGAGGCAGTCGGCGACAGAGTGATCCTGACAGCAGGAAAAATGCATGCATCCGGCATTCTCTCAGAAGCAGGAGAAAAAATACTGACAAAAGAAGATGCTGAGACATTTATTGAAGCAGGGGCAGATGTCCTTTTACTTCCGGCACCTGGTACTGTTCCGGGATTTACCATGGAGCATGCAGCTGAATTGATCAAAACCGCACATGAAAAAGGTGTACTTGCGATGACTACAATTGGAACTTCCCAGGAAGGAGCGGACGAAGAAACAATCCGACAGATCGCATTGATGTGTAAAATGGCAGGTGCAGACATCCATCATATAGGAGATAGTGGGTACATGGGAATGGCACTGCCGGAAAATATTACGGCATACAGCGTTGCAATCCGTGGAAAAAGGCATACTTACCGCAGAATGGCGATGTCACTTGTAAGATGAAGATAGAATGGTGATTTTCGACAAAAAGAAATGTAATTTTTTGTCAAAAAAGATGTTGACAAATGAATTGTGGTTTGTTATTATTAACGAGCTGTCGCAAGTAAGTGATAACAAACCACTTCATAGCGAGGCAAAATAAAATAAAAAAGTTGTTGACAGGCGCAGATGATTATGATAATATATCAGAGTTGCTGAAAACAACAGAGAACATTGATAACTGAACAGTGAATAACCTTGAAAGATTCTAAAGCGAACAAGTTCGCTCAGAAGAAATCTCCGATTTCTTCCGGGTTACGAAAAAGATTTAGTTCGCGAGTAATAATTCAAGTCATCGAAAGATGAACGAACAGCTTTTAATAAAGCAAACCTTAAAAACAGTAAAACCTGAATCAAGATTCCGGTAGGAACTTGTTTCTGATTTGGAAAAGCCAGATATTCTGGCTGGATTAAAACTTTTAACATGAGAGTTTGATCCTGGCTCAGGATGAACGCTGGCGGCGTGCTTAACACATGCAAGTCGAACGAAGCACTTTTACAGATTTCTTCGGAATGAAGTTTTAGTGACTGAGTGGCGGACGGGTGAGTAACGCGTGGGTAACCTGCCTCACACAGGGGGATAACAGTTGGAAACGGCTGCTAATACCGCATAAGCGCACAGTACCGCATGGTACAGTGTGAAAAACTCCGGTGGTGTGAGATGGACCCGCGTCTGATTAGCTAGTTGGCAGGGCAACGGCCTACCAAGGCGACGATCAGTAGCCGACCTGAGAGGGTGACCGGCCACATTGGGACTGAGACACGGCCCAAACTCCTACGGGAGGCA
>ENA-UEQA01001621-UEQA01001621.1-human-gut-metagenome-genome-assembly--contig:-NODE-1621-length-10759-cov-8.583973_pt1 | contig 10759 bp, 5 predicted proteins | sample MGYA00242936_ERZ507937 | MGnify/ENA primary metagenome ERZ507937 (study PRJEB26167, sample SAMN06115468) | human gut metagenome | host: Homo sapiens | place: China:Chongqing | collected 2016-06-16... | reverse complement strand
GTATTCTTGTATAGTTCGCTTTGAGGGATCGGATACAGATACATGCAATCTCTCCAGTTACGGGTTTCGTAAAGGTTTTTATAAAAACTCAGTGTGCCGTTCTGTTGTTTTTCAATCTTCACTCCGTACAGTTCGCGCTGGGTAGTATCAGCTATTTTCCACCTACGTACATCCCAAAAACGGTGATCTTCGAAGGCAAATTCTACGCGCCATTCATTGTACAGACGTTCCAAGAATTCTTCTTTTCCCATAGAAGTAAGTAGCGGCATGTCGGCATTCTTTCTTACTTCGTTGATAGCCCACAATGCTGAATACACATAAGTCTCATCAGTGTAGTCGACATCATTGAAAGCATTAACCATGGATTCTGCATAGGTGAGCAAGGTTTCCGCATAACGGTAAATTGCCCAATAGTGCTTGTTGGCTGATTCCCTGCCCGGTTCAAAACTGGTACCTTCCTGAATGTACCGGCGTAGAAAATAACCGGTGGGCGAACCTCCTTCTGACACAATACCATCATCGATACCTCCTTTGAACGTTTCTACCGTACTCTCTTTAAATGTCATGCCATTGGCGAGAATTGTGCGATAGAATCGTTTGTCACGGTTTTCATAAGGAGCTTGCGGATTGAAATCGGGGTCATCGCAAACCCAACCGGTATTTTCCAGTGTCACTCTATAACCGTTGGCGGTTTCAAAGGCGTCCACCAGATTTTGTGACGGGAAGTTGCCGTAAGCAATCATGGAAGTGCGTGCCCCGTAAGTGAAACGAAGAGGAAAATTATATCTCTCGAAGTTTGTAGCTTCAGCATTGAGTCTCATCAGTACCACTTCTTTTGATGCGAAGTTGTTGGCACTCTCTTGACCGTCAAGGGAGTAAAGTCCTGTATTCATGATGTCCAATGCAGCTTTGGCGGATTGCTTCCATAATTCGGTATCCATAGAAGGATTATGTAAGCGGCTGGCTGCATATAATAATGCTTTTGATTTCACCGCCATTGCAAAACCTCTGGTTACTCTGCCTATCTCCGCTCCCGGTTCGTTTACATAATCATCCGGTAAGTTGTTAGCAGCCTCGTTACATTCGTTGACAATAAAATTAATCACCTCGGCAAATGGTGTTTTACCAATAGTGTTCGCTTCTTCTTCTGTAAGCACTTCCAATGGTATGGCGATATCACCATAGCGGCGTGCCAGCTCAAAAAAGTAGTGTGCGCGCAGCACTCTGGCCTCGTAAGGGAAGTATTTCAATTGCTTCATCCAATTCTGATATTGTCCGTCGTGTTCATAACGCGAGAAGTCCACTTGTGCAATCTCTGTAAGAAAACTATTGGCGGCACGGATGCCACGATAGAGCGTCCAAGCGTCATCATACGTTTTGATGGGTGACCAATTGCCGTTGTTCGCGTTTTGGATGTTGGCGGCGTAAGCTCCGAACTCACCGTCGTCTGAGGCACAGTCACGCATGGAATAACTCTCTTCGGAAAAGATTCCTTCAGTTGCGAAATACGCATATCCTTGCGGCATATATGAGTATACGTGGGACAGCATATCTTTGCTTGTACCGAAATACTTATACATGTCTTCTTTTGTCTTCAAACCGTTTGTTTCATCAAAATCGAGATAATTGCACGAAGCAAGGCTCAACGAAGACAAAACGGTTAAGATGATGTATTTGGTTCTCATAATGTTCATTTACTTTACATTAAAAATTAAGTTTCACACCCGCCCAATAGCTCCTTGCAGACGGATAAGCGATACCAAGTTGTTCGGGATCGGCAAAATGGATGTTATCTAGCGAGAACAAGTTAGTGCCTTGCACGAATACTTGTAAATCGGCAAAACGGGTCTGAGATTTCGGAAATGTATAAGCTACCAGCAGGTTCCGTAATTTCAGGAACGAACCGTCACGATACCACAATGAACTGGCACGGTAGTTGTTCTGGTTTTCCTGTGTAGTCAGTCTCGGCATAGTAGCTTTGGCTTTGTTCTCCGGTGTCCAGTAAACTTCCTCGTTCAGGAACGTGTTCGAGATGTTTCCGTTGTCCACAAGCGGTCGGTAAAGCGGGCTGTCAAGTAGAGAGACTGTTACACCGGTCATTCCTTGGAAGTCGGCAGAGAGTTCGAATCTTTTATAGGAGAAATTCAGATTGAATCCGAAGTAGAAACGTGGTAGTGAGGAACCGAACATTTTTACCACATCTTTTTCATCAATGCGGTTATCACCGTTTTGGTCTTTATACTTCACGTCACCGGGAGCGATGCCTGAGAATGTTTGCTGCGGGCTGTTGTTGATTTCCTGCTGACTGTTGAAGAATCCTATTGCTTCCAGACCGTACATCTGTCCCACACGGTTGCCTTTGGTGTACAAGTAGTCATACTCTTGATAGGCTTGGTTTACATTGACTACTTCCGAGTTCAAGTACGACATGGTTGCTCCGATACTGTAATGGAAATCACCGGCTTTGTCATTCCAGTTCAAAGAGGCATCAAATCCTCTGTATTTATAGATTCCTTCGTTTACTTGCCCCACCGTGACACCGATGATGCCGGACGTGGAATTGGCGCCGGACACAAGTATATCCGAACGTTTCTCGTAGAAACCTTCCACAGTAGCATTTAACCGGTTGTTGAGAGCGGAAAGATCAAATCCGAAAGTCGCTTTTTGGGATTTCTCCGCTACCAATCCGACTACTGGCAAGTTACCTTCGCTACCTCCTGAAACGCTTCCGGCGTTTTCGCCGAAGTTGTAACCTGCAGCATAACCGTATGACTGGCGCCATAATTCGTGGCTCAAGTTTCCATCCCAACCGGAAAGACCATAGGAGGCACGAATCTTGAAGATATTAATCGGAGTTATTTTCTCCATGAATGCTTCGTTGGATACGATCCAGGCGGCAGATATGGCAGGATAGTTCGCGAATTTGTCTCCATCCGGCAAATATGCCGAACCGGAACGGTTGAATACGGCATTAAGGGTATAACGGTCGTCGTAAGTATAGGTGGCATTCATTAAAACTGACAGATTTTTTTGTGAATTGTTTCTGCCGTTTCTATTTACTGACTGCATGTCGTAAATCAATGCTCCTCCTACCCGGTGTTTGTCAAAGGTACGGCTATAGTCCGCTTTTGCCTGGAAGTTGCTTCTGAACAACAGGTTTTCAAAAGGCTGGCTGTGTCCCAAGGTTTCGGAGTCTGTGCCCCAAATAGTAGGAGTGGTTATCAATGTGCCATCGTCGGAAATACTGGCTCCGCTGTTCATATAACGGTAACTTTTGCTGCTGGTTTCATACATTCCTCCGATGTTATCGAAAGAAATAGCCGCCTCGACTGCCAATCCCTTGGTCAGCATGTCCAGTTTTTGGCGGACGCTCAAGTCGGCGAGCAGGCTTCCGTATACATTACGGATATGTCCGTAATGTTTCAGTAAGGCAATCGGGTTCTTGTCTCCATAGACTGAACTTCCTCCAAAGATGCCGTTTTCATGACGGATGGGGAATGCGGCCGAAGGAATGCCGTAAATGTCATTGAAGATAGCGTTACGCCCGTAACGGGTTCCCCGAAGTTCTTTCAGTTTTCCAGCGATTCCGAGTTTCAGATAAGTACTTTTAGTCACGTTCACGTCCAGATTGGTACGCACAGTTAAGCGTGTATCTGTGGGCGTGGTGTCGTAACGTGTGTCTTCCGTATTTTTCTTCAGCATCGAACGGTCACGATAGTAATCTACTACGGTATAGAAACGGAACTTTTCGCCACCTCCGCTGAAAGCCATTTTTAGGTTATGTGTAAATCCGGTTTTGTTCAACGTTTCTTCCCACCAGTCTACGTTCGGATAGTCGTATGGGTAAATACCTGTACGGAAAGCCTCCAATTCCCGGATATTGTAGCGTGCGGACAGACCGTCTCCACTCAGTGCGGTATTGAGAGTGTTCGCATACGTATAGGCGTCTGCAAAGTCAGGAGAGCGGAACTGGGTGTTAACGCCGAAGTTATAGTCTACCTTTACTTTTAGTCCATTGCTTGTGCCGCGTTTGGTCGTAATCAATATTACACCGTTAGCACCGCGCATACCATAGAGGGCAGCAGCAGCGGCGTCTTTCAGTACGTAGCACGATTCGATCTCCATAGAACTAATATCGGTGATGTCGCGAGGAAAACCGTCGATCAACACTAACGGAGCATGACCGTGTATGGAGAGAGAAGAAACGTTGTCGGCTGACGAGCCTGCGCCTTGATATACGTTCAGACCGGCTACTTTCCCATATAGTGCTTTGCTGATGTCTATATGCGGAGATTTTTCGAATGCAGAAGCATTGACTCCGTTGACAGAATAACTACTGGTCTGGGAAGATACGTTTATACGGTATCCTACGCTCAAGGTGTCAGCCAGCTGCATATCCGATACCGTTGCTGGTGTCTGCGCGTTCAGAACTACCGCACCTCCCAGGAGTAGAGTGGTTAATATATAGTTTATTTTATTCATTGTTCAATAGAATATTAGTTTGCGTATCAATTTACCAACCCGGATTTTGGGTCATTCCATATCTCTTGTTGATTTCGTCTTGAGGTATCGGAGCCAGATACCATTTGGTATCCCAACTGTCTACCCAATAGCGGTCGCTTAATTCTACTTTCTCAAAAGTGAACGCTGTGGGATTGTGTTGGTCGTTACCTCTGCTCCGCAGTCCGTACAGTTGCTTTCTGAAATCGTTTTCACGACCTCTGCGCACAAGGTCGAACCAACGTACCTCTTCGAATCCCAATTCCAGTGCTCTTTCTCTCAGTACGGCTTCCAGAAACTCATCGTAATTCATGTTCTTGGGAAGTTCGGAGAGACCTACTCTCTTCCGTACATCGTTCACCAACTTGTAGGCTTCATCGTTCGGACGTTTATTCACTTCGTTGAGTACTTCCGCATATCCCAGCATGATTTCCGGCAGACGGGTATGAGGCCACTGTATCGGCCCTTCACGGTCACTGTTCTCTTGTAAGATGAACTTCATGGTCATGAATCCGCTACCGGCTTTGTAGTTGGGATGATTGAGATGGACAGGGGCGACTGTTCCATTGCAATAGGTGTCTCCCGGACAAGCCACATTTTCATACAGGCGCGGGTCACGGGTAGGTTCCATATCACCCACGGTAAAGAAAGGCTGACGGGAAGGAGACTGCCAGTTGAAGTCTTTCGGAAAATCGGTTCCGTCCGCCCAAGAGAACATATCGACATAGTTTAATGTAGGAAGATACCCCCAAGGACGGCTGTCGATATACTCCCAAATAGTGTTGACATCATATCCATGACGGGTAGAGATCAGTATTTCCGTACCGCCACGATTATAGTATGCCCGGCGGTAGGCAAGACGTCTTGCCCGATGAGTATCTTCCTCCGGCTGGATCAGCGAGTATCCGCCTTGTCTTTGCACTTCCGCAAAGAAAGCCTCGCCTGCTGCCTTTGCAGCTTCCCAACGCTGGGCGCTATAGTTGCCGTAGCAGGTATATTCGTCCGCTTGGGGATGCCATTTCTTGTCAGAGTTGAAAGTGGGGCTGGCAGCCCATTGCAGTACTTTGAATTTCAGTGCCATAGCTCCCGCCTTGGTCATACGTCCGTCATCCGCGTCATCCTGTTTCCACTTTAAGTTGGAGTTGATGACCTCGTCGAGCAAAGCTACAATCTTCTCCACGGTTTGGGCGAATGTGATGCGGGGGAAGTTCATCTCCTCGTTGACGTCTACATAGTGGTCTATCCACGTCACGCCGCCTACATAGCGAAGCATCTCGAAGTAACAAAGGGCTATAACGGTTTTCGCTTCAGCGATACGTTGGCTCTTTTCACTTTCCGACATATCGGGCACATCTTTTACATTCTCGATATAGCACCAGGCGTAGCGGATGGCAGTCCAGTCGGCTTTACTTCCATAACGGTAGGCTGCACTTCGGGGAACGTTGGTGGGACTGAGTGCGCCGTTATAATAAAGTTTTAGAGGACCGTCGTTGATGTTGTCTCGAAAACTGTAACATAAGTCAGTGAGAGATTCGAGGATGTTCACACCTAACTTCCAGTCGGAAGTGGTGGGCAGCCCGTAAGGTAATCCGGTATATGCTTTTGTCAGCACCTTTTCGGCATTTATTCTCGAAGAAAACATCTCTTTGGTGGTTGCTCCGGAACTTTCAGGCTGATTGCCCAGAAATTTATCTCCGAAACTGATTTCAGAGCAGGAAGAAGCCATTAGCAGGCATCCTAGTGCCATGAATCCTTTTAATATACTATTCATAAAGTTGTTCTTTTAGAAGTTAAGATTTAAACCAAAGCTGTACACCTTAATCAGCGGATACTCTCCATAGTTGTCAGGGTTACTTTCCGGGTCAAGGTATTTAAGCGGTGAGAAAGTCAGCAGGTTATAACCGCTGAAATTGAATCCGAGTGAAGTAAGTCCCAGTTTCTTCAAGAATTTTTTTCCGGTGAGCGTGTAGCTGAGGCTCAGACTTTTCAGGCGGAGATAAGAAGCATCTGCCAGCCAAAGAGTAGAGGGCTCGGAATTCCAGCTTTCCGAAGTTTCCGATGCACGCGGATAGACAGCACCCAATTGGTTCTCCTCTGTCCAACAACCATCATAAAAGTAGGTCAGCAGACCGCGCTTTCCTGCATTGGTATACGGGATACGGTATTCGATTTCGTACATTCTGTTGACGTTCTTGGAGCCTACCCACTGCATGGAGAGGTCAAAGCCTTTCCAGTTGAAACCCATGTTCATGCCGAATACATATTCCGGGCGGGTGGCAAAGCCGGTCACACATTTGTCATTACCGTCTACGACATGATCACCGTTGAGGTCAGCGTACATAGCATCGCCCGGATATACCTTCACGGAGGGTTGCGGAAGTTCCGGATTTAAAACTAACTCGCCACCGGCACCGGTAGTAAAGTCGCTGTACTGATAAAGACGGACAAAGTTGTACAATCCGCTGTAACGTCCCGTAGAACCGCCGGTATGGTTCATATAAGAGAACTGCTTGGGTACTTCGTCCATATAAAGGATCTTGTTGCGGGCAAAGGAGACGTTGGCATCTACGTAATAACCGAAATTCTTACCTATCCTGTCGCGCCAGCCCAAAGAGATTTCGTAACCGTGATTGTTTACCTTACCTATATTGAGGTTAGGCAGAGAGGTTGCGATAATGTTCGGAGTAGATTCTGGAGAAATAAGAATCCCCGTGCGGTGTTCGATAAAATAGTCGAAAGTTGCAGACAGGCGGCTGTTGAAGAACTTAAGATCGATACCGTAGTTCTGTTTCTCCGCAGTTTCCCAAGTCACTTCCGGATTACCCATACTTGAGATGGCGGCTGCCGATTGGGATATGGGATTATTAATACCGAAACTGTAACTTCCTGAGCCACCCCATACGGCAGGCATGTACATAAAGCGGGAATTTACGCCTTTGTCGTTACCTACACGTCCCCAGGAAGCTCTGAGCTTTAAGTAATCCACTACTTTCTGGTTTTCCATAAATTTCTCGGCAGTGGCTATCCAGCCAGCTGAGAAAGAAGGGAAGATACCGAAACGTGTGCTACCCGGAGCAAAGTTTTCCGAGCCGTTATACCCTACGTTTACATCGAGCAGGTATTTGCTTTGATAGGCATACGTGGCACGTCCCACCAGTCCTACATAGTTGCGCGGCAGATAAGTGTAGCTGTCCGGATAGTAATTGCGTGATTGGTTGTACAGGATGAGTCCGGACACTTTATGATCGCCGAACATACGATCATAGTTGATACGTCCCTCGAGGTACCAGTTTTGTGCTCGTCCGCTACTTTCCGAATAGGTCAGCGGAGTATCGCTGCCGGAAGGTACGAAAATATGTGTCTTGTCGTAATCGGGATCGGTCTGGGGCATATTCCCGTTCGAGTCGAAATATGATTGGTAGTATACTGTTTGTGATTCTATGGCTCCTCCGGCACGTTCCTTATATAACTTGAATTGATTGTCGTAGGCTCCTTTGACGGAAACGCTCAGTCCCGGAGTGACGAAATCTAATTTCTGTGTGATGTCCAAGTCCATATTCAACGTCGTGTCATACGTTTGGTTGTATCCTTTTCCGTAGAATACGAACATACCATCGCGCATTACTTCTCCTAAGGGTACCAGGTCATCGGGAACCAATGTACGTACTCCATTGATAAACCCCGGTCCGGCAAAAGGATGTGACCATATTTGCGCTATCACCCAAGCATTCGGGTCGTTACCTGTACCCGACTGAACGTCGCGTGGTTCTTGTATCTTGCCTAGCACACCGCCTACACCCAATTTCATGGTAGTGGTCTTGGTCAGGTTCGCGTCGATATTGGCACGATAGTTATAGCGGTTGTAGCGGTAGTTGTTGTCATACAACTGTCCGGGAAGTTCTTTCAGTAGTCCGTTCTGATACGTATAACCTACCGATACGAAATACTGTACATTGTCGTTACCACCGGAAATGTTGACGTTGTTCTGGCTTTGGAGGTAGAGATTATGGAAGATATACTTCTTCCAATCCATGTTAGGGTACATGATAGGGTCGGAGCCTGTACGATAAGCCTCTATCTGTTCCGGAGTAAAGTAAAGTTTGGGATTGGTGACATGATCCATTTCCTGCTTCATGTTCCAGAACCGTGCAAATTCGTAACTGCCTGTCTGCTCTACCAGTGAAATGGGTTGCTGCAATCCTAGCTTGGTACTGGCGGATATTTGTGTCTTTCCCGATTTACCTCTACGGGTAGTAATCAGTATGACACCATTCGCGCCTCTTACTCCGAACACTGCGGTAGAAGAGGCATCTTTCAACACGGAGATAGTTTCTACCTCATTCGGGTCAATCTGTGAAAAGGCACGTTCGACACCATCTACCAGAATTAAGGGCTTGGACTGTGAATCATTCAATGAACCGACACCACGTACGTAAATGGCGGCGGCATCCTTACCCGGTTGTCCGGTAGTCTGTACTGAAGATACCCCCGGCAATGCACCGGCAAGGATGTTCGTGATACTTGTTGCCGGTGATTTTATCAACTCCTTGTTGTCAATAGAGGAGACGGCACTCGTAAGCATTCTCCTGTCCTGATTACCGTAGGCGATAGCTACCACTTCTACTTCACCAAGGTTCTGCGAGTCTTCTTTCAAGGTGACTGTGATAAATTTCCTGTCTCCCACTACTATTTCTTGGGTTACATACCCGATAAAGGAGATACTCAACACCGACTTTCTGTTTGGAACGACGATTGTAAAGTTGCCGTCGAAATCTGTAATAGCTCCTATGCTTGTACCTTTTACAGTTACATTAGCACCGGGAACACCTTCTTTGAGTGTTTCATCCGTTACTTTACCTTTGATAGTAATACCTTCAGGGGGTAAGGCATACATCATTGGTATGAACAAAAGAAACATAATAAGAAAACGGAATCTTAAATTACGCGCGTTTCTCATACTGTTTAATTTAATTAGGTTAATAATGAAAGATTAATAATATGTTAAGTTAATAATCTGCTTCATTTGAAGTAAGGTCAACAATTAATGGATTTGTTGGCTTTTAACAATACTGCAAAGTTAGATGAGGTGTGGAAAACAGATGTGCAATATTCTCCAAATAAGGTGCACAAAATGCTATAAAACGCTTTGTGATAGTACAGGAAGCCACTTTTGAAGTTGTGGGTAAATATGTTTACATTCACTAGGAAAACCTATCGGATAAAATAAAATGTTGGTTAGTATAGATTAATGTCTGTATATTCTACGTACATTTGTCTCGTTAGTATTTTAGTTTTCGTTTAACAATTGTTGAACGAAAACTGACTAGCCAATGAAGTAAATAGTATATGAGGATGAAAAGAATAATCTTCCCCAATGAAAAACAAATGAGTAATGAGTGTTAATTATGACCTTTACGAAACACCTAATCCTGACAAGGAAGGGGAAGTGTTGCCTTTACATGCACGTGTGGTATTGAAGGGTAGTTATACTGCCGAAGAAATTGCAGATCAAGTTGTAGCATTTCAGCGTATGCCTCATGCGCAAGTGGTGGGTATCATAGAAGCTATCTCGAAAGAATTACGGCATTTGCTTTTGAAAGGATTTTCCGTTGAATTGGGTGATATTGGCTATTTTACTCTTTCTTTGAGTGTGGACAAAGAAGTGACTAAGCCAAAAGACTTACGTTCACCATCAGTATCTCTTAAAGACATTAATTTGAGAATAAACCGTCAGTTTAAGAAGGATATTGAGAGTGAATTGGTATTGCAACGTTATCATTCTCCCTTTCGTGTGAAGAATCCGTGTATTAACCGACAGGATTATGCTTCACTTGTCGGAAAGACAAAAACACAGGCATTGAAAGATATAAATACTTTTATTGAGCAATGCATTTTGAGAAAGTATGTGACAGGACGTTCGGTAGTATATATAAAGGCTGAATAAAATAATTAAAGTATTTTTGCGATAGATTAGAAAGATAAAATCTGATTGATAAAACTAGTTCCGGCTTAATCTGACTACATTGGCGTGTGTAATAGATTAAGCCGGAACTGATTTATTTTGCTATGATTTATCTTTTTGCTGACTTTAGAACCGGAAACTCAGGCCCCCTAGGAAATTGAATCCTTCGGCAGGATAACCTAAATAGTATTGATACTTCTTGTTCAGCAGATTGTGTACTTGCGCATAGACCGATACTCCTTTGAACACATTATAGCTTGCCCCAATGTGCAAATCATTGATAGCAGCCATTTTTGC
>ENA-UEQA01001608-UEQA01001608.1-human-gut-metagenome-genome-assembly--contig:-NODE-1608-length-10806-cov-6.829248_pt1 | contig 10806 bp, 7 predicted proteins | sample MGYA00242936_ERZ507937 | MGnify/ENA primary metagenome ERZ507937 (study PRJEB26167, sample SAMN06115468) | human gut metagenome | host: Homo sapiens | place: China:Chongqing | collected 2016-06-16... | reverse complement strand
CTGCAACGAGGAGTTCATGAACGAACTCATACCTTCTATACCACCTACAAAGGTTTCCCCGTTACGGCAAATCAGAAGTCCGCAACCTTCGTTGATAGCAGAGAGGTGCAAACTCTCCACATCAATTATCTGCTTCTCCTTGGTCTGTGGATGATAAATGAGAAGACCATGGTCGTTACTGATTGCCAGATAACCTTTGGTGGTGATATCCATATTGTAGCAATAGTCGGCATCAATATCTGTGCAAGCTGTAAATTGCTCTTTTTTTCCGTCGAACCGATAGATGCCGCTTCCGGAGGTACCGAAATAAAGGGTACCATCGTGACTTTCCGCCATGCTCTGTACATAATAGTTTCCCAATCCTTTTTCACCGTATTGATAGATATATTTTTCTTGCGGATTGTTCATGTTGATACGTACAATTCTCCTCCAATGGGTTATCCAAAGGTAGTTTTGAGAATCTATCAGAAAATTGCTTCCTTCTGTATTTGCTTCCGGAGTTTGAGGGAATAGTTTTTGAAAGTTCCCTTTGCCTTCTTTGACAAACATCCCTTCTCCCGTAAGGAGATAGATTTTCTCATCTCTGAACGTTACCTTTATCCAGGTATTTCCAAATGCTTTGGAGTGGAAGACAACTTTCTTGCTTGGAATGTCGAAGCACAAGCCGCCCTGTTTGTGAGTACCTATGTAGAGTTGGTCGTTTGCGGCATCGTAGGTAATGCATTTCAGGTTGTAGAAAGGTCCGTGGGCTGATTTTGCGTCCATTAGGTAGTGAGTGAAACGTCCGGTTTCCCGTTCCAGACAGTTCAGACCACCTCCTTCGGTACAAATCCATACGTCTCCACGCTTGTCTTCCACCATGTTTCCGACAAAAGGAAAGCTTAATCCGTTTTCGTTGCCGATACTTTCGGTATAGTGGTGAAAGATATCCACTTCGGGGTTGAAGTAGTTGACACCACCATAGTAGGTACCCACCCAGATAGTACCTTGCCGGTCTTTGTGAAGTGAAAAAATAGAAGAGTGGCATAGACTTCCGGGTTTGCTTCCTCTTTGATAGTAAGAAATATGCCCTAAGGTATCTATCTTGTTCAGTCCGTTGAAGGTACCCAGCCAAATACTTCCCTCGTTGTCTTCCACAAAGCAACGCACATCATTGCTGGAGATACCGAATTCCTTTTGGATGGTAAATTGCTGGCTGATTCCGTTCTCTATCTTGTACATGCCGTTGCGGAAAGTGGCCACCCACATCGTTCCACGGCTGTCCCGGTATAATGAAAGCACGTTGATATTTGGAATCACGCAGACGGGGGATGAAGGATTATGGATGTTATCGGTTCTGTAAAGTCCGTTTCGGGTACCCAGCCAGAGACTGTTATTGGCATCTACATAAAGGCGGATGATTGTTTTATGGAAAGGGGCTTGGTAGACGAATCTGAATGTTTCTTGTTCCCGGTCCCATTGGAAGACACTGTCATTAACAGCTGTCCATATTGTATGGTTGTGTGCGAATAGAGTTTGTGTGCGTAGTGGTAGAGATAAAAAACGATCTTTATGTAGATCATAACGGATCAGTTTCCCATCAGAAGTAAAGAATAGATTACCTTGTTTGTCACTTACTATGTGTGATATTTCATTACCGCCAAAATAATCTTTATTGTCCGGAGAAGGTTTATAGGTTTTCATTTGGTTCCCATCGTAGCAGTTCAAGCCTTCGAGTGTACCAAACCACATTCTGTCCAGTTCGTCCTGGCAGATAGAAAGTACAGATATTTGTGACAGACCATCTGATTTGCCTAAATGCTTAAAATAGATATTTCCGTGAATGGCAACAGATATGATAAGAAATAGGCATAGTAACGATTTCCTTTTCATAGCGGGGATTTTGAGATTAAGCGTGTTTATGATTACCATACAAAAGTAAAGCTTTTAGCCGAGAATGAGATGTTAAAAATGAGCTTTTTAATAGAGAGGACATAAATGTATCATGGAAAGGACGATTTCTCCTCTTATGGAGTTAAGGGCATTCTGTCTGCTCACAGTGAAAATATTGTCAATTATTAATACTTTAGCTGTCAGGTGCTAACGCCTCTTTTTCAGAGTATTAATACCTGAGTTGTTGGGCATATATACCCAAGGCGCTGGATCTATATATCCACCACACTGGATCTATATGTCCAATAAACGTTGTAAGACAGCGTTATACGATGTGGAGGAGGCGAAGGATGATTTCTCTTCTATATTTTGTGTTTTGTTTTACAGTGGCTGGACAGAATATGATTAATGTTTGCTTAGTATTAGTAAACTTTCCGGTCCCATATTGAATAGCAAGTCTATAATACTCAAGTTAGGCAGGAACCCCAGTTTGGACTCGAAAACCTGGTAATAAGGCTGCGGAACGAACGCTGTATCGGCCGTCCGGAAGTCCTTTTTGGGATGAATGATTTCACGAAAGTCGGCTTCGTCGGCGGTAAACTCCATTTTATATTCGGCGGTACGTTCTATAACCGGATGAATATCTATCAGTTCGCAGACCAGTCGGCAGAGTTCTTCGTTGAAATCGAACAGAAACTCGTATTTCTTTTCGTAGAAGGGACGGAAATCGTCTTTGTAGTATTCGAAGAAAGGAGTATTGTTGTAGGCCGACTCAATAGCGTTCCAATGCAGGTGTCTCCAGTTGCCGTGGTCGGAAATCCGGATATCTTTCATTGGGCATTTCGGTGTATCGGGCTTTACGGTGGGGATAGAGAGAGCCAGTCCGCCGTCCGGTCCGGTAATTGTGCATCGGTTACGGTAGGTTTGTTTCATATAGTGGTCGTGCTGTTCTATAAAAATCTTGTCGTATGCCAATAGTTTGGTGTAGTACTCGACAGGAGCGAGGTAGGCTGAAGATAAATAAGCTGTTTTCATTTCTTTCATTTTATACGTTTTGAGAGTCGTTTATGTTACTGTTCGGGGGATTGTCGTGCTGCCCGGAAGATCATTTCACCGTCCGGAAAAAACGATTCCAACGGTAGCCGTCAAACACTCCGGTGTCTTTTTCTTTGGAGAACCAGACAAGAGAGGCTTTGCCGATCAGATGGTCTTGCGGAACGAATCCGAACAAGCGCGAATCAGTCAGGTTAATGGTGTTGTTGGCTCCCACCCAATAATAATCTTTGGTGAAATAACAGTGTTGTGTTGGTTTGCCGTCCACATAAAGAGTGTCATTCTTGATTTCCGCCTGTTTACCTTCATGCATCACGAGGGTGTTTCGCAGTAGTGTAATATTCCAAGGATGTACCCGGACGAACTTCCCTTTACCGGGGACGATAAGCGGTCGCAGCTCGGTGTCTTTCTTCCCCGCCAAAGGCTGAATCCAGTTATTCCCGTTTATGGCTTGTTCCAACAGGTAATATTCATAACGGCTGAAACTGCGTACATGGGTACTGTCACTGCTACCCATTAAACCGTCATCGTCAATGGAAAGGGTGTGCATGAGTAAAGTTATCAGATTCTCTTTGTCTACCGGATAAGCATAAAGCCGCTTCTTGTCCGGATTGAATTGTACCTCGGGAGAAATCACAGAAAAAAGGGAATCGATAAATAGAGTATCACCCGGAACACCGATACAACGGCCGATGTAGATCTCGCGGCGGTCGATAACCGGTTGCCGGATGCCGGCAGGATTGTTAAACACAACAATATCTTGTTCCCGTACCGGACGCTCGCGCCAACGGTGATAGGAGAATATCGACATGAAAGGAATCCGCAGGCCGTAACTCCATTTATTCACCAGAATACGTTCGCCTTGGAAAATAGAGTTTTCCATGCCGGTGGAAGGGATAAAACAAGACGTAAAAGCAAATCCCCGGAGCAGAAGCACAATGACTATTGCTCCGGCAAATACTAGTATCCATTTGAATTTACGAATGTTCACTTAATAGCTTCCTTTTTTAATCCACCCACTTAAAGAGGCGGTTCCAACGGATTTTTCCGTCAAACCAGCCACGGTCTTTATCGAGCGACAGCCATACAACGATCGGTTTGCCCACAACGTGGTCTTCGGGTACAAAGCCCCAATAACGGGAGTCGGCAGAATTATGACGATTGTCACCCATCATCCAGTAGTAATCCATTTTGAAGGTATATTCATTGGTCTTTTCACCGTTGATATAGATACCGTCCGACTTCACTTCCAGCTTGTTGCCTTCGTATGCCACGATGCAACGTTCGTAGATAGGCAGGTTGTCCGGAGTCAGCGTAATGGTAGCTCCCTTGGCCGGAATCCAGATTGGCCCGTAGTTGTTGCGGTCCCACTTGGTGTAAAGATTCAGCGGATACATTTGTCCGGCATAGGCTTCCGGTTCCATGATTATTTTGCTGATTAGCTTCTTGTTGCCCAGAAGAGTGTCATACATCTTTTTAGTCAGCGGGAGATGATATACAGGATTCAGTTTTCCTTGCGCATTCCGGCTGTCGAGTCCCATTTCCAATAGTCCGATTTCATAACCGGAGTCTTCCATTAGTGTTCTGTCGGCATTGCTGATTCCCAGTTCGCGGAACATTTCTTCCGGGATATATGGACCGGTTGTTTGCACGAAATAGTTGAATTGCAGATTCTCCGGATTCTGGATTGCCTTGCCGTCAATCATGACTTGTCCGTCTACGATCTGGAGCGTGTCACCCGGCAGTCCTACACAGCGTTTTACATAATTCTCGCGGCGGTCTACCGGACGCCAGAGCACTTCTCCGTAGGTTCGCGGGTTATTTAGGATCTGTTTGCGTCCTGCGGCGTAATATAAGTCATACACGGCACGCTGTTGTTCGCGTGTCAGGCTATCCATATCTATCTGTTTGGAATATATGCGTTGGCCTTCGCCGTATGCCAATGTATAAAAGTCTGTCGTCTGTTGGTAATTGACGGCTACCGTATCTCCTGCAGGGAAGTTGAACACTACGATGTCATTCAATTTCACATTGCCGAATCCCGGCACTCTTTTATATTTCCATTGTGGCCATTCGATATATGATTTAGTACCTACAATTGGTAATGTATGTTGCGCCAGCGGCATAGAAAGCGGTGTGTTCGGCACGCGGGGACCGTAACTCATTTTGCTGACATATAGAAAGTCGCCTACCAGCAATGATTTCTCTAGAGAAGAAGAAGGAATCTGGTAGTTTTGGAAGATATAGATATTGACAAAGTAAACGGCTACCAATGCAAAGATAATAGCATCTACCCAGCTCATGACACTCCGAACTGCCGGATTCTTTGACCTTTTCCAGAACGACCAGGGTATTTTCTTTGTGATATAGATATCGAAAATGAAAGGTATGACGATTAATCCCCACCAGCTTCGCACCCAGATGAGGAAAACAAGATAGAGAAGAATAGCAATAGCACATTTAATCCATTGTGCACGTGTGGCTTGTCTCATAGTGGTATATTTATATTAGAACCTTTATTCGTTTAAGAACGGAAATAAGTTTTTCATTCCCAGGAAACCTTCGTGATGCGCGGTGTATTCGGCGGCCAATATAGCTCCGAGTACGAAACCGCCCCGGTTCTTGGCATCGTGAGTGATTGAAATGCTGTCAATATCAGACTCATAACGAACAGTATGAATACCGAAAACTTCACCTTCGCGGATAGAACTGATCGGAAGTTCGTCCGGAGCGCAGTCAGTTGTTCCGCTGATTGTTCCGTCCGGTGCCGTAAATGTCCCTTCCACCCATTTATCCTTACGGTCTATATTCTCTAGAATACCTTCTGCCAGCGTAATGGCAGTTCCGCTGGGAGCGTCGAGTTTGTGGATATGGTGTGTTTCGCTCATGGTGACGTCATACGCGGGGAATTGATTCATTATCTTGGCCAGATACTTGTTTACAGCAGAGAAAATGGCTACTCCCAAGCTGAAGTTGGACGACCAGAACAGCGTTTTTCCGCCTTCCGTACAGAGCTTCTTGATTTCTTCGCCATGTTCGGACATCCATCCGGTACTGCCTGATACGAGTTTGACTCCGGCTTTAAAGGCTTTCATATAGTTGCTGTAAGCCACTGTCGGATTTGTAAATTCTATGGCAACATCAGCCGATTTGAATGCTTCCGACTCGAAGTCTTCCTGGTTATTGATATCAATAATGCAGACAATTTCGTGTCCGCGACTCAGGGCAACCTTTTCCAACTCTTTGCCCATTTTTCCGTAACCGATCAATGCTATTTTCATTGTTTTCTGACTTATATTCAAAATAATAGTCGCAAAGATAAGATTTTTATTACATTTGCAGTGTACATTAACGTCTTGTTAACATGGAACACCTTCTCCACTACGTGTGGAAACATAAATTATTCTCCCTTGGAATCCTGCAAACCACCAAAGGCTTACCGGTAGAGGTTATTGATCCCGGTCTCCGGAATCCGAATTCCGGTCCTGATTTCTTCAATGCCAAATTAAAGATAAACAATACTTTATGGGTAGGAAACGTGGAAATCCATACCCGTTCTTCGGATTGGTTCCGTCACGGGCACGATGGTGATAAAGTCTATGACTCGGTGATCCTGCATATAGTGGGTGAAGCGGACGGAGAAGTGACTCGTACCAACGGGGAAGTCATTCCGCAAATGATAGTGAGCTGTCCCGAACGGATAAAAATGCATTATTATGAACTTTGCGTGTCCGACTGTTATCCGGCTTGTTATCCGATCCTCCGTTCTTTACCGAAGCTTACGGTTCATTCGTGGTTGTCTGCCTTGCAAACGGAACGGCTGGAACAAAAGGCGAAACTGATAGGAGCACGTCTCGAACATTGTAACAACAACTGGGAAGATGTTTTCTTCATCACTCTTGCCCGTAATTATGGTTTTGGCTTGAACGGTGATGCTTTTGAGGCATGGGCGGAGCTGCTTCCGTTTCGTGCGTTGGACAAGCACCGGAACGATCTGTTTCAGATAGAAGCTCTTTTCTATGGTATGGCGGGACTGTTTGAAGATACATTTCTGAAAGAAGAACAAAAGGATGAATACTGCCTGCGTCTTAGCAAAGAATTTCATTATTTGCAACGGAAGTTTGAGATATTTCGGGTAATGGACGCTACTCTCTGGCGTTTTCTCCGGCTTCGCCCGGATAATTTTCCTCATATCCGGCTGGCACAACTGGCTTATCTTTATCAGAAAGGGGACAAGTTGTTTTCCCGTTTATTGGAGGCGAAGACATTGGCGGAAGTGAGAATTTTGCTCTCCACCCGTACTTCTGTTTATTGGGAGAATCATTATATATTCGGTCGTACTTCTCCACAAAGGGAAAAATTGTTAGGAGAACAGTCGAAAGATCTGATTATCATCAATACCGTTGTCCCTTTCTTGTATACATATGGTTTGCACAAGGCCGATGAAGGAATGTGCGAACGTGCCGGACGCTTTCTGGAAGAACTGAAAGCGGAGAATAACCATATTATTCGCTCCTGGAGCGACGCCGGACTACCGGTAGCTTCTGCTGCGGATAGTCAGGCGCTGATACAGTTGCAAAAAGAATATTGTGATAAACGTAAATGTTTGTATTGTCGTTTCGGATATGAATATTTGCGGAAGAAGTAAGTTCCTCTTACTTCTCCAGTTCCTTATAGACTGCATTTAGAAGTTGGTTTTCCATTGTAGGTCTGGGAGCTTTGCGGTTTACAATGTTTCCTTCCTTATCTATTAACATATAGGTAGGGAAGGAATGGACTCCAAGATATTTTTCAATGGCAGACTGTTGCTTGTCGGGCAAATTGTAATGGACTGAACTTTTGCTTGTCAGACCGTACTCTTTGATAATGTTTTTCCATGACTTGTCTGTCGAATGATTGCAAAGGTAAAGGAACACGACTTCTTTTCCTGCAAATAGATTCTTAATGTTTCCCGCATATTGCATCATATCCTTGCACGGACCGCACCAAGTCCCCCAAATATCCAGATAAATCACTTTCCCTTTGTATGGCTCAATGATTTTGCGGAATAACTGTTCGCCGTCCGTTATTCCTTCCAGAGGGGCATTTGGCATCAGGCTTTCCGGATGTTCGATGGTTTTATGTGATACTTTATCATATTTCTGTTGCTGGACCAAAACATAAGATTGCAAAGAAGGATTCGTAACTTCCTTTTTAAATTTACTGATAAGGCTGTCGGGCAATTCCTTATGGGTATATTGAAGCATTTCATAATAGCACTTTGTTTTTAGAATCTCTCTCAGGTCCTTATCCATTTGAAGGGAGTCGATAATTGCCATGCTGTTGTTGATTGCATTAACGTACATCTGTCCTGTCATATATTCATTGAGAAGACCGTCTCTGGCAATGAGTTGCTCTATTATTTCTATCTGGGGTTTGATGACAGTTTCCTGTTCCTTGGTGTAAGCCTTAATGGTTGCTGAATCGGCTTTGGCAGTCTGCAACTTTTCAATTTCTTCTTGATATTTGCTGAAACTGCGTAGTGCGTTCTTTTCTTCTTCGGATAGCCGGACTTTACCTTCGGCTTCAAAGGCAAAGTAAAGTCTCTCCATATTTTGAGGTGTTAAGGTTAGGCTGTTGGATGATGGAGTTGTGTCGTCGATATAACCAATGTAATCTCTCATGAATGAATTATACCCTCTGAGAAGAGTATAAGGATGTACTGGATGTGGGTAAAAAGCAGAATCTATATAGTTCATGAATTCGTCTTCCAAATGTTCCTGTTTGTTACGGTCTACTGAGAAACGTCGTTGCATCAGGGTAGATGCCGCATCGTATCGTAGTTCCTGTTCGGTGTAGTAGCGGTATTTGTCAGAAAGTAACGGATGTTCTTGGAGTGTTTTCTTCCGGAACTCCAGTTGGCGATGAAGCCTTTCCTGTGTCTTGTGCAGACACTCCAGATTACTTCTTTTTTGTTCTTCATTATAATCGAGTGATTCCCTCAGTCCTTCATGGGAGAGAAGTTCGTTGAGTACACGTGCTTTCTTTCCCATGAATAACTTTTGTTGTTGGGCATAATCTACGTATAAGAAATAAGTTTCTCCGGGTTCTACCGCCGACCAGATGGTCGTACGTCCCCAGTCGATAAAGACATTATGACTGTTCAGTACGGGAAATCGCAGGGTAAACCGTCCTAGCGAGTCGATGTCAGTCTGGTATTTTTCTTCTTTGCCTGTAATCATGTCAGGTATGCTAACGTCGAAAGGGCGTGAAAAAGGAAGATTGCGCAGGTATCCGGTGAGGGTGACGCTGTCTGTCCGGTACCCGTTGTCGATGAACGGTGTAGTATCGGTTAACGGGTAGTCCGGTAGATGTTTGCCGTTACAGAGGATATATTTTTGTGGATTATCTTTTCCGAATGCAATGTTGCAAGAAGCTCTGTTCTTATGTTTCAGAGATAGAGTCAGGCGGGTTGTATTGTTTTTTAGTTTGACGACGGTTTCATCCTTTTTAATTTGTATGGATTCGTAGTCCCAGAACCGGCATTGGTATACGGCGAAGTTTTCAAAGAAACCAATAGTCCATTCGCCGGTTGCCTGATTTACCCAACATCCGGTGATGATATATACTTCAGGGCGGGAAGTTGCGATGGGAAATACTGTCTTATTCTGTAATTCGGCTGCAACCTTCATTGAGTTGGGAAAAGGAAAGCTAAGGTAAAGCAGTTTGTACCGTTCTCCGTTTTTGGCGAGCAGACGATACTCTTTATTAAGGAAATGTCCGGCAGATACGATATCCCATGTTTTTCCGTCATATATAAATTTACCATCGCGTGTAAATTCGTATATAACATTGCCGGACAATCCTTCCACCCATTTCTTGTAAATGATGTCAGGCAGTGTAGTGGGAGTGAGCATTTCCGTGTGGTCGGGAATTTGCTTGCGGACACAGTGTTTAGGTTCTTTCCAGCCTTGATAGAAGATGATAGCACTATCTTCGCTGATAGGGGTGAAACGGAAATCCATTTTATTTCCATTTTGGTTCCGCAGGTGGAAGAGATAGCTTCCATCGGTTTTCTTTTCCATTTGTTCGACCTGGAAAACGGTATAGAGAGCTTCTACAAAATTCTCTCCAATGAGAGGCCCGTTCCAGTCGGATACGTTCTCTGTTTTGTATTGCCAATAACCCCGCAAAGATTCGGGTATTGTCTGGTAACTGTCGGATTGGGCGAATGTGATAACTCGTGTACAGCATAGTAATAAAAAGACGAAAAGACGGAATGGATGAATGTGTGTCATAAGTATGTCTGATTTAAAGTGATACTAGTTACAGTAAATACCCCCTAAAGATAGTCATCCCCACATCTAATATATGTAATTTATAGTTGTTTAACGGTAATTTTTCTATTTCGCGGCTCTCGTGTATGAAGATGTTGAACTTGTGATTATCTTTGTGCCTTGAATGATAGCATTTGTATTATGGGAATGAATCACTAATATTATATATTTATGAACGTGAAAAGGTTTGTATGTTGTCTGTTAGCCAGTGTGTTGCTGTTGGGAGTGTCTTTGATTTCTTGCGGTAATAGTTCCAGGGCTAAAGCGAAGAATGAGATAGCACAGTCCGGCGAGGATTTTAAATCATTCCTTGATAAGTTTACGTCCAGTGCAGCATTCCAATATACCCGTATCAAGTTTCCATTAAAGACACCGATTACTTTATTGGCCGATGACGGAGAAACTGAGAAAACGTTTCCGTTCACCAAAGAAAAATGGCCGTTGCTGGATAGTGAAACGATGAAGGAAGAACGCATTGAGCAGGAAGAAGGTGGTCGTGGTTGGATATGGTTCACAGAAGAAAGTGAACGTGATTGGTTCGATTGCTGCGGTGGATAGTAAGAAA
>ENA-UEQA01001605-UEQA01001605.1-human-gut-metagenome-genome-assembly--contig:-NODE-1605-length-10826-cov-81.326449_pt1 | contig 10826 bp, 8 predicted proteins | sample MGYA00242936_ERZ507937 | MGnify/ENA primary metagenome ERZ507937 (study PRJEB26167, sample SAMN06115468) | human gut metagenome | host: Homo sapiens | place: China:Chongqing | collected 2016-06-16... | reverse complement strand
AACTTTTTCATATCTATCCCTCGCTTTAATTAGTATTTATCGTACGAGAATGAATCGTATGAATCAAGCAATGCTTGCTTTCTCTGAGAATAAGACATATTGTTCCAATTTGTGTCCGTAGCTGTTTGATAAATAAACTGGCTGTACATATGAACATTTACAAGATTTGTAAATTTACTTCTCATAGTATCATTATAAGTAGATTTTGAGATTTTTTTATAATTTCCTGCTCCACTATAATATCCACCTATACCATTATAATAAGTATATTCATAATTTCCACTTGCAGTATTCATAGGATACGCAACATAAAACATACCAAAATAATCAGTTGTTATAGTAGAACCATTATATTTGAGTTGAAACTGACCGTATGAATGATCATTCATAGTACCTGCGGCTAAAATTGATGTGCCAAATATTTCATATTTTTTACTACTTTTGTTATAATACATTCTCAATCTATTTTGTATATAGTTTTCATTGTACTGAGCCTGAACAAGTTTACCGTTTCTAAATGAATAAACCTTAGCATCAAAATTACACATAGTACCACCTGTTTCCTGAACAACCAGCTCAGGAACATTGTCAAAATCAAGATCAATAAATTGAAACCCTGACTGTGCCATCATACCAACACCATAATCGTGGGGGAGCCATTTGTTTTGATTATTCATAAGATAATTAACAAAATCATCTCTTGTTTTATTAGTTGTTTTATACTTTAATGTCACACCTGACGGATTGTAGGAAGATGTAAACTTTTTACCGTTCTTTGATACACCTCTTACCGTATATGTATAGCTTTTTCCTGCCTTAACATTTTTATCTGTGTAATATTGGTTATAAGTTTCAGCAAGTTTCTTCCAAGAGCCGTTTTCTTTCCTGTAAATACGGTATTTTGAGTTTTCAGGCAAAGCATAATTAAACTCAAGTTTTATACCACCACTAACAGTTGATATATTCCTTACATCCGGAATTGATTGCTTATAACCTGTCAATGCTTTTCCTTTTGAATTATATCCACTTTTGTAACTCTTGCCGTCTTTACTTATACAACGAACTGTATATATCGTATTAGCAACACCTTGAGAAATATTATATTCTGCAGGATATAATCCCTCATCAACCACACTTGTTCCTGTTGTGTCAACAAGTTTATTCCAGCCTGTTCTGTCTTTATAATACACACGATATTTTTCAGCACCCGTTACTTTATTCCAAGTAATTTTTGTGCCGTCATACACACTTTCAACTTTAGAAATTTTGGGAGCAGCAACATATTTTACACTTTTGCCCTTTGAATCATAACCGCTTGTAAACTTCTTGCCGTCTTTGCTTATACATCTGACTGTATAGGTGTAATTCCTGCCGGATGAAACATCCTTGTCGATATATGAGGTTGAAGTTGTATCAACCATTTTTGTCCAACCTTTACTGCCCTTGTAGTAAACTCTGTATTTGGTCGCACCGCTTACTTTGCCCCAAGAAATTTTTACACCGCCGTTTACGCTTTCAAGCTTTGAAATTTTGGGGGCGGCAATATATTTTACACTTTTGCCCTTTGAATCATAACCGCTTGTGAACTTTTTGCCGTCTTTGCTTATACATCTTACAGTATAGGTGTAATTCCTGCCCGATGAAACATCCTTGTCGATATATGATGTTGAAGTTGTATCGACCATTCGTGTCCAACCTTTACGGCCCTTGTAGTAAACTCTGTACTTAGCCGCACCATTCACTTTGTTCCATGTAAGCTTTACACCACCGTAAACACTTTCGGCTTTTGAAATTTTCGGAGTTGCCAAGCTTGCCCTTGCAACCTGTGCATACTGCACGGGGGTGTTAAGCGGTTCAGCCGCATTTGCAGAAACTGCCGAAACCGCAACCGCAGACATCGACATTACCGCCGCCATAGCTATAGGTAAAAACTTTTTCATATCTATCCCTCGCTTTGTTCAAATTCTACGCATTATTAAAAACTTTCGCTAAATTTTTATGCAAGTTAATTGTAACATTAAATGATATAAAAAGCAATACATCTTGATAAACTATCACAAATTTTTTAAGCTAAAATAAATAAACCGCTCTCAATAACGAGAACGGCTTTTATAGGGATTATTTAATTTGTAAATTACTCAAAATGATTTCTGCGTTTTGCAAAAATTACTGCACAACCTGCAAGCATTGCAACAAGAAGAATTACAGCAACGCTGTTCTGTCCTGTCTGTACAGCACCGCTGTTATTCTGTGAATTGTTTGGTGTGTCATTTGTTGCTGTGTCGCTTGTTGAAACAGGCTTAGTTGCCGAAGTTGTATCGGGTACTGTTACAGGTTCGTCAACTGTTGCAACCGTAGTTGTAGGCTCAGTAGGAACAGTTGTATTCGGTTTATTAGATTTCAAACCAAAATTCATTTTTGACAATTCTTCAAGAATACTATCGTCAATAACTCCGCTTTCATAAGCCTCTTTAATTGAGTAAACATTGCCATTCTTATAAAGCATAACATCATCGCCATGGTTATAATAATAAGTATAGTCGCCAATTGTTTGTTCAATCATAACGCCTAAACTCATAAAGGGTATATTTCTAAAACATACTGTTTCATCACTTGTAGAACCAACAATTTCGGCATTCAAATATTCAGGTGCTTTGCCATTGTAATATTTATTTATAATTACACGCTTTATTTCTGAAAGGAGAGCTCTATCTTCACCCTTTGGGGTAACATCTATCTTACCCCAAAGATTTCCCCAAACATATAATTCATAGAGCATATCATCATCAATTACACCTGTTTCATAGGCATCTGACAAGGTATATACTTTATTATTCTTGTATAACAAAACGGGACAATCTCTCGGATAAGAAACAGTATAATCACCTATATCGAATTCCACTTCATCTGTCCAGTGTGTAAAACTATCCATAAAATCGAAATACACGCCACCGTCACTGGCTGTACCATATATTCTTACTTCAATAAAATCAGGCTTTTCATCGCCATAATATGTATCTAACATAGCCTGTTTAATATCTGAAATCAAGTCTGAATCAGAAGCTTCATCAGGTGTAGCCGCAAAAGCTGTTGTTACAACCGAAAAGCACATTACAAATGCTATCAATGCTGTTAAAAGTTTTTTCATTTTTATTTCCTCATCTTTTATTTATTCTATCTGTAATAATGGTATACGCAACAGATATTCAATTTACTTCATTATACCGCTAAAATATATGTAATGCAATATAGTTGCTAAAAATTCACATAAAATAATCAGCAAAATAAAAACCGTTCTCAATAACGAGAACGGTTTTACAGGGATTATTTAATTTGTAAATTACTCAAAATGATTTCTGCGTTTTGCAAAAATTACTGCACAACCTGCAAGCATTGCAACAAGAAGAATTACAGCAACGCTGTTCTGTCCTGTCTGTACAGCACCGCTGTTATTCTGTGAATTGTTTGGTGTGTCATTTGTTGCTGTGTCGCTTGTTGAAACAGGCTTAGTTGCCGAAGTTGTATCGGGTACTGTTACAGGTTCGTCAACTGTTGCAACCGTAGTTGTAGGCTCAGTAGGAACAGTTGTATTCGGTTTATTAGATTTCAAACCAAAATTCATTTTTGACAATTCTTCAAGAATACTATCGTCAATAACTCCGCTTTCATAAGCCTCTTTAATTGAGTAAACATTGCCATTCTTATAAAGCATAACATCATCGCCGTGAGTATAGCTGTAAGTATAATCGCCGATTGTTTCTTCAACCATTACATCAATACCGCCGCCTACGCTGTGTTTAAAATATACTCCGCCGTCACTTGTTCTGCCAACAATATCAATTCTCAAAGTTTCAGGTGATTTGCCGTCAAAACACTCTTCAATAACTTTGTTTTTTATTTCAATAACAAGTGCTGAATCATCGCTTTTCGGAACTATATCCATATGTCCGCAATAGGTCAAGCCCTCAAGTGTATCGTCATCAATAACGCCTGAATTATAAGCATCGGGGATCATATAAACCCTGTTGTTTTTGTACAGTGCCACAGGACAATTTTCGGGATAAGAAACTATGTAATTGCCTGCCTCGGTGTAAACTCTGTTTGCAGAAGTAGCAAAGCTGTCAGAAAAACTGAAATAAACCTCGTCTTCATCGTCCAAAAGAATTTCGACATTAAGATATTCAGGCTTTTCATCGCCATAATATGTATCTAACATAGCCTGTTTAATATCTGAAATCAAGTCTGAATCAGAAGTTTCATCAGGTGTAGCAGCAAAAGCTGTTGTTACAACCGAAAAGCACATTACAAATGCTATCAATGCAGTTAAAAGTTTTTTCATTTTTATTTCCTCATCTTTTATTTATTCTATCTGTAATAATGGTATATGCAACAGATATTCAATTTACTTCATTATACCGCTAAAATATATGTAATGCAATATAGTTGCTAAAAATTTAGCAAAATAATTCTGCTCAAATGAAAATGCCACTTTCATAGCGAAAGTGGCATAAATGTTAATTTTTGTTGTCAAATCAAACAGGGTGAACCATATTTTTCTTGTCAAGCTTGTCGCCGTTGATGCCAACCTTGGCATTTCTTCTCTTTTCAAAGAAGTCGAGAGCAACCTTCGGGAACTGTGCATAAGAAAGAACATCCTCAGGCTGTTCAATCCACTGCTCAATCTCGCCACGGAGCTTATCAAGCTCAGGCTTAAGCTGATCTGCAGGACGACCTTTGATAATCTTCTTGTCACCGATAATCTTCTTCTGAAACTCAGGATCAATCGGCATTGGAGTTGTACCGTACTCACCGGCAACAAGTCCCTTGAACTCGTTTGTGCACATTGAGTAGCGCTTGCCTGTGATTACATTGAATACAGCCTGTGTGCCGACAATCTGTGATGTCGGAGTAACAAGCGGAGGATAACCTGAATCCTTACGAACACGGGGTACTTCTGCAAGAACTTCGTCAAGCTTGTCTTCTTTACCGGCCTGCTTGAGCTGTGAAAGAAGGTTGGAAAGCATACCGCCGGGAACCTGATAGATAAGAGCGTTAGCGTCTGTTGCGAGCATCTTAGGATCAAGAAGTCCTGATTTGATGTACTTCTCACGGAGAGTCATGAAGTAAGCACGGATGTCAGAGAACTGTTTAAGGTCAAGACCTGTGTCGAACTCTGTGCCTGAAAGAGCGGCAACCATTGACTCTGTAGGTGCGTGTGATGTACCGAGAGCGAGTGGGCTGATTGCTGTGTCAATGCCGTCGGCACCTGCCTCAACACCCTTTAAAAGACACATTGATGCAAGACCTGATGTGTAGTGGGTGTGGAGCTGAAGCGGAAGCTCCGGAACAGCGGCTTTGATAGCCTTTACAAGGCTTTCGGTTCTTGTCGGAGTAAGAAGAGCAGCCATATCCTTGATACAGATTGAATCTGCACCTGCGTCTGCAATTCTCTTAGCATACTCAACATAGTATTCATCTGTGAATACAGGACCTGTTGTGTAGCTGATAGCAACCTGTGCATGACCGCCTTCTTTGTTAGCGGCCTTGATAGCTGTTTTAAGATTCTTGATGTCGTTAAGAGCATCAAAAATACGGATAATGTCAATACCGTTTGCGATTGAACGCTGAACAAGGTACTCAACGCAGTCATCGGCATAGTGACGATAACCGAGCATATTCTGTCCTCTGAAAAGCATCTGGAGCTTTGTGTTAGGGCAATGCTCTCTGATTGTGCGGAGTCTGTCCCACGGATCTTCGTTTAAGAATCTGAGGCATGAGTCATATGTTGCGCCGCCCCAGCATTCAAGTGAGTAATAACCGATTTTATCGAGTTTGTCAAGAACAGGGAGCATTTCCTCTGTTGTCATTCTTGTTGCAATGAGTGACTGATGAGCGTCACGCAGAGCAGTTTCGGTAACTCTGATTTTTTTTGCCATTTTACAGCATCCCTTTCTCCGAATTATTGATTAGTTAAGTGTTACGAGAACCTTACCTGAGTCAACAGACTCACCCTTTGCAACATCAACTGTTGCAACTGTGCCGTCCTGCGGAGCCTTAACAGGAGTTTCCATCTTCATAGCCTCGATAAATACGAGGTCATCTCCAGCCTTAACAGCCTGTCCTGCCGAAACAACAACATTAACAACTGTACCGGGCATAGGAGCCTTTACAACAACAGAACCCTGAGCGCCTGCGGGAGCTGCCGGCTTTGCTGCAGGAGCGGGAGCGGCTGCCGGAGCAGGAGCGGCTGCTGCGGGAGCTGAAGAACCACCGAGTTCTTCAACCTGAACATCATATGCTGTGCCGTTAACTGTAATTCTTAAATTCTTCATTTTTAGTATCCCCTTTTATTTTAACAAGTAATCATTTATCAGATAGTTGAATGCTTCTTTGAAAGTGTTGAAACACGCTTGCCCGAGAGCATATCAAGAGCAGAAATAAGAGTCTGACGGAGCTGAGCTTCTTCAACAATACCGTCAACATAGCCGTTCTGAGCGGCATTGTAAGCAGAAAGATTCTCGTCAGCAAACTTCTGAGCAACCTCAGCCTGCTTATCTGTGGCAACATTCATAACTTCGGGAGCCATAATGAATGCGGCAGCCTCAACATTAACAGGTGAAATAACTGCATCGGGAAGTGCGTAAACAACATCTGCATTAGCGCCTGTGCCTGCAAGAGCAACATAGCCTGAACCGATTGCCTTGCCTGTAACAACAGAAATCTTAACTGTTGTTGCCTCAGCATAAGCAGCTGACGCCTTTGTTGCCGACTTGATTGACTCAAAGCCCGGGCAGTTTACGAATGTTACAACAGGGAGTGAGAAAGCGTCGCAGAAACGAACAAACTTTGCTACCTTGTTTGCAGACTTGCAACCAAGCTCCTTGCCCTTTGTAACAACAATACCTACAACCTGACCGCCGAGTCTTGCAAAACGAACATTTGCTTCCTTGCCATAATCATTGAAGAGCTTTACAATGCTGTTGCCGTCAACAGTTCTGCTGACTACACAACCACAACCGTCCTCTGCCGGAGCTTCTTCAAATGACTGAGGAGCCATTGTGAGGTTATTTGACGGAAGATAAAGGATAAGTTCCTTTGCAGCCTTGATTGCCTTGTCTGCGTCGTCACAAACGATTGAGGCAATACCGTTTTCAGCATTGTAAGCGGCATCGGAATGCTTGCCTGTTACCGAAAGTGAAAGCTGTGCGTCTTTGCTCATGATAACGATGTCTGCGCTTGCGGCGTTAAGAGCGTTTGTTCCGAGGCAAGTGCCGAGAACAACCGAGATCTGCGGTACAACACCCGAAAGTGACGCAGCCGCATTGAGAACATCACCGCAACCTGCGAGAAGCTCTGTACCCTGATTAAGTCTGCCGCCAACGCTGTCATAGAAGCCTACAACAGGAGCGCCTGTCTTGAGTGCAAGACCATACAGCTTTTTAAGCTTGGCAGCCTGTGCCTTACTCATGGCACCGCCGCAAATGTCGCTGTTCTGTGCAAACGCATAAACAGGCATACCTTCTACTGTTCCAAAGCCTGCAACAACCTCGGCAAAACCTTCACCGGATTTTGCAAAGGCATCAATTTCACAAAAGCTGTCTGCATCAAAAAACGCCGTAATTGTCTTATAAGCGGAAGTTGCGGCAATTTCAGCCTTTGCCTGATTGATCTTTTCAATACTCATCTTAAAATCCTCCAATACCATGTATTGAATATGCACGAAAACTGAGCGTGCATACTAATTTTCTACACATACATTATACTCTATAATCTTCAAAAGTACAAGAAAAACACGCTGTACTATTTCAATTTTGAACACATTTAATAGTTATTACACCAAAACCGTAAATTTATTGTCAAATTAACGAATAGTTTGATTGACCGTTTCGGAAGTATTTTTCAAAAACGGAAAATTAAAGCTGTTTGCCGTTTAAAAACGGGTTTGCAAGCAGTTTTTTAACCTCTTGTTCGGTCAAATCTCTCCAGTCGCCCTGTTTGAGCATACCCATTTTTACTCCGCCGATCTGGGTGCGTTTGAGTCTTGCAACCTCAAGCCCGACAGCCTCGCACATTCTTCTGATTTCACGGTTCTTACCCTCGTGAAGAATCATTTCAAGAACTACTCTGCCCTGCTCCTTGTGAATTACATGGACATATGCAGGAGCGGTTTTCCTGCCGTCAAGCTCAACGCCTGTTTCAAGCTTTACAAGCTGATCCTCGTCAATTGACGGTCGAACGGTTACTCTGTAAATCTTGTAAACATTGTTTTTCGGGTGCATAACCTTGTTTGCAAAGTCACCGTCATTTGTAAAAACAAGCATACCCTCGCTGTCTTTGTCAAGTCTGCCGATTGGATAAACTCGCTCGCCGACATTCTCAACAAGCTGTGCAACACACTTTCTGCCACGCTCATCATTCATTGTGGTAATGAATCCACGGGGCTTGTTGAGCATAATATATCGGTAATTACCGCCCTTCGGCACAACAATCCTCTTGCCTCTTACAAACACCTTGTCTGTAGGAAGAACCTTATCGCCGAGAATTGCGGTTTTGCCGTTCACCTTGACATGACCGCCGAGAATAAGCTCTTCGGCCTTTCGCCTTGACGCAATACCGCATTGCGCTATGAATTTCTGAAGTCTTATAGGTTCAATTTTAGCCATATGTAAATTCCTTTTTATTAAAATTTTCTGTATATTTAAGCTGTCACGAAAACAGATTTCCTATTGCCGAAAATATTGACACACTCTTTTTATCCGATTTAATCTTTTCGCCTGCAACAATGTTGCATTTATAAAGCAGCTTTCCGCCGAGTGTGTATTCAATTCTGCCGACCGATTCGTTCTTTTCAATCGGAGCATACAAAAAGCCGTCTATGAAGATTTTTTTCTTGATTTTGTCGCAGTCCTCACGCTTTAAAACGATTGTGTTGTTCTTCTCACCTGTAACCGTTACGCTGTCCTTATCACCGCCCACGCACGGAATATCGGCACAAAAGTCAGCGTCCTTGCAGTCAACTCCCCTGTACTTTTCAAAAGCGTAATCATAAAGAGAAATATGGTCATTCCAATCGTTGCGGTCATTCAGAGTGACGCACACAAGCGTTACACCGTCTTTTTTTGCAGAGGAAACAAGGCACCGCCCTGCCGCCGTTGTATAGCCTGTTTTTCCGCCTGTACAGTAGGGATAAAGCGACAAAAGCCTGTTATGATTTGCATATGCGGTTTTCTTTGATTTCGGTTCAAGAAATTCAACGGTCACGCTCTTCTTAGCCGTAAGATTTGCAAAATCGTCATTTTCAAGTGCATATGACATAAGCAGAGCCATATCCTTTGCACTTGAGTAATGGTTGTCATCGTCAAGTCCGCTCGGCGTTACAAAATTGGTATTCGTCATACCGATTTGCTTTGCCTTTTCATTCATTCGTTGTGAAAACTTTTCGGGACTGCCCGAAATCGTATATGCCGCCGCATTCGCCGCATCATTACCTGACGCCATCATCATTCCTGACGCAAGGTCCGAAAGTCGGACTTTTTCACCGACTTTAAGATACATCGAACTGCCCTCGGCAACCATTTCCTGTTTGAAGGTTACTTCGCTGTTACAGGATGCCGCCTCCTCAAGCGTTATGAGAGATGTCATAATTTTTGTAGTGCTCGCAGGCTTCATTTTTTCATCTGCATTTTTTGAGCAGATGACCGTGTTGTTATCGGGGCAATAAAGGACAAATGCCTGTGCAGAAGTTGTTGGAGGAGTATCCTCCGCATTTTTAGCACCCATAAGCACAAACGACATAACAAAGCACACCGCAAGCGAGATTATTTTTTTCATAAGGACACCCCCTGCATAAATCTATGCCGAGGGGTGTTGCAATATTACGAATCAGCCGTCAATATCGTCCTGTGTGATTTCGGAAAAATCGTCTGCGGATTCGCTCTTATCCTTTTTGAAAACTCCCTTTACCTTTTTGAGAACATCGGGAATCATATTAACGAGCTTGTCGGCTGTACCTTCTTCCCTGTCAACGGAAACAAGCCTTACATCGCCCTGATAAACGGTAAGAAATGCAACAGGCTGAATTGTCACACCTGCACCGCTGCCGCCGCCAAAGCAGTCTTTGCTTTCCTTTTTGGTAGGCAGATCCGAACCGCCTGCCGCAAAGCCGTAGCTTACCTTTGAAACAGGAATGATGAGTGTGCCGTCAGGCGAAGTTATAGGCTCGCCGATAATAGTATTGACATCAATCATTTCCTTGATTTTTTCCATTGTGGTATCCATTAAACTGCCGATAGGATGTTCCATAGCCATTCTCCTTTTTCAACAATATTTATATCAATCATTTTTAACTTCTGCAAGAAGTTTAATCCCCCTGATTCCGTGCTTAACGGCAAGACCGATAAGTCGGAATGCGAAAATTCTTGCGGCAAAGTCAAAGTTAATTTCTGTTTCTGCTTTTTCCGAAAAATTCGGATTTATGTCAACTCCGTAGCCTTTGCATTTTACAACACGGACAATTGTGCCTACTGCCGGGTAAACAACGGCACAGTATTTGCCGTATTTTATAGCCGTGTCAGCCGCATCGTCACCTGCAACGCTGATACTCAGCGACAATTTTTTAACCAATATGTGGCTGAAAAAGTCCTGCAATGCAGATACTGCAAGCTCTGCAACTTTTTTTATCAGGTTCAAAAGCCACTCAATACCGTATTTTTTTATAAGGCTCGGCTTTTTTTCTGTCGCTTTTTTAGGTTGTTCGGTTTTCTGAGTTTGTTTTTTTGCTTTCTTCTTCTTTTCCTTTTTGGGTTTTGCCGGCACAAGCTGAAGCT
>ENA-UEQA01001600-UEQA01001600.1-human-gut-metagenome-genome-assembly--contig:-NODE-1600-length-10840-cov-6.904395_pt1 | contig 10840 bp, 9 predicted proteins | sample MGYA00242936_ERZ507937 | MGnify/ENA primary metagenome ERZ507937 (study PRJEB26167, sample SAMN06115468) | human gut metagenome | host: Homo sapiens | place: China:Chongqing | collected 2016-06-16... | reverse complement strand
CCGCTTACAAAAGTCTTTGGAAAGGGAGGGATGGGGTTTGGGGAAGGGAGGGAAAAGCTTTTCTCCAGAAAAGTTTTCCTTCCCTTCCCCAATATTTCTAACATGCTACAACAACTCGCCTTCCCAGTTGAAGAGGCCGGGACGGATGGCCGCCGGCATCGACTTGGGCGGATTCTCCTCCATGCGGGCGAAGAAGGAATACCCGGCGGCCTCAAGCTCGGGGCGATGCACCGTGATGTCCAAGGGCCACGCGGGATAGATCCATGTGTTCTGCCCATAACGGCGGGTCCAGAAGCCTTCCCCCTTGGGGCTCTGAAAGACTTCGTTCGGCTTGATGCCGAGAGGATCGTGCCGCCCTATGCCCATCGGCCAGAAACCGGCGAGCACGATGCCGAGCGGCAGCGGGCTGGTTTTCGGCAGGGCCAGAAAATCTTCCTTGGTCAGTTCAGGGCTGACGAACGCGGCGCTGAAACCGAGTTTCGCAAAGCTCGCCAGCGTGAAGGCATTGGCGGCGTTACAGAACGGCCCGGCGACCAGATCCACTTCGCGGCCCTTGAAGAACGCGGCCTGCCACGGCTCGTTGCAGACAAAATGCTTCGCGCCGTTGCGTATGGCTTCGTTGATGATGCGCTTCCAGAGCTCTTCCTCGTCCGGCCAGATGACCGGGGGCAGCCACCACGCCATGTTCGGGGCCACAGTGCGGGACACCTCGCGCACCGATTTGGGCGAAAGCCACAGGCCGATCACCGAATTGCGGCTGCGGCGCGTCTCGGAGCCATAGGGCAGCGAAGCGCGGAGCGTCATATCCGGACGGCGGCGGGGATGCGCGGGCTTGGGCATTTTGGGCGTGAACTCCACAGCGGTGGGCTCGCTCCCCTTGCACCGATCCAGCTTCCGCTTCCACTCCGCGATGAGCTGCACGAGTTCGGGCTCGCGGCGGTCGATGAGGAACACCGGCGTCCCGGCCTTCGGCGTCTTATGGCGGGGGAGGCGCAGCGTAAAGGTCCCGGCCTTCGGCGTGCGGCGGGTCACGGGCAGGGTCGAATGCCAGTTCTCGTCCTCATAGCCGACTCGCAGATAATCGTAGGAAATCAGTTCGATATGCGGCTTGAAGAACGGGCGGCCCTCCGCGTCCGTCTGTATCTTGCCCACGAGACGTCCCGAGCTGGTCTGGCTGTCGGGCGAGGTGGGCTCGGACGTGCGCTGCGGCAGGAAGCGGGCGCGGGTGGAAGGACGGCCAAGCGCCATCTCGAGGATTTTTTCCGCATCCTTGCGGGCCTGCGGATCGTCCGGGTTGTCGCGCAGCATCTTGTAGGCCGTGACGACGTGATAGACGTAATGCGGCCCCTTCTTGCGGCCCTCAATCTTCCAGCAGCTCAGGTGCGGGATGTCCGTGATGGTTTTGGCAAGCACGTCCAGCGAGAGATCGAGGCAGGAGAAGAACCGCCCGGAATGGTTGCGCTGCTTGTATACGCGGCGGCAGGGCTGCACGCAGCGCCCGCGCAGGCCGCTCTTGCCGCCCATATAGCTCGACCAGTAGCAGCGGCCCGAGACGCACCAGCACAGCGCGCCGTGGATGAACATTTCCAGATCCAGCCCTTCGGGACAGGCGGCGGAAATCTGCTTTACCTCGTCGATGGACAGTTCGCGGGGCAGGATGACACGGTCCGCGCCAAGCTCCTTCGCGGCCAGCAGCGACGCGGGATGCGTCAGATTGGCGAGCGTGGAAAGGAACAGGCCGCCCTCGTATCCGGCCTGACGGGCAAGGGCCAGCACGCCGGGATCCTGAATGATCAGGCCGTGCGGCTTCACGTCGCGGGCAAGGCGGGCGATGAGGCGTCCTGCGGCGGGCACGTCGTCATGCTTCACCAGCGTATTGAAGGCGACGTAGATGCGCCTGCCGTTCTCGTTGGCGAGCTCGACCATGCGGGAAAGCTCGGCGGAACCGAAGTTGTCCGCCTGCATACGGGCGGAGAAATGTTTGAGGCCGAGGTATACGGCGTCGGCTCCGGCGGCCATCGCCGCGAGAAACGATTGCGTATCGCCCGCCGGGGCGAGGATCTCAGGCTTGCGAGTCATGGATATATCCTAACAGTGGAGGGGAGATGAAAAGTTGGGGAACGAGGGGAAAGCCTCTTCGGGAAAGGCGGCGTCATATCGGCATATTCAGGTTTTGAAGGCTCCGACGGGCATCCTCTGGATGCCGTCCGCGCCCTTCTCCCTCTGAGGCCCGTGACTTGAAAGCGGAAAAAGTGGCTACCCCAAAAGACGGTATGCGCCGGACAAAAAGTAAAGGAACAGTCCGCCGCGTCTCCTCCCCACCAGTTGAAAATCTTGGGGGATGAGGGAGGGGGTTCGGGTGAGGGAGAAGGCCCCGCTTGCCCCTTCGGGGATTCTTCGGAAAGGGCCTTCTTCCTCACCCGTAGAGCTTATTCAAACACGCTGGCGTTGGTGATGAGCACGGCGGAAACCGGCACATCGGAATGGATGCCGCGGGTGGTGGTCTTTTCCTTTTCGATCTTGTCGACGGCTTCCATGCCTTCGATGACCTTGCCAAACACGCAGTAGCCGTAGCCGTTCACGTCAGGCGAGGAGAAGTTCAGGAACCCGTTGTCCACGGTGTTGATGAAGAACTGGGCCGTGGCGCTGTGGGGATCGCGGGTACGGGCCATGGCGATGGTGCCGCGCTCGTTGGCAAGGCCGTTGTCGGCTTCGTTCTTGATGGGGGCATGGGTCGCCTTTTCTTCCATCTTCATGTTCATGCCGCCGCCCTGGATCATGAATCCCTTGATCACGCGGTGGAAAATGGTGTTGGCGTAGAAGCCTTCATTCACATATTTGAGGAAATTCTCCACGGTGGCGGGAGCCTTGTCGGCATACAGTTCGATAAGGATATCGCCGGAGGTGGTTTCCAGAAGCACGGTAGGATTGGCCATGATACACTCCTTGAAAAATAATCGTAAGAGTATGCCCGAAAACCATGCCGGAAGCAAGCTGAACAGGCCCGTGACAGCCGCCCTGTTTCGGGCTATTCCTTGCAAGGAACGATTCCCAAGAAGCTGATTGTTTTCATCTCTGCCGGTTACACCGCGCCATCGGGCAAAAAACAGGCGTAGCCAACTGGATTTCCTTCGAACAGCCTCCCCACAAGGTATTTCTTTGCGGGAGAGCCAAAGGAGCGCGCGTGCGGATGTCTCCCGCTAAAGAAGCTCTCCCGGTTCCAACATACAACCCCCTTTGCCATGAACGATACACAACGCTTTACGCTTTTCCGAAAAGACCTGCTCCGCTGGTTCGCCGAGAACCGCCGCCCGCTGCCGTGGCGGGCCGACTACACGCCTTACCGGACGTGGATCGCCGAAGTCATGATGCAGCAGACGCAGATGGACCGGGGCGTCCAATACTTCCTGCGTTGGATGGAGCGTTTCCCCGACGTGGCCGCCGTCGCCGCCGCGCCCGAGGAAGACCTGCTCAAGGCATGGGAAGGGCTCGGCTACTACCGCCGCGCGCGCAACATCCAGGCCGCCGCCCGGGTGATCATGGAACGCCACGGCGGGAACTTCCCCACCAGCTACGCCGACATCCTCGCCCTGCCCGGCGTGGGCCCGTACACCGCCGGGGCCATCGCCAGCACAGCCTACAACGAGGAAGTCCCCTGCGTGGACGGCAATGTGGAGCGCGTCCTGTCCCGCGTGTTCGACATCGACACGCCTGTAAAGGAAGAACCCGCCAAGAGCCGCATCCGCGAACTGGCGCAAGCCCTCATCCCGAAAGGCGAGGCCCGGAACTTCAATCAGGGGCTCATGGAGCTGGGCGCGCTCGTATGCCGCAAAAAGCCCGAGTGCGAACGCTGCCCGCTGGCCGGGCTGTGCGAAAGCCGCCACCTCGGCATCCAGAACGAACGCCCGGTTCCCGGCAAGAAAGCCGCCGTCACGCAGATCGAGGTAGTGTGCGGGGTGCTCCTGCATGAAGGGAAAGTCTTCATCCAGCGCCGCAACGAAAAGGACGTCTGGGGCGGGCTGTGGGAATTCCCCGGCGGTTGCGTGGAGCCCGGCGAAACGCCGGAACAGGCCGTCGTGCGCGAATGGATGGAGGAAGTCGGCTTCAAGGTCGCCATCGTGCGCCCGCTGGACGTCATCCGCCACAACTACACGACCTACCGGATCACCCTGCGCTGTTACCAGCTCAGGCTGGAGGGCAAGCCCAAAGGATGCCCCGTGCCCGAGGAGCTGGCCGAGGCCACAGCCTGCCAGTGGATCGCGCCGCAGGACATCGAGGCCTTCCCCCTGCCCGCGCCGCACCGCAAACTTGCCGACAACTGTAGCCTTTTTGACAACCCGGCCTCAGGCGAGTAGTTTCTGCCCACGCCGCGAGGCACGCGGACGTCAACCGTGGCGCGAGCCACGTAACATTTCTGGAGTCTCTCCCCATGCGCAAGACTGTTTACTGGATTGAAGGCGACGGCATCGGCCCGGACGTGTGGAAAAGCGCGCGCCCCGTCATTGATGAAGCCATCCGTCTGAGCTACGGCGACGAGCGCGGTTTCGACTGGAAGGAACTGCTCGCGGGCGAAAAGGCGCTCAAGGAAACCGGGACGCTCCTGCCCGACGAAACCCTCGCCGCCCTGCGCGGCGCCGAGCTCGCCATCAAGGGCCCCCTCGGCACGCCGGTGGGCACGGGTTTCCGCAGCCTCAACGTCACCCTGCGCCAGACCCTCGACCTCTACGCCTGCATCCGGCCCATCCGCTACTTTGAAGGCATCGAGTCCCCGGTCAAGCATCCCGAGCGCGTGGACATGATCGTCTTCCGCGAAAACACCGAAGACGTCTACGCGGGCATCGAATACAAGGCCGGGACGCCCGAAGCCGCCAAGCTCATCGCCTTCCTGCGCGACGAACTGGGAGCCAATGTGGACGCCTCCGCCGCCGTAGGCATCAAGCCCATGACCGAAAAAGGCTCCAAGCGCCTTGTCCGCGCCGCCATCCGCCACGCCCTCGCCCAGAACCTTCCGAGCGTGACCCTTGTGCACAAGGGCAACATCATGAAGTTCACCGAGGGCGCATTCCGCCAGCACGGCTACGATGTGGCGAAGGAAGAATTCGCCGCCCAGACCGTGGTCGAAGCCGAAGCCGCTTCCGCGCCGGGCAAGCTGGTCATCAAGGACCGCATCGCCGACGCGATGTTCCAGGAGGCCCTCATCCGCCCCGAGCAGTACAGCGTGCTCGCCACGCCCAACCTGAACGGCGACTACATTTCGGACGCCCTCGCCGCGCAGGTCGGCGGCCTTGGCCTTGCCCCCGGCGTGAACATGTCGGAAAAGCTGGCCTTCTTCGAAGCGACCCACGGCACCGCGCCGAGCCTCGCCGGTAAGGACCGGGCCAACCCCGGCAGCCTCATCCTCAGCGGCGCGCTCATGCTGGAGCACATAGGCTGGAAGGAAGCCGCCACCCGCATCTACAAGGCCGTGAACACCGCCATCGCCCGCCGCGCCGTCACCGAAGACCTCGCCGCGCAGATGACCGACGCCCGCACGGTCGGCTGCACCGAGTTTGGAGAGATCATCACCAAGCTGCTGTAGCCCGCGTGACAGAATGGCGACCGAGGGAAACGGCGCAGGCCGTTTTTCCATCAAAAGCCACATAAAGAAGGGGAGGAAAGGAACACGTTTCCTCCCTTTTCCGTCCGCTTGACAGGGCGGCGGGAACGGCATTACCGCAAAAGGGCTTTTAGGGGAAACTCCGCCCACCTTCAGCCCGCAAGAGGCACGCCATGCAATGGGATTCCGCCGCCTATCTCCGCTTCAAGGCCGAAAGGACGCAGCCGTCCATCGATCTGGTCAAACGCATCGACCTTGAACAGCCGCGCAAGCTGCTCGATGTGGGATGCGGCCCCGGCAACAGCACACAGGTTCTGGCGGACGCCTTCCCCAATGCCCTGCGCATCATCGGCATCGACAGTTCACCGGAGATGATCGAAGCCGCGAAGGACGATCACCCGGACATGGAGTTCCGGATCTGCGATGCCCTGAATTTGCCCTCAATTGGGGAGGACGGGTTCGACGTGGTGTTTTCCAACGCCTGCATCCAGTGGGTCCCCGACCATCCCCGGCTCATCCGGGACATGCTCGCCCTGCTCCGCCCCGGCGGAATGCTCGCCGTGCAGGTTCCCATGAACTATCAGGAGCCCATCCACCGGATCATCGGGGAACTTGCCGCCTCGGACGAGTGGCGCGCCGAACTCGCCTCCGCGCGGATCTTCCATACGCTTTCCCAAGAGGCCTATTTCGACATCCTCGCCGCCGAAGCCGGACAGTTCCAGATGTGGCAGATCACCTATCTCCACCGTATGCCGTCCCACGAGGCCATCATGGATTGGTATAAAGGCACGGGACTGCGCCCCTACCTGAGCCTCCTTTCCGGCGAGCGCGCCGCAGCCTTCGAACAGGCCGTGCTGGAGGAAGTCGCCGCACGCTATCCGAAGCAGGGCAACGGGGAAATCATCTTCCGCTTCCCCCGCTTCTTCTTCACCGCCACCCCAAAAGCCTGATGAGCCTCCCCCCTTCCTTCCCCCCTCAAAAACGACTTTTCCCATACGCGACGAGGGGGCTTCCGGTGAAGCCCCCTCGTCCGATTCTCTCATCTACATAATCTGCTTCCATAATGCGGACAGCGGCATGACGAAAAACAGACCGGGCAGCATACTGAGGATAGGAACCTGCACGAGCCCCATCTGGCGCAGCCCCGCGCCGAGCATGATGATGCCGCCGCAAGCGGAGAAATCCGCAAACATGGTCGGCGTGGTGTACGGCATGAGCATCGTGGCCCCGAACAGCAAGGCAAACTGAATGGCGCACTGCGGAACGGCCAGCACGCCCACCACACTGCCGATGCTCGCCGAAATGAGCATGGCCGTGAACAGATCGAGCACGCCCTTGATGAGCAGGAGGGAACACTCGCCGGTCAGGCCTTCGCGCATGGAACCGATGATCCCGAGGCCGCTCACGCAAAAAAGGACCGTCGCCACGGCGAACTGATCGCGGAACACCGTCTCGGACAGCGTTTCGGACTTGCCGCCCTTGGCTTTGCCGTTCCGCTTGAACAGCCCCGCCACCTTGAAGGCCCCCTTCATCACCAAGGATTCGAAGCGGGTCAGCTCGCCGAGCGCCGTTCCGAACAGCAGGGAAAGCACGACAGGAGGCAGCGAGTCGCCCTTCGACAGCATGGTCACGCCGATGCCGAGCGTGATGCAGCTGAAGACATTCATGATCTTTTTCCTGAACTCCTGACTGAGCACAGGCCCGCAGAGCGCCCCGAGAATGGAGCCCGCGACAATACAAACGCTGTTCGCAACCGGTCCTATCATGTTCCCTCATTCCTTTGTTGAAACCTTGCCGCCCGAAGCGGAAATCCTGCCGAAGCCACATAAAAAAGCCGCTCCCGAGCCCCGGAAACGGGACTATGGGCACGGCGCGACGTGTATTCGGCACTGCAATCTCAAAGAAATAGCACAAGGAAAAAGGAATAACAATCTGGCCCGTTGCGGGCAGGAATGCAAAAATCCCGCAGCCGGGGCCGCGGGATTTATGTACCGGATGTCGTTTCCGGGACTACAGCCCCGGAAAAGAGGCTGCGCCCGTACACACTATTTCACGGCTTCTTTCAGCGCCTTGCCGGGAGTGAACTTCACGACGCGGGAAGCGGGGATGAGGCATTCCTCGCCGGTGCGGGGGTTGCGGCCCTTGCGTTCGCTGCGTTCGACGACCTTGAAGCTACCGAAGCCGGTGAAGGAAACCTGTTCGCCGTTGGCGATGGTTTCGGACAGCACACTGATGGCCGCGTCGAGGAACTGTTCGGTTGCGGCCTTGGTGCCGAGGCCAGCCTTGGCGTGGATTTTGTCAACAAGATCTGCTTTGGTCATAAAAGACTCCTTACCTGAATAGTGAGATGTGCCAGCGGTGGTCTTTACCCTTTGTTTTTGCGGTTGTCACCGGGATATTTTGCGCTATCCTCCCTTATTTGTATTGCAAAAAGCGTTTTTACCACCCCCCGAGTTAGAACGCCACCATTTTGTGGAACGATAACACTTCGAAATCAGACAATAAAATGATAACTTCAAGCATTATACATAAATGACACGACAAAAAGGAAAAAAATGGCCCGGATGCAAAAAAATCTTTGCCGGAACGCCCGAGCCGGAGGCAAAAGCCTCCTCGGGGAAGAATCCCTTGCCAAACGGCACTTCAGGGTATATATAGCTGAGTCCCGACTTTATAGGAGCCTGACCATGAAAGAAAAAATTCATCCCAAAGTGTACAAGGCCAAGATCACCTGCGCCTGCGGCAATCAGGTAGAACTCCTCTCCACTAAAGGAGAAACCGTCCATGTGGAAATTTGCTCCGCTTGCCATCCTTTCTTCACCGGCAAGCAGCGTTTCCTCGATACGGCTGGCCGCATTGACCGCTTCCGCAAGAAGTACGCCAATCTCAACAAGTAACGCGCCGGCCTCCTGCGCAGCCTTTACGCCTCCCGGGTGGCCCGCCCTCCGGGAGGCCTTCGAGTTCCATCCCTTTTTTTCGTCCTTCCCCGAAGTCCGCAAGTCAACCAGTCGGGAACCGCGCCGGGGACATACGTTCAGGGAGTGACATTCCGAGGTCTTTCCATGTCCACGCGCACCGGTCGTCCGGCCGCCACGTCCGTTTCTTCCGCCCGTTCCGGGAAACGATTCCCAATGAGCCTTGGGCGCCTTTTGCCGTTCCTAGCCCCCGCGCCGCTCGTCGGCGGGCAGGCCGTGATGGAAGGCGTCATGATGCGCAACGGCGACATCTACGCGCTGGCCGTCCGCACGGCCGACGGCAACATCAGCGTCGAAAACCGCCCGTGGTTCAGCCTCACCCGCAGCGAGCTGCTCAAAAAACCGTTCCTGCGCGGTTTCCCCACGCTGATAGAAACCCTCGTCAACGGCATCAAGGCACTGAACCTTTCCGCCGAGCGCAGCACGGAAGGGACCGGAGAGGAACTCAAGGACTGGCAGCTTGTCCTTACCCTCATCGTGTCGCTTCTGTTCGCCGTGGGCCTGTTCGTCGTCGTGCCTCACCTGCTCTCGATCATCATGAACTGGATCGGGCTCGGCGGCGACGTCGAAGGTTTTTCGTTCCACATCTGGGACGGGCTGTTTAAATTTCTGATTTTTATCGGCTACATCGTGGGCATCGCCTTCCTCCCGGACATCCGGCGGGTGTTCTGCTATCACGGCGCCGAACACAAGACGATCCATGCCTACGAATCCGGGGATACGGTGACGCCCGAGTCGGCCATCCGGTTCAGCCGCCTGCACCCGCGCTGCGGCACGACCTTCCTGCTGTTCGTCATGTCCATCGCCATCCTGCTGCATACGGTCCTCGTCCCGCTGCTGCTCCTTGTCTGGACGCCGGACAGCTCCGTGGCCAAGCATCTTTTCACTATCGCCTTCAAGCTGCTGCTTATGGTTCCCATCAGTGCCCTGTCCTATGAGCTTATCCGCTACGCCGCGCGTCTGGGCGACGGGTTCTGGGGGCGCATCCTCCGCGCGCCGGGCATGTTTTTACAGCTTCTGACCACAAGGGAACCGGAACTGGATCAGGTCGAAGTCGCGGTCGCGGCCCTCGCTTCCGCCGTCGGCCAGCACCCGCCGCGCCTTGAGACGCCCCCTACCTGCAACCGGAGTCATTGATGTTTGCCAAACTCGAAAGCCTCGAACGCAAATTCCTGGATCTCGAACAGGAACTCGCCGATCCCACCGTTTTCAACGATCAGGATCGATACCGCAAGCTGACCAAAGCCCACTCGGATCTCAAGCCCGTGGTGGACATTTTCCGCCAGTACCGCGAATTGAAGCAGAACCTCGTCGACAATCAGGAACTGCTCAACGACGCCGATCCCGATATCCGCGAAATGGCCCACGAAGAAATCAAGTCCATCGAGGAGAAGCTCCCCGAGCTTGAGCATGATCTCAAGGTGCTGCTCCTGCCCACCGACCCGCTGGATGAAAAGAACATCATTCTGGAAATCCGCGCCGGTACGGGCGGCGAAGAAGCGGCCCTCTTCGGCGGCGATCTTTTCCGCATGTACTGCCGCTACGCCGAAAAGATGGGCTGGAAAGTCGAAATCATGAGCCAAAGCGAGTCCGACAACGGCGGCTACAAGGAAGTCATCGCGCTCATTTCCGGCGACAAAGTCTACAGCCGCCTGAAATTCGAGTCCGGGACCCACCGCGTGCAGCGCGTGCCCGCCACCGAATCGCAGGGCCGCATCCACACTTCCGCCGCCACGGTCGCCATCATGCCCGAAGCCGAGGAAGTGGACCTTGACCTCAAGCCCGAAGATCTGCGTTTCGACGTGTACCGCTCCTCCGGCCCCGGCGGGCAGAGCGTGAACACGACCGACTCCGCCGTACGCGTGACCCACATCCCCACCGGCCTCGTGGTCTGCTGTCAGGACGAAAAGTCTCAGCACAAGAACAAGGCCAAGGGTCTCAAGATTCTTTGCTCCCGCCTCCTCCAGATGAAGCAGGACGAGCAGAACGCCGCCCTTGCCGACCAGCGCCGCGCGCAGGTGGGCACAGGCGACCGCTCCGAGCGCATCCGGACCTACAACTTCCCGCAGGGCCGCGTCACGGACCACCGCATCAACCTGACCCTGTACAGCCTCGGCAAGGTGCTGGAAGGCGAAATTCAGGAGCTTGTGGACGCCCTTGTCACCCACGCCCAGACCGAAGCCCTCAAGGCGCAGGCGTCGAGCTAAGTTGATTGATGAATGATTTGATGTTGGGGGAGGGGAGAGGGAACCTTTCTGGAGAAAGGTTC
>ENA-UEQA01001583-UEQA01001583.1-human-gut-metagenome-genome-assembly--contig:-NODE-1583-length-10895-cov-46.327048_pt1 | contig 10895 bp, 9 predicted proteins | sample MGYA00242936_ERZ507937 | MGnify/ENA primary metagenome ERZ507937 (study PRJEB26167, sample SAMN06115468) | human gut metagenome | host: Homo sapiens | place: China:Chongqing | collected 2016-06-16... | reverse complement strand
TGAGGAAGAGTAAAAATAAGGGAAAGATTATGAGCGAGAGAATAATTAAATGGGGATTCATCGGTTGCGGAGAAGTGACCAAATACAAAAGCGGACCGGCATTTCAGAAAATAGAGAACTCCGAAGTAGTGGCCGTCATGAGCCGAAATGGTGACAAGGCCAAGACCTACGCCAAGGAAAGAGGGATTCCTAAATGGTACGACGATGCCCAGGAGCTGATTGACGACGAAGAGGTGAACGCCGTGTACATTGCCACTCCTCCTTCTTCACATGCTACGTACGCCATCATGTCCATGAAGGCAGGTAAACCGGTCTACATAGAGAAGCCGATGGCCGTTACCTACGAAGAGTGCTGCCGCATCAACCGCATTTCCAAAGAAACGGGTGTTCCATGTTTTGTTGCGTATTACCGCCGCTATCTGCCCTACTTCCTGAAGGTAAAGTCACTGGTAGAGGAGGGACACATCGGCAATGTCATCAACATTCAAATCCGCTTTGCCCAGCCTCCCCGCGACCTCGACCATAACAAGGAAAACCTACCGTGGCGCGTGCAACCGGACATTGCCGGCGGAGGATACTTCTATGACCTTGCGCCCCACCAGATAGACTTGCTGCAGGAAATCTTCGGATGCATCCTCGAAGCCAGCGGCTACAAGAGCAACCGTGGCGGACTATATCCTGCCGAGGACACTCTAAGCGCATGTTTCCAGTTTGACAGCGGACTGGTGGGCAGCGGCTCCTGGTGCTTTGTTGCCCACGAATCCGCCCGCGAAGACCGTATAGAAATCATTGGAGACAAAGGCATGATTTGTTTCTCCGTATTCACCTATGACCCCATTGCGCTGCACACAGAAAGAGGGCGTGAGGAAATCATTGTCGAAAATCCCACCTACGTCCAGCAACCGCTTATACAGGCAGTAGTAGACCACCTGCTGGGCAAGTCAGTCTGCGGCTGTGACGGTGAAAGCGCCACTCTGACTAACTGGGTAATGGACAAAATACTGAACAAACTCTGATTAGCGTTCATGGGGTAGACCTTACCCCATGTCGAAACCTTCACATTTCCGGCCGACCAGCTTGTACACATCGGCACTCTCGCCTACAACCCATACCACATCGCCTTCTACAAAAGGTTCATGCGGGTCGGGAGCATGCAGGGTCTCCCCTCCCCGCTCCACACCGGCAATCAGGCAGTGATACTTCTCGCGTATCCCTGCTTCCTTCAAGGTCTTGTTCAGGAAAGGAGACTGCCCGTCCACACAGAACTGGCGCAGAATCATCTCACTCTTCTCTATCACATCCGTATTCATGGCAGACACCTTATCCATCTCCTTGCCGAAGACGTTCAGTTCCTCGTCCGTAGCAATCACTTGTATCTTGTCCTGCGGGAAAAGGCGGACAGACGCTCCGGGAATATTAATCCGTTTCTTGCCCCGAAGGATGGAGACCACATGGATGCCGTATTTCTTTCCGAAATTCAGCTCCGCCAATGTCCTGCCCACCCATGCCGACTCGCCGGGGATTTCAAAATCCGTCAGGTGCAGGTCGCGCGACAGCAGACGTCCCGCATACTCCGGTTTCTTCTCTCCCATATACTCGGCACGCATGTCGCGGTACCGCAGATTCTGGAAGAATGTCCTCTCTATCATGATGGACTGCTTCTTCAACTGGCGGGAGAGTATCATCAGGGTCACCAGCAGCACCGCCACTCCAAACACCAGACCGACGGACATCTTGAACAAACCGGCTATAACGAACATGACAAACGAAACACCCAGCAGCAGACGCAGTACAATGGTAGCCACCAACGGTGCCCGGTTTCCACGGTTATCTTTCCATAAAGTCACGAACTCCTCCGAATGATTCTTTTTAATCATGATAGCACGCAGAAACGGAGCTATACACAGAATGATGATAAAGGCAGCCAACAAAGAGCCCCATACCCCGGGCAGACTGTCGTGCACGAAAGGCACCAGAAAACGGAACGCCAAAGCTATCACCGCCACGCAAATGATGGAATACACCACCGTAATCCTGACTAGTGCAAATATCAGTTTCTTCCACAGACTTTCATGGTTCATCGTCTGCGAACCTGAAGCATAACGGGTCAAGAACTTTCTCCATTTTTCCGGCAAATGCGTATCCACAAGATTGGAAGCGGGGTCTGCCAAACGAATCATATAAGGAGTGAGGAAAGTGGTGATGACAGACACCGCCACCACAATAGGATATAAGAAATGGCTGGTGACATGCAGCGACACGCCCAGCGAAGCTATGATAAAGGCAAACTCACCGATTTGCGTCAAGCTGAAACCGCACTGCATGGCTGTCTTTAGCGGTTGCCCCGCCAGCAGCACACCCAGCGTCCCGAAAAGGGATTGCCCGAGGATAACCGCTAAAGTAATCACGACAATAGGTCCCGCATACTCCACAATCATGGCTGGGTCTACCATCATGCCGACCGATACGAAGAAGATGGCGCCAAACAAGTCCTTGACCGGCTTCACCAGCCGTTCTATGCTCTCTGCCTCTACCGTTTCGGCAAGAATGGAACCCATGATGAAGGCACCGAAAGCAGCCGAGAACCCCGTATGTGCAGCCATCACCACCATGCCGAAACAGAGTCCGAGAGAGACTATCAGCAAGGTTTCCTCGCTCATCAGCTTCCGGCACCGCTTCAGCAATCCGGGGATGAGGTAAATACCCACCACGAACCAAAGTATCAGGAAGAACAGCAGTTTGGCAATGCTCCCCAGCATCTCCGTACCCTCGAAGTTATGGCTGACTGCCATCGTGGAGAGCATCACCATCAATACGATGGCAAGAATATCCTCCAGAATAAGCACACTGAGTACCAGCCCCGTGAACTGTTTCTTGCGCATCCCCAAATCATCAAACGCCTTATAGATAATAGTGGTGGATGACATGGCAATCATACCGCCCAGAAAGATACAGTCCATCCGTTTCCAGCCGAAACCGGTACCTACCGTCACACCCAACAATATCATACAAAAGATGATGGTACACGCAGCAATAATCGCTGCCCCTCCCACCTTCACAATCTTCTTGAAGCTGAATTCCAATCCCAGTGCAAACAACAGGAAGATAACACCTATATCCGCCCAGGTCTGTATATTAGCCGTGTCCATCACTGACGGTGTATAGGCCATGTGAGGGCTGGCAAGGAATCCTGCAACTACATATCCTAATACCAGCGGTTGCTTCAACTTCTTAAAAAGCAGGGTCATAATCCCCGCACAAATCAATATCAGAGCTAAATCAGCTATCAAAGGGGCTAAATGTGACATAACACTACTTATCTATTAATCAGAGATATATAACTGCAAAACTATGCAATACATCTGCAGTGGCTCTGCAAAAGCCTTGCAGCGTCACTGCAACTGCTTTGCAGCAGCACTGCAAAAGGTATGCAGTAACTTTGCAGCAGTTGTCTGCACGATTCTACAACACTCCTTTCGAGCTTGGCAGTTCAAAGTGATAAATATCCCTCTTCACCGCCATCTTCAGCGCACGTGCCAACGCCTTGAAGATGCCCTCTATCTTATGATGTTCGTTCTGTCCTTCGGCTTTTACATTAAGATTCATCCGGGCAGCATCGCTCAAGGACTTGAAGAAATGCAGGAACATTTCCGTAGGCATGTCGCCTATCTTCTCGCGCTTGAACCCGGCATCCCATACCAACCACGGGCGACCGCCGAAGTCGAGGCACACCTGGCAGAGACAATCGTCCATAGGAAGGGCATAGCCGTAGCGTTCGATGCCGCGCTTGCTTCCTAAGGCCTGATAAAGGCAGTCGCCCAGAGCAAGAGCGGTATCCTCGATGGTGTGGTGCTCGTCCACTTCGAGGTCGCCTTTCACACGGATGGTGAGGTCCATGCCGCCGTGCTTGCCTATCTGCTCCAGCATGTGGTCGAAGAAGCCCAGTCCGGTCGCGATGTCACAATGCCCGTTACCATCCAGATTCAAGGATACGTATATATCTGTCTCCTTGGTAGTACGACGTACTTCCGCCGTACGCTCACCGGCAAAGAGGAATTCTGCAACCTTATCCCAATCCCTGGTGGCGAGGGCGCAGTAATCTTCAAGTCCGTCACAAGCGGCACCGCCACCTTCGGAAACGGGTTTCAATGATGCCGTGTCATCTTGCAGAAGAATGGCACGGCAGCCCAGATTCTTTGCCAGTTCCACATCCGTAGGCCGGTCGCCAATGACGAAACTGTGGGACAAATCGTAGTCCGGATTATCTAGGTATTTGGCAAGCATTCCGGTACGTGGCTTGCGGGTCGGTGCATTGTCGTTGGGCATGCTGCGGTCTATGTAGATGTCGTCGAAGGTGATACCTTCGCCTTCCAATGTCTTCATCATCAGATTGTGTGCCGGCCAAAAGGTATCTTCCGGAAAGGAAGCTGTACCGAGCCCGTCTTGATTGGTCACCATCACAAAATCAAAATCCAGCTTACTGCGGATGAAGCCAAGATTGCGCATCACTTTCGGATAGAACTCCAGCTTCTCCAGGGAGTCCAGCTGATAATCAATGGGCGGCTCAATGACTAAAGTCCCGTCACGGTCTATAAAAAGTACTTTCTTCTTCATAAATGGTAAATGCTCAAATCGTAAATACTTTCAACGCTTCAATCAACTTTTCATTTTCTCCTCTCGTTCCTACCGTCACCCGCAAGCAATTTCCACAAAGTGACACGGAGTTACGATTGCGGACAATGATACCCTTGCCTACCAGATAATTGTAAATCTTCACAGCATCCGTCACACGGGCCAGGAAGAAATTGGCATGGGAGGGGAACATCTTCACCGTGCATGGCAGTGCGGCAAACTCGGCTTCCAGGTTCTCCCGCTCTTCTTTCAGGGTCTTCACCCAACGTTCTATTTCATTATAGCGGTGAAGCATTTCCACTGCCTGCTTCTGTGTCAACTGGTTCACGTTATAGGGATATTTTATTTTATTGAGGATGCCGATAATCTCCGGTGAAGCAAATGCCATACCCAGACGGATGGCAGCACATCCCCATGCTTTGGAAAAGGTTTGCAGTACAATGAGATTCGGATATTGATTCAAATTTTCGAGGAAGGAAGGTGCCTCGGAGAAGTCATTGTATGCCTCATCCAGTATCACCAACCCATCAAACTGGCGAATCAGCGTTTCAATCTCGCTACGGAGCAGGTCATTGCCGGTAGGATTGTTGGGAGAGCAGATAAAAATCAGTTTGGTATGCTCATCCGCAGCAGCCAGAAGCTTGTCGGCAGAGAACTGGAAATCCTCATCGAGCAGCACCTTGCGGTACTCCACATCATTAACGTCAGCACAGACTTGATACATGCCGTAGGTAGGGTCGATGGCCACTACATTGTCCACACGGGGTTCACAAAAAGCACGGAACACCAAATCGATAGCTTCATCACTGCCATTCCCTAAGAAGATGGAATCGAGACTCACCTTTTTAATTTTAGACAATTCTGTCTTTAGCTCCCGCTGCATGGGGTCGGGATAACGGTTGTGCGGCATGTTATAAGGATTCTCGTTTGCATCGAGAAAAACGGATGCCGCAGCACCATTATATTCATCTCGTGCTGAAGAATAAGGCTTCAGACGCCAGATATTCGGACGGGTAAGTTCTTGTAATGTTTTCACCATGTTATTTACGATTTGACAATTTACGATTTTACGATTAAAATTACTTTAAGCCATCAACTCTCAATTTTCAACTTTCAATTTTCATTTTCCAACTGCCCCAGTCTCACGCTCACGGCATTCTTATGCGCATCCAGCTGTTCATTGGCAGCCATCAGCTCGATGGCAGGGCCAATGATATTCAATCCTTCCGGCTTTATCTCCTGGAAAGTTATCTTGCGGATAAAGCTGTCGAGGCTGACACCGCTGTATGCTTTGGCATAGCCGTTTGTCGGCAAGGTATGGTTTGTGCCCGAAGCATAATCTCCCGCACTCTCCGGAGTAAGAGAACCCAAGAATACAGAACCGGCATTCACGATACGTTCTGCCACAGAAAGATAATCCTCGGTTTCTATGATAAGATGTTCGGGAGCATACGCGTTGGTCAGTTCGATGGCTTCTTCCATGCTGTCCACTACAATCAGTTTGCTATTGGCAAGAGACTTTTCGGCAATCTCTTTACGTGGCAGTAAAGCCAGTTGGCGTTCCACTTCCACCTTTACAGCTTGTTGCAATTCGACAGAGGTCGTAATTAATATAACCTGGCTGTCCACTCCGTGTTCTGCCTGGCTCAATAAGTCGGCGGCGACAAAAACCGGATTAGCTGTTTCGTCAGCCAAAACTTCTACTTCCGAAGGTCCTGCCGGCATATCTATCGCCACATCACGCAAGCTCACAAGCTGTTTGGCAGCCGTGACATACTGATTTCCCGGACCGAATATCTTGTAAACCTTAGGCACACTTTCCGTTCCGTATGCCATAGCGGCAATGGCTTGTATGCCGCCAGCTTTGAAAATCCGGTTGACACCTGCCACTTTTGCGGCAAACAGCACAGCGGGATGTACCTTTCCGTCACGTCCCGGAGGGGTGCAGAGAACAAGCTCCTTGCATCCGGCAATCTTGGCGGGAACGGCCAGCATCAGTACCGTAGAAAACAGCGGAGCCGTTCCTCCGGGGATATACAATCCCACTTTTTCTATGGCAACCGCTTTCTGCCAGCAGGTCACCCCCGGCTGAGTCTGCACTTTCTTGCCCTCAAAGCGTTGTGCGGCGTGGAAAGTCTCGATGTTCTGCTTTGCCAGGCGAATAGCTGCTTTCAAGTCTTCACTCACCAGGTTTTCCGCTTCCTGCTGTTCCTCTTCCGACACTGCCAGCGAGGACAACACCACTTTATCAAATTTTTCTTCATAATCCAGCACAGCACGGTCTCCCTCCTCCTTCACACGGTCAATAACGCTCCGCACCGTATCAAACAGATTCTCCGTATTCATCACCGGACGTTTCAGAATCTCTTGCCACTGGGATTTATCGGGATTACTAATCAATATCATACATGGTTTTATTTACGATTTGACGATTTACTATTTGACGATAGACTATTTACGATTTGACGATGTACGATTGATATTACTCTTGAAACCGTGTTGTAATTGTCTGGCAATAGGAACTTCAATAGTAAATAGTAAATCGTCAAATAGTACCTATATTTAGATTATCATTTTCTCAATCGGCAGCACCAGAATGCCTTCCGCCCCCAATGCTTTCAGCTTTCCGATTATCTCCCAGAAACACTTCTCGTCGAGTACGGTATGTACCGAGCACCAGCCTTCTTGTGCCAAAGGCATCACCGTGGGGCTCTTCATGCCCGGAAGTACAGAGACAATCTCATCCAGTTTCTCTTTCGGGGCATTCATCAGCACATATTTCTTATCTTCGGCTGTCTTCACGGCATCCATACGGAACAACAGCTCCTTCAATATCTCATGCTTTTCCTCGCTCATGTTCTTGTTGCCAATCAGTAGCGCTTCGGACTTCATCACAACCTCCACTTCCTTCAGGCGGTTGCTCACCAGCGTAGAACCGGAACTTACAATATCGAAAATGGCATCTGCCAGACCGATGCCCGGCGCCACTTCTACCGACCCCGTAATGACGTGTATCTCCGCATTCACCCCATTCTCTTTCAAAAAGCCGGAAAGGATACCCGGATAAGATGTCGCAATCTTCTTTCCGTGAAACCACTTCACCCCCGGATACTCAATATCCTTCGGCATGGCAAGAGACAGACGGCACTTGCTGAATCCCAGACGCTTGATTATCTCCGCATCCTCATTCTTCTCAACAAATTCATTCTCACCCACAATGCCTATATCAGCCACTCCGGTAGCCACAGACTGCGGAATGTCGTCATCCCTCAAAAACAACACTTCAAGAGGAAAGTTTGACGACTGCACCAACAACGAACGCTTCATGGCACTCAACTTAATATCCGATTCTCCCAAAAATGACATGGTCTCGTCATAAAGACGACCTTTAGCTTGTACTGCAATTCTTAACATAAGGCTATTTACTATTTTACGATTTACTATTTTGAATGAGATGACAGAAAACAAAACGAGGCTTACCACTATTCGGCAAGCCTCGTCATTTATGTCATTTGTTGTACATATACACTCATACGCCCACCGAGTTATTCGTCAGGATGATGATGGTGATGATGTGCAACGATATTCTTCATATTTTTTTGTTTTAATGCGACAAAAGTAAACTAAAAGTTTGAAACTCCAAAAGATTTATCACAAAAAATTTATTTCTTCTTTCAAATTCATCTTGCTTCACCACAGATTACACAGATTTGCACAGATTGAAATAAAAATAATCTGTGCAAATCTGTGTAATCTGTGGTGAAGCAATCAAATCAACGGCAATATTTCCTCCTGCTCCACTTCGCAGCTATGGAAATGCATTTCCGTTTCCGCTTTCTCTTTCGGGAAGGTGAAGTAAGTGCAGGTAGCTTCCGTACAAAGTTCTCCCATGCTATTGTACAGACGCGCTTCTATGATGGCGATATTCCGCTTTTGCTCCCGGAGTGAAGCCCGCAGCACCACATGCGTGTCGTTGGTCGATATGGATTTGCGGAACCGGGTCTCCATTTTCGATGTCACTCCGCCAGTCTGCAGCTTGCGGAACACTACCCAACCGCAGATTTCATCCAGCAATACGGACTGGATGCCTCCATGCAACGTATTCAGCCATCCCTGATACTCCGGACGCGGCTTCCAAATGCTCACCACCTCGTCACCGTCCTCATAAAACTCCATTCTCACACCGGCTTCATTGTCGGGAGAGCAACCGAAACAGTTGTACCCCTCCATATCTTTCCACGGATTGATAATCTTCTTCATATCGTATTCTTCTTTATCTGATTCTGATTCATAAATTCTCTCAATAAAACGTTCAATATTAGTCATTCCGATTGAGAACTACAAATTATTGATGCCTTTTTCTAAAGAAAATTAGCGGGATGCTGTTTAAAAACGGTTATTTTATTTAGCTTTGTATAAATGGAAGTGAACAACAAGATGCAAAGAGGGGCCTTTTTCTGCTTATGGATATTATTTACGTTCTCATTGTTTGCACAAAACGAGGAGAACGGTTCTGCCACGTGCGACAGCGTCGTACATAAGAACACCTTCGGAAAAGTACTGAAGAGATTCCTTGATTTCAGCGACTTCGACACTACCTATATCAGTCCCAACCGATACAATTACGCCCTGATGCTCGACCATTTCACCAATTACGAATACTACTCTGTGGGCAATGACGACCAGCGGCTCCGTTTCTCGCCCAACCCTCACAACAAGATAGGCGCTTACTTCGGATGGCGTTGGATATTCCTGGGATGGGCTGTCGATACGGACTGGCTCTACGGAAAGAAAAGCAAGAAAAAGCGCGGTACGGAGTTTGATCTCAGTCTTTACAGTTCCAAACTGGGAGTCGACATTTTCTATCGCAGTACCGGAAATGACTATAAGATACACAAGGTATCCGGCTTTTCCGACGAGATTCCCTCCAATTATTCCGAAGACTTCAACGGATTGAAAGTAAAGATGAAGGGATTGAATCTGTATTACATTTTCAACAATCGGCGTTTCTCCTATCCAGCCGCCTTCAGCCAGTCCACCAACCAGCGCCGCAATGCAGGTTCTTTCATTGCCGGATTCTCCGTATCCACCCACAATCTAAACTTCGACTATACCAAGCTGCCCGAAATCATTCAGGAAACCATGAACCCGGGTATGAAGGTGAAACATATCAAATACACGAACATCAGCCTCAACGCCGGCTATGCCTACAATTGGGTGTTCGCCCGCAACTGCCTCGCATGCCTGTCGTTCAATCCGGCGGTCGCCTACAAGACATCACGCATAGAGAAGACAGAAGAGCGGGAAGCGGACGACTGGTACAAGAATTTCAATATCGACTTCATTCTGCGTGCAGGTGTGGTATACAACAACAGCAAATATTTCGTGGGTACTTCATTCGTAGGACGGACATACGACTACTACAAAAACAGTTTCTCCCTAAACAACGGGTTCGGCACCCTCCAAATATATGCCGGATTCAACTTTTATCTGAAAAAGGAACACCGGAAAAATAAAAAGTAGAGAAAACGGCTTTAATCCCTCTCAGAAGCTATAAACACACTCCACCCCTACTATATCCTTCCGCTTATCCTTCTCCCACTGCCTGCAATAGAAGATATCTGCCTCCCAACGCTCGGACAAGGGCAACGTAATGCCCCCGCGATAGCGCATCCGCTTTACTCCAAAATGCTCGGTCCTGTTCAAGCCATTATACATCTCGGCCGACGCATACGGCTCCAACTTACACTTCGGAATGTCATATGCCACCTTCGCGCGTGAACGCAGGCGCAACTCGTCCGTATGTCCATCGAATGTATGCTGAAAGCGCTCACGTAAGGACAATTTCACCCTTTGCGCACGGGCAGACAAGGTTCCGTCTACATGGTAGCGATGCCGAAACTTCCAGCCATCCGTCCCCCGGTTGCGATAATGTGTCTCATATCCTGCCCCGAGCTTCAAGAAGGACAACGGCTTGTAGCTTCCTCCTACCTTCAGCCCCCATCGGTCTGTTTTCCCCAAATCATCTTTCGTGCGCCACTCCAGAGCACCGGAAACAGTCAATGCCGGTTTCAACTTATATTCGAAACCGACATTTGCCCAAGTGGCAAAATCCTTCTCCTGCGCCCGCAGGGAAAAAGACGAAACAACCCATAGAACCACCGGCAAAACAAGTACTTTCGTGCATGAAGATATATTCCTTACCATACGCTTATTCCGTTAAAGTGTCAAAGGTAAGGATAAATTCTGTAATAATTCTGTAA
>ENA-UEQA01001580-UEQA01001580.1-human-gut-metagenome-genome-assembly--contig:-NODE-1580-length-10913-cov-7.903562_pt1 | contig 10913 bp, 7 predicted proteins | sample MGYA00242936_ERZ507937 | MGnify/ENA primary metagenome ERZ507937 (study PRJEB26167, sample SAMN06115468) | human gut metagenome | host: Homo sapiens | place: China:Chongqing | collected 2016-06-16... | reverse complement strand
AAGCCGTCGAATATATTCAACAACAAAAAGATAAAAACCAGCCGTTCTTCTTGTCGGTAGCCTATATGTCTCCCCATGACCCTCGGAGCATGCCGGATGAATACATGCAGCTTTACGACCAGAGCCAAATACAACTTCCACCCAATTTTATGGAAAAGCACCCGTTCGATAACGGAGAATTAGAAATACGTGACGAAATATTGGCTGCTATTCCCCGCCGTCCGGATGAAATCAAAAAACATATCAGGGAATACTATGCCATGATCTCCCATGTAGACAAACGCGTAGGCAACATTATCCAAACTCTGAAAGATAACGGGTTATATGAAAACACAATCATCATATTTGCAGGAGACAACGGGTTGGCAGTCGGACAACACGGCCTGATGGGGAAACAGAATGTATACGAACATAGCGTCAGCGTCCCTTTGATGATCAAAGCTGCCGCACAGCATACCGGTAAAAAGACCGCAGACCTATGTTACTTGATAGACGTATTCCCAACCCTTTGCGACATGCTCCAACTACCTGTACCCCAATCGGTAGACGGTATCAGTCTACTTTCTTCCTTAGATGGGAAAGAGCCTGTCCGCGACTACCTATATTACAGCTATATGGATAATCAACGCGGCATTTCCGATGGAACCTGGAAGTTGATTGAATATCATGTGAATGGGAAACGCACGACCCAGTTATTCAATCTGAAAAACGATCCTTGGGAGAGAAACGATCTCAGCGGACAAAAGAAATACGAAAAAACAATCCAGCGTCTTCGCGAAAAGATGGCTGAAGAGCAGAAGAGGACAAATGATACATCTGTTTTCTGGAATAATTTCAGTTATTAATTATGTTTTCGCGCACACTCCATGTTTATTTAAAAATAAACTTCTACTTTTGTGGTCTGAACACATTATAAACCATCGATATGGATAAGAAAGTAATAACCTTTGGAGAAATCATGCTTAGACTGGCCACTCCAGACTATCTCCGTTTTTGTCAAAGTGATAAATTGAATGCTACCTTTGGTGGCGGTGAAGCTAATGTTGCCGTATCACTGGCAAACTATGGTATTGCAACCGAGTTTGTAACCCGTTTACCTAAAAACGACATTGCGCGTGCTTGCGTAATGGACCTGCGTAAATACGGTGTAGGGACTTCTCACATCGTTTACGGCGGCGACCGTTTGGGTATCTATTTTCTGGAAACAGGTGCGGTAGCCCGTGCCAGCAAAGTCGTCTATGACCGCGCTCACTCGGCTATCTCCGAAATCCAACCGGGAATGGTAAACTGGGAAGAAGTATTCAAAGATGCATCCTGGTTCCACTGGACAGGCATTACACCGGCCATTTCACAGGGTGCGGCAGATGCTTGCCTCGAAGCTATCCAAGTGGCAAACCGTATGGGTATCCCCGTATCATGCGACCTTAATTACCGCAAAAATTTGTGGAAATATGGCAAAACGGCCTCTGAAGTGATGCCGGAACTGGTTGCAGGTTGTGACGTAATCCTTGGTAACGAAGAGGATGCGGAAAAGGTATTCGGCATCAAACCGGAAGGTTTCGACGTAACAGCCACAAACGGCGAAGTAAACGCTGCCGAATTCGAATCCGTTTGCACACAATTGATGGCTAAATTCCCACGTGCAAAGAAAGTGATCATCACACTGCGCGGCGCTATCAATGCAAACCACAATACGTGGGGCGGCGTTCTCTATGCCAACGGCAAACTGTACCAGTCTCGTCGTTACGACATTACTCATATCGTTGACCGTGTAGGTGGTGGAGACTCTTTCATGGGAGGTTTGATCTACGGTCTGCTGACTTATACGACAGACGACCAGAAAGCACTCGATTTCGCTGTCGCTGCATCTTGCTTGAAACACACGATCTACGGCGACTTCAACCAAGTGACAGTCGAAGAAGTTGAAAAGTTGATGAGTGGCGATGCTTCCGGACGAGTTTCAAGATAAGTGACAATTCAATCATAAATTATAATTCAGAAATCATAAATCTTATCATGGCAAGATTCAATAAAATGCAGGTACTCGATGCGATCGTCAGTACAGGGATGGTACCTGTTTACTACAATAAAGATGTAGAAATCGCAAAGCAGGTTGTCAAAGCTTGCTACGAAGGCGGTGTCCGTGCATTCGAATTCACCAATCGCGGTGACTTCGCTCATGAAGTATTTGCCGAACTGATCAAGTTCGCTACAAAAGAATGCCCCGAACTGGTATTAGGCGTCGGATCTATCGTGGATGCCGGAACAGCTTCCCTATACTTGCAATTGGGTGCTAACTTCGTTGTCGGCCCATTGTTCAACCCGGAAATCGCAAAGGTTTGTAACCGTCGCTTGGTCCCATATACACCAGGATGCGGTTCCGTTTCGGAAATCGGTTTCGCCCAAGAAGTAGGTTGTGACCTGTGTAAGATTTTCCCTGCCGGAAACGTAGGCGGACCATCGTTCGTGAAGAACATCAAAGCTCCGATGCCTTGGTCTATGATCATGGCTACAGGCGCCGTAGAACCGACGGAAGAAAATCTGTCGGCCTGGTTTAAAGCTGGCGTGACTTGCGTAGGCATGGGTTCCAAGCTGTTCCCGAAAGAAATGATTGCAGCCGGCAACTGGGAGGCAATATCCACACTTTGCCGCGATGCACTGGCAACTATCAAGAAATATCGTTAAATGATTTCTGAATTATGATTTATGCGCCGATGATAAATCATAATTCAGAAATCTATAAATCATAAATCTAAAATCATAAATCATGAAATCCTTTCTCGATTCCAATTTCCTGCTCCAGTCCGAGACAGCTCAGAAACTGTATCACGAACACGCAGCCAAAATGCCAATCATCGATTATCACTGCCACTTGATCCCGCAACAGATAGCCGACAACTATCAGTTTGCCGACCTGACGGAAATATGGTTGGGTGGTGACCATTATAAATGGCGTGCGATGCGTGCCAACGGCGTACCTGAAACATACATCACAGGGGATAAACCAGCGTATGAAAAATTTGAAAAATGGGCTGAAACCCTGCAGTATGCCATGCGCAACCCTCTATATCACTGGACCCATCTTGAACTGAGCCGTATCTTCGGCATAGACAAGGTTCTGAATCCGTCCACCGCCCGCGAGATATACGACGAATGCACAGCCAAATTGCAAACACCGGAGTTCCGTGCCCAGGCAATCATGGAACGTATGAACGTGGAAGTCGTATGTACGACCGACGATCCGATCGATGATTTGAAATATCATACCCAGATCCGCCAAAGCAGTCTGAAAACCAAAGTGCTTCCTGCCTGGCGACCGGACAAGGCTATGGCAATCGAGAATGTCGATACATATAACGAATATCTGACCAAGTTGGAAGCAGCTGCCGACATGTCGATCCTCAACTTCAAAGACTTGATCGACGCTTTGCAGAAACGTCACGACTTCTTCGCGTCACAAGGCTGCCGCCTGTCCGACCATGGAATACTTACATTCTATGCCGAACCCTATACGGATGCTGAAATCGAGGCCATATTCCTGAAAGCACGTATGAAGAAAGAACTGACAGTCGAAGAAATCGACAAATTCCGTTCTGCCATGTTGTACGAATTTGCGGTTATGGATGCCAAAAGCGACTGGGTACAACAGTTCCACTATGGTGCAACCCGCAACAACAACGTCCGCATGTTTAAGCAATTAGGTCCCGACACAGGCTACGATGCAATTGGAGATGCAGAAGTCGCAGCTCCGCTAGCTCGCTTCCTGAGCCGTTTGGACGAAGAAGGCGTATTGGCAAAGTCTATCTTCTACAACCTAAACCCGCGCGATAACGAACTGCTGATGACAACGATCTACAGCTTTAACGACGGCACGGTTCCGGGCAAGATGCAGTATGGCTCCGGCTGGTGGTTCCTGGATCAGATTCACGGCATGGAAAAGCAGATGAACGCATTGTCCGACTTAGGATTGCTGAGCCGCTTCGTCGGAATGCTCACGGATTCACGCAGTTTCCTATCCTACCCGCGTCATGAATACTTCCGCCGCATCCTGTGTAACATCCTGGGCCGCGAAGTGGAAGACGGTCTACTGCCTGCATCCGAACTGCCGTTCATCGGTAAGATGGTCGAAGATATCAGTTACAATAATGCGAAAGGATATTTCAAGTTCTAAAAGAAACTTTCCTTAATTATAAAGGGCCGCGTCAGCAAAGATTTGACACGGCCCTTGTTTTTTTACCTCTTTCTTTTCGCTTTGGCAGCCGCCTCTTTGGCCTTTTGGGCTTCGCGGCGGGCTTTTTCTTTGGCCTTCAGCTTTTCTTTGTATTCGCGTTCCTTCTGCTTACGTTCTTTTTCCTTTTGCTTCAGGCGTTCCTTATACTCACGTTCTTTCTGCTTACGCAGTTCTTCACGGGCTTTGAGTTTCGCCTTACGTTCGGCTTCGACCTGTTTCAGCTTGGCCTTGCGGTCGCGTTCAAGCTGTTTTTCTCGTTCGGCTTTTGCTTTCAGCAACGCTTCTTCTTCAACCTTTTGCTTCTTCAGAAGTTCCTCGTTTTCTTTTGCCTTCTTTTCCTGCAATTCTTTTTCGGCTTTCTGTTGAGCTTCAAAAGCTTTACGAGCTTCTTCCTTACGGGCTTCAACTTCATCGGCTTCGCGCTTGCGGAGTTCTTCGATCTCTTTCAACGTGAGTTCCTTCGGTTGTTCGACAGGAGTGACAACAGCGGAAACGGTGTCGGACGATGCCGGAACAACCGTATCTTTTACAACCGGCTGTACAGAAACAGTATCTACATCCGCCGGAAGGAGCGTTTCTGTTTCACGGACAGTCATTGTATCGACCGCCGGAAGTTCTACCGGAACCGTATCTTTTACGGCAGACGGTACAACAACTTCTTCTACAGCCTGCTGCTGGCGTTGTTCTTTCGGGCGGACGGTCTTCTTGACAGGTTCCGGCTTTTCTTCCGGAATATTTTCAGAATCCTGTGCTTCGGCCTCTTCAGCTTTTGCCTCTTCCTCTTTGATCTGTTCGGCAGCCATACGGGCTTTCCAACGAGCGGCCAGTTCAGGAACGGCCTCACCGAAGTTTTCCTGGAAGAATTCGACATATTCCTCAAGCGTCTTTCCCCGCATCAAGGTTTCATAATTGTCGTCGGAGATCGGAAGAATAGCCACATTTTTGTCCAATGCAGTTGCATAGCCATCCGCTCCGTAGATCATCTTATAATAATGAAAGATCTCATCCAAATTGAAGAAACCATGAATCGTCAACATGCTCATCGGACCGGCTTCTTCAAAACTCAAATCAAACTCCTTCACCATAAAATTGGCAAAGTTATAGGCGGCAACGGCAAAAAGCAACTGGTTACGATCGAGTGTTCCGGTCGGGAACATTAACAGCATCCGGTAAGACGTGTTAGATTCAGCCGTAAAGACACGTGCCGAGTCGGCTGCCGACAACGTACCATCATCCCCCACACCGAAACGCAAGTTCCAACTCATTCCCCTAATACCACCTTGAACCATCATACGCCCACGCAGAACACCTTTCAGCATTTCACCCGCCAGTTCCGTCACATCAGCCGTCGGATATTTCTCAACCAATGCTTTCAAGGCGTTTTTGAAACCTTCAGCATCCCCAGCCTGCACATAGGTCAGCGCCTCGAGGAACATGAACTTAGGCAATAGATCCGCCAACGGATACTTGGCACTGACATCGCGATAATTACGACGAACGGTGACCGTATCTTCCGCCAGGTAACTTGCATAGGTCGCCTGGTAGATCGAATCCTGCACCTTGTCCATCATCCGGATATTATATTCGTAATTCGGATCGGCAATCGCAACCGCATAATCCGATTCAGGGAAAGTCGTAACCAACTTATTCTTATAAGCAGCAGCGAGCGCTTGGTTTCCGGAACGAAGAGCCATCAGATAAACCTGGTAGTAGCTTTCCAAAAGGTGACTATGCTTCGGGAAACGGCGTTCCAGTTCCTCAAAGGCTTCGGTTGCCAACGGGATATCCTCGAGTTTGTCCTTATAAATCATAGCCATGTTATAGAGACCATCTTCTATGATAATATTGGAAGCCTGGATATCTTCGGGTGTCAACGGAAGCTGCTGAATGTAATACTCACGTGTTTTCGGGTCATCGGAAGCAGCAGGTTCCAGTCCGGCCTCGAGCGAATCGGTAGCCAGTTCGCCCACCTCTCCTTCGGAAGCATCCTCAGTTTCGTCTGCCATATTCTCATTAAAAGTGGACATTTCTTTCTTACGTCGACGCCAGTCATCTTCCAGCGCACGCCGTCCCCATTTACGTTGGAAAGCTGCTTTTCCCTGTGATACTGCCTGCGGGTTATAGAAATAGAAACCGGAACCTCCGGACGTCGTCGGTAATGTGATGCCGCCAGTCTCTGTTCCTGGACGGTCGATACCAGTCCCTTTTGCCTCCTGTTCCGCCAGATAAGCTTCTTTCTCGGCCAGGGCCTTGGCTTCCTCCTCCTCTTTCTTCACCTGCTCGATGATTTTGTCGATCACGGCAAGCCGTTCCGACTCCGGCATTTTGGCAAGAGTTTGCAAACTATCCTGCAAATGGACCGCCTCCACATGCACGACCAACTCGTCCAAGATAGCAGACAGCTTGGATACCCGTTCATAGTCTTTATATTCTTTCTGGATGCCGGACAATGCACCGCTGAAATTCGGTTGTGCCTTGACATAGTCGCGCTTCTGGAAATAAAGATCACCCAGTTTGATCTGGCAGATCGCCTTGTCCAAACCGTTCTGTGTGCTTTTCTCCACACCCAGCTCGTAGTTTTTGATGGCATTGACTGTATCTTCACGGCTCATATAGACATTGCCCAACGCATAATAGACCTGATCGAGCAGGTCCTTGTTCTTATCGCTTTTCGCCATCCGCTGCAACATCTTGATCACTTTCTGATAATTGCCGCCAGTAAATACTTCGGTCTGGCGGATACGGGCGGCAAACTCCAGTTCATAAGGAGGATTAGCTTTGATCACCTGTCCGAACATCTGGTAGGCAAGCCCGTTCTGATCCTGTTCGGCATAAATCTGTCCCAACAAATACTTCATCCGGGTACGCTGGCGCCGGTTCTTCTCTGCCTTGATCGCTGTCTTGAAATAAGGGACCGCTTCTTCATATTGCTTATTCTTCACCAGGTAGTCGGCATATACCGCCGCATACTGGTTCAGGTTCTTGCGAGGGATACCGTTCGTATTCAGTTTTCCTAAGATATCTTCCGCTTCATAGAACCATTCCATCTCAGAATAGCAGCGGGCCTGCCAAAGACGGGCTTCGGCCACCACTTCTTCATCATGGGCATAATGACGGGCTATGTAAGAGAAAGTGGCAGATGCCTGCAAGAAATCAGCATTATAGAACTGCGCCTGCCCCATCATCAACCAGCACTTTTTGAGGAACGGATTGTATTCTTCCTGTTCCTGCCAGGCACGTTGTTTGGGATCATTGCGCCATCCCGGTTTCTTAGGCGGCTTTGCTTTGATGGAGTGGAGCTTGATCGCTTTATTGCTTTTCTCGATCGCCCGGTCGAAAGGACCTCCGGTTTCGGGCTTGTCTTTCGGTTGCGCACTGATCGGGTACATCAGTATCATGTCGGAATAGCTTTCCTTATAGCCGTTCTGCATGGAAAGCAACGCTTCGTCAAACGATGTTTTTCCGTTGAAATAGATATTATAGCGGGAATTAAAAGCGTGATAGAAGCGGCTTGCCTTGGTATTCTTTTTCGTACTGCAAGACCAAAACAAAGAGACAATCAATAATGCGATTATATAGTAGAAACCTTTCTTCATTTCCCCTTTTAACGCTTTAAAACCGCTTTTATTGCTTTCACTATCAAAAAGAAAAGGACTAGGACAAGAATAATAAACGCCCCGGAAGGCACATTCAGAAGATAAGAAAGGACGAGCCCGAACACACATCCCAAGAAACCGATGGCAATACTTCCGAAAATGATCTTCTTGAAGTCTGATGTAAAAAGGTTTACGGTGATCTGAGGCAACGTCAGCAAACTCATCAGAAGCATGATCCCGACCAGACGGATCGAAAGGACGATCGTCACAGCGATGCAGCACATCATTACATATTCTATGCACTTGACGGGCACTCCTTGCGTCAGTGCAAAATCCCTATCGAAGGCCACATAAACGATCTCCCGCAGGAAAAGCGAAAAAAGGATAACCAGCAACAACGCCAAAGCGGCTATCCAGATAATATCTCCCGTCGAAACAGTCAGAATATTTCCAAAAAGGTAGGCGGATAGATTCGGTGCATATCCGGGTGTCAGGAAAATAAAGATAACGCCCAATGCCATTCCTAACGACCATATCCCGGCAATAGCAGAGTCTTCACGCACATTCTGTGTCTTGCTCGCCCACTCCACCCCGAATGCGGAGAGCACGGAAAACAACATTGCCATCAAGATCGGATTCATCCCGAGATAGAACCCCAACCCCAATCCACCGAAAGAAGCATGAGTGATACCTCCACTGATAAAGACAAGCCGCCGCGACACGATATATGTCCCGACGATACCACAAGCGATCGCGGTCAGCAGGCTACCCAAAAGGGCATGCTGGAAAAAACCATATTGAAGTAAATCCATTTTCTATCCTCTTATATCCTTTTTTATGGTTTCCCGGCAGGAAACTTCTGTTTCATTATAGGGGAACTCCTGTTCCATGCCTATGAAACTGTTGTTCCATGCAAGGGGAACTTTTGTTTCATGGTTATGAAACTTAATGTATGCGCCGCTCCCCGACAATCAGGAACGCTTCGTCCTTCAGCTCATCCGGTAAATTAATAGCACGAAGTTGCAGACTACGCAACCAGCCAGCCACTTCGATCTCCTGCAAGGTATAAAGCACATCACGGAACTCGTTCACGGCATCTTCATCGTATGCATCGGCCTCGACTCCCCGAAAACGGTCCAGTTCTTCATCGTCATAATACTCGATTTTTTTGCTGACTGCCGCCAACAGACTGTCGCGTTCACAGGTTTCATGCTGTCCGCAACATTCGTCAGTGACAAGTTCCTGTGCCTCGGGGATTTCAGAAATCTCCCCACGTTCCAGCATCTTCTGCCATTTCCGGTTCCGAAAATAACCGGCAATGGCAGCAACAACACCCAATACGATAATACCTATAACAATATACCACATAATAATTGACAATTAACAATGAGCAATTGACAATGGACTTCCAGACACCGACAACTAATTGTCAATTGCCTATTGTTCATTGTCAATTATAATAAAGCCTGCGGTTCTCAAGTCTCTCCAATAGTGCGGATAACTTTTGCTGACCACCTGCGGGTCAGCTATCTCGATCCCTTCCGGCAACACGAGGGCGGCAGGTGCAAATGCCATCGCCATACGGTGATCTTCGTAGGTCGCGATCACAGGATGCGCTTGCGGTTCACAACGTTCGCCGTTCCATTCCAAAATACTGTTGTTGCTGTCTGTCAGGAGATATCCTAATTTGCGAAGCTCCGTCTTAAGCGCTTCGATGCGGTCGGTTTCTTTTATCTTCAGACTTTGCAAACCGGTAAAACGGAAAGGGATATTCAATAACACACAGGTCACGACAAAGGTTTGAGCCAGGTCCGGCTCGTTTACGAAGTTATAATTCAGTTTTTTGGTCCTATTCCCGTTGTGCTTCAAAACAACGCCTCGGTCCGTGTAAGTCGTACCCACACCAAGCTGTGCAAACAATTTGGCTCCGGCGGCATCTCCCTGCAAACTGTTCTTAAACAGCCCCAGCAATTCGATCTCAGCATTTTTAGACAACGCCATCATGGAATACCAGTAGGAAGCAGCACTCCAGTCGGATTCAACGGTAAAGGGTATCGGATGATAATCCTGCGGTCTTACCTTAATGGTCTGCCCGTTCCATTCCGCCTTTACCCCATATTGTTCCATCAGCTGTAACGTCAGGTTGATATAGGGTTTCGAAATGACAACCCCTTCAAGATGCAAGGTCAGCCCGTTCTCCATCAGGGGGGCAATCATCAGCAACGCCGAAATATACTGTGAACTGACCCCACCGGCAAGCGAAATCTCGCCTCCCTGCAACGCACTTCCGAAAATGCGGAGAGGAGGATATCCCTCCTTCTCCATATATTCCACCCGTGCTCCCAGCGCATTCAGCGCATCCACCAGTATCTTGATCGGCCGGTTCTTCATCCGCTCCGTTCCGGTAATCGTCCACTCGCCCACCACTTTAGACAAAAAAGCCGTCAGGAACCGCATCGCAGTTCCCGCGGCTTTTATATCAAAGTCACGGTCATTCGAATTCAACGCCTTCACCATCACCTCCGTATCATCGCAATCCGACAAATTCCGAATCTCATACGGGCTATAGCTCAACGCATTAAGTATCAACGCACGATTACAGATACTCTTGGATGCGGGCAGCTTAACGGAAACTTTCAGTGAATCAGGAGACTTTATTGTATAATTCATACTTTTGCATTAAAATGGAATACAAAAGTACGGATTTTATCGGGAAGTACGAAAAACATCATCTCAAGGGAATCATCTTTTTCTCTTCTTTCTGATTTCGAAAAATGGTAAGCGATACTTTCCCTCTCCATTTATTTTGTTCCATAACTGAAAAAAATTCTTCGATCGAAGATATCGGTTCATCATTCACTAAACGAATAACATCGTTATTCTGTAGTCCGGCTTTGCTAACAGGACTTCCTAAATCGATATCAACAATAACAAAACCTTTTTCGTCCGGTAAACCAAAAGCTGAACGGTCTCCTAAACCTTTAATTATACGTATTTTCGCTCCCAACCAATTATAACTTCAACATCATTTTTCGTATTCATCTGCCACTCTTTCTCCTTTAACCGTAAGTTACCCTAAAACAGTA
>ENA-UEQA01001554-UEQA01001554.1-human-gut-metagenome-genome-assembly--contig:-NODE-1554-length-11077-cov-24.036455_pt1 | contig 11077 bp, 10 predicted proteins | sample MGYA00242936_ERZ507937 | MGnify/ENA primary metagenome ERZ507937 (study PRJEB26167, sample SAMN06115468) | human gut metagenome | host: Homo sapiens | place: China:Chongqing | collected 2016-06-16... | reverse complement strand
TTTTAGGCACCAGTTCCAACGGAGTGAGGGTTCGACCCCCTTCTCCCGCATAAAAAATGACCCCAAGCTCAGGCTTGGGGTCGTTTTTTATCTTGCGGAGAAGAGGGGTCGAACAGCACGGCCGCCCGATGGTTCGTACCATGATATGGACAAATAATCCCCTTGTTGAATCAGGCCGCTGTCTCTGTTTTACGGAGACGGCGGCCTGATTCATTATTTTTGACTACTTTTTGTCCCGGGGAAACCCCGGAAAAATCCTGCTATGACCTACTTTTTCTGACTACGAGTCTAACTACAAAACACCCGGCAAAAGCATACAGTATCTGATACGCACAGACAACAAAAAAAATCCACGAGACATCGATTTTTCATTGACATTTCGTGGATATTTTCTGGTGCGGATGGCGATACAGAACTTTTCAAAAAATCCAGTAATATCAATGGTTTCCGGGCTTGCCGGATAGCAAATAACTTGTATTAGACCCCCTATCGGGCGGCTGTTTTGATGACAGCCGCCCTTTTTCTATCCCAAAATCAAGTGTGCGTTTTAAGGTGGGAAATTCCCTGATTTTCCGTCTGTGGTCGGCGCAAACGAGGCCGCCCATATCCTTTCCCTCATGGGATGCCGGACGGTGATACAGGGGCACAAAACCACCGAAACGAACACTTTTCAAAACCAACGGAAGGAGGTATCCAACATGGCGGTATTCCGCATTGAGAAAACCCGCGACTACACGGTGATGTCCAACCACCACCTGCGGGACAAGTCGCTCTCGCTGAAAGCGAAGGGCCTTCTCTCCCTCATGCTCTCCCTGCCGGAGGAGTGGGACTATACCACCAAGGGGCTGGCCCGGATCTGCAAGGATGGCGTTGACAGTATCTGCGCCGGGGTGCGGGAGCTGGAGGAACACGGGTATGTGATCCGCCAGCGGGTCCGCAACCCCAACGGCCAGCTCGGCGCCATCGAGTACACCATTCTGGAGCAGCCCCGCCCACCTGAACCGGAAAAACCTAAACGGGAAAATCCAGTCTTGGATAATCCTGAACAGGCTTACCCTGTCTTGGAAGAACCTGAACAGGGAAACCCCGCACAATTAAATACTAATAAATCAAGTAAAGAAAAATCAAAAAAAGATTTATCAAGTACGGAAGGATCAAATCCTGTCCTATCCTCCCCCAAAGCCCCCAGGGGTTCGGACGGGATGGGACGGGACTGGATGCGGGAGCGTGAGAGTTATCGGGAACTCATTTTGGAGAACATCGAGTATGTGTCCCTGCTGGTGAACGATGGGAAGGTGTCCGACCACCACGCCATCATCCCCACCCTGAAGCTGGAGAAGGCGGATCTGTCCGCTCTGCCCGTGGGCGAGCGGAACCTTCTCCTGCTGGTGTGCCGGGAGGTGCTGTGCGCGGCGGCGGAGCCATATGTGTACGAGGCGGTCACGGCGACCTTTGAGTGTGGCGGGCACACCTTCACCGCCAAGGGCCGCCATGTACTGTCCCTGGGTTGGAAGGACATTGACCGCATTTTCCGTGCCTCCCTGAAGGAGAAGCCGGAGGACGAGGCAGAATCCGCCGCCCTGCCGGACTTCACCAAGGGGCAGACCTTTGACCAGATGGAGGCCGCTGTCACCGAGCACTTCACCGCCCCGTCCAAGGCGTACACGGAGGACACCCTTCTGTCGGCAATGGAGAACGCCGGCAAGGAGGACATCCCGGAGGATGCGGAACGGCGCGGCCTGGGAACCCCGGCCACCAGGGCGGCGATTCTGGAGAAGCTGGTGGCTGCCGGATTTGTAGAACGCAAGGGCAAAAGTCTCATTCCCACCAAGGCGAGGATCAATCTGGTCACCGTCCTGCCGGATACACTGACCTCTCCCATACTCACGGCGGAGTGGGAGCAGAAGCTGACCGCCATTGCTAGAGGCGAGGCAGACCCCGCCGAGTTTATGGCGGGGATCACCGGGATGGCGTGGGAACTGGTGCAGAAATATTCCCACATCTCCGAGGAGGGCCAGAAGCTGTTCGCCCCGGAGCGCGAGACCGTGGGCCTCTGCCCCCGCTGCGGCAAGCCGGTCTATGAGGGCAAGAAGAATTTTTACTGCTCTGACCGCTCCTGCCAGTTTGTCATGTGGAAGGATGACCGTTTCTGGACCCCCCGAAAAAAGGAGCTGACAAAGAAGATGGCCGGCGACCTGCTGAAGAAGGGCCGCACCTCCGTCAAGGGGATGTGGTCCGAGAAGAAGGGCTCCACCTATGACGCGGTGGTGGTACTGGATGACACCGGCGGGAAATATGTCCGCTTCAAGCTGGAGTTCCCCAAACGGAAGGAGGGCGTGAATGGCAGATAAGGCGATCCCGGATATTTCCCTTGGCGGTGCTGAACAAAACATGAGCCGGGAGGAGCTGGCGGCGGTGGCGAAAGCCATTGCCGCCCTCTCCCAGGAGGACCGGGACCTTCTGGGCGCTGTTCAGGAGTCTCCCTGCCGGCTGACTACGACGGAGCAGTTTTTGGAATTTGAGAAAAATGCGGACTGCTTTGTGCTGGAGCCCCATGTCCAGACGATGGAGGCTCTGGGGTGGGAGTACCTGAAGGAGAAACTGACCATCGACCTGACGGACGACCTCCGGGCCGCCATTGACCCCGCTCCCTTCGGCCGGCACGCATTGGAGGAGGACTGCGGCTGTTTCACCAGCCGGGGGTATCTGTATCCCTCCGGTGACGAGTGGCAGCATGACCGCCCCCAGGAGAAGCCGGCGGACCGGAAACCCTCTATCAAGGAGCGGCTGGAGCAGAGCAAGCAGGAGTGCATGGGAAAAAACAAGGCGCCGGCGCCCCACAAGGGGAAGTCCGAGCCGGAACTGTAAGGAGGTGTCGCTATGCCCCATTATGAATATGACAAGGACTATCCTTTCGCCGCCTTCATTACCAACCTGGGCAAGTACAACGAGGGTTCCCTGGTGGGTGAATGGGTGAAGTTCCCCACTACGGCGGAGGAGCTGCAAAAGGTGTTTGAGCGGATCGGCATTGGCTCCAAGGATGATTTCGGGCAGCCCTACAAGGAGTGGTTCATCACCGACTATGACTGCTATGTGGACGGTCTCTATGACAAGCTGGGTGAGTATGAGAACCTGGACGAGCTCAACTACCTGGCTTCCAAGCTGGACGAGATGAGTCAGGGCGAGTACGAGCAGTTCCAGGCCGCTATGGAGATCGGCGACCATTCCGGCAGTTTGCAGGAGATCATCAACCTGACCGAGAACCTGAACTGCTACGATGTGTACCCCGACATCCGCGACCATGACGACCTGGGCCGGTATTACATCGAGGAACTAGACGCCATGCAGGTGCCGGAGCACCTGCGGAACTACATTGACTACGAGGCATACGGGCGGGATGTGGCTCTGGAGGAGGGCGGCGAATTTACTGACTTCGGGTATGTGCGGGATACCGGGGACCGTTTTGACGAGGTGTACGACGGGGACCGGGACAGTATCCCGGAGGAATACCGGGTGATGACTTTTCAGGACGATATTCCTGAAGAAGAAATTTCGGAATGGGCGATGGATATTGCATACGACATGGACGAGTTTTTTCGCCAGCACGACCCGCAGTATGCCGCCGAGCACCCGGAGGAACATGCGGCGAAGGAAGAAATTTATGAAAACCTGATGGCCGGCCGCATTTCCGCCCTGAATGAGAAGCTGGCCGCCCTGTGGCAGACCCAGGAGGACTATCTGCCTTCGGAGATCGAGAAGTTCAAGGACGCCACCGGATATGAGGAATTTCTTGACTTTGATCCGGCTGTAATCAAAGCGGCACTGGAGAACCCGGATAAGTCCCATGTGGATGAGATGCTGGCCTTTGCGGAGCAGGCCGGGCGAGAATATGAGGCAGAGTTATCCGGCAAGACCCCGGAGCCCTCCCCGGATGACCGGGAGACCGGCGAAACAGGACCCCCAGGGGCACCTTCTATGTGACGGATATGAGCCGGGAACAGATGGAGGCGGCCGGGTACGGCTTCCACCATCAGTCTGACGATGGAAAGTATCTCATCATGGGCAACGGTTCCCGCGCTTTCGCTATCCGCAATGAGGAGGCTCAGGAACACGCCGCGCCGGAGAAGATGGCCGTTCTGGTGGTGGAGCCCAGAAAGGAGCCTTACCTGAAGGAGATCGACCCCGGCCTCCATTCTCTGCAAGCGGAGGTGGGCGGTGATATTGCCGCCTCCTATCCCTTCTCTGACCCTGTGGGGCTGGTCTGCAACGATGAGGGCAAGCTGATCGGCCTGGAGTTGAACCGGGGCCTGCGGGATAAGGATGGAAACCTCTATGACATCATGGCCGGCATCTTCCTTGTGTTGGGCCTGGGCGAGGAGTCCTTCGCCTCCCTGCCCCCGGAGCTGGTGCAGAAGTACATGGAACACTTCAAGCAGCCTGAACAGTTCATCAGCCTGAATGGGCAGATCATCGCCCTGCCGGTGGAGCCGGAGAACCCCCTTCGCACCGCAGAGATGACCATGGAGGACGACTAGGGGATGATTGATGGGGTCATCAACAATGGCCGCAAGGGTGAGGAGCTGGAGGCGGCAAAGGGTGAGGCGCGCCGGACCTCCCCGGAGAAAAAGCCCTCTATCCGGGAACGGCTGGAGGAGGCCAAAAAGGAGTGCGGCGAGCGCAAGCCCCCGGACAAAGCTCACCAGAAGAAGCCCCCGGAGCACGACCTATGAGCCGGAGCAAGAAGTGGCGGCTGGAATGGGCTTTCTTCCTGGGCGAGGACGGCCGCCGAAAGTATAACAAGGTCTGCAAGAGCTGCACCCACCCATGCAAGCAGAACTTCCGGGCGGTTCTTATCTCCTGCCCCCATTACCAGTCCGCACGCTCGAAAAAGTGTGGTAATAGGGGTTGAAAACGGGACGAAAAACTGCCTGTGGCGGCTTTTTTAAGGGGTGCCCTTATGATTTCCCATGCTGGCCTGCCGCCTCCGTTTTAGGGGCGAAAAGGGGCTGATTTGAACACTTATCCACAACAAAGCGGGAGCGCCGCCTTCGGTTTGAGCCGATGGCGGCGCTTCTTTTTGTATTTATATATGATTGGTGAGATACATTTCAAGTTGCTGGATGGTAGCATCAACTTCTGAAATATTTCTTCGCAACAGTCTATGAAGATCTTGATTAATTTCCACATCTTGTCCATTGACGCGAATAATTTTCTCACCAAGGGTGATATGGCCTAGTTTGTTGCGATACACGTTTACTTTATCAAGATAATATTGCTTAAAATCATGTGGCACAGTAGTAATTGGCATCTGATATGTTTCATTTAAAATCGGCAGAACAGCTTGAAGAATATCAAGTCTATCAGCTACACTCAAGGTATACGGATTATTATTGGCATAAGTAAACGTACATTCAGCACCTTTGGCAGCTTTTATCTGCGTTTCAACCCGAGCACTTTTATTTTCCAACTGTTTCTCAATCGCTTCAGATAAAACGACCTTGTGCTCTGGTTTAAACTTCTGCCAACAAATATTGAGAATTTCTCTTATCCGTACCTCAAAAGCACTAGTGTTATCTAAGACAAAGCCACGCAGATTAACAACATCTTCTGAGCGCTTAACAATCTTTTGTATGATCCTTTCGGCCTTCTCTGTAAAAATTCTGTAGTCGCGCTTTGTAAGATAAACACCATCAATAGGAGGCATCTGCTTTCTAATAGCCGATAGCATATTCTGTTCTTCAGATGAATAAAACAGAATGTCAGTTAAAATGTAGCTATTTCTTATAGCAGCAACAATAGTATCGCCGGTTTTTCCTTCTGCTAATTTATAATCCATGAAAATCAAGTCATAGTCGTTACCGGTTAGCTCCTCTAAATCAAAATCATCACCATCTCTCCGTTCGATAACCGGAATGAGATAGTGTGTTCTTAGAATTTCTTCAATCCGCAACTTTTCCATATTAAACCAAGCAGGCTCATCTTCAAACCATAATATTTTAAATGTAGTGTTCATTTTTTTAACCTCACAACCAATCTAAAACCATCGTGATAGGAAGTATCAATATTGACGGAGCCCTTCATTTCATCTATGAGCTGTTTAATATGGTAAAGTCCGATACCAAATCCTTTTTTCTTTACATTGGAAGAGAATCCCCACTCAAATAAGGTGGATGGGTCAATACTCTCATCAAGACCAATGCCGTTGTCAGAAAATACTATTTCAACATATTTCGCCGTTTCAGACATCTTAATTTGTAGGACGGTCGCACCTGCTTTTATTGAATTGCTTGCAATATTGTCAATAATAACTCCGATTGAAGAAGCATCGAATTTGCAATTAAACGCCTCATTTGAAGGAACTAAATCATATTTAAGTCCCTGCATTGTAAGTCCTTCATCAATATATTGGCGAATAAAATCATATACGCTGTTTACTCCACTCTGCTTCAATGATTGATTTCCATGTATAGCTAAATCAGATAGCTTATGGGCCTTTTCGTTTGCTTGATAAATTTGGCCAATAATGGATAGCACAAAATCTTTGTTTTCAAGTTCTATGGGTGCTAATATTTCGCGCAAATAGTTAATATATCCTTTCGAAGCATCTGTAAGAGTATATATTGAGTGAAAACCGTTAATCAAATTAGTAACATTTTGATTGGCACTGCCTTGAAGAAAATAAATTTGTTTTTCTCTTGCCTGCCCTTCACGATACGCCTTAGCTAGTTTTCTCTCTTGAACTGCATTTTCTTCTTCCAATTCGAGATTTTGAGAAACTATAGCTTCTGTTCGCCTTTTTAAATTCTGAGCTAAACTTATAAGCCCTTCGTCATTTGCCTGCTCAGCTGCACTCTCAAGCTTTTTTAATGAGGTGGTAAGGCTTTCTTGCTTTTCGTCATTTCTTGATAGTAGAGCTGGATTATAATCAATACGAACAATATCCTTAGAATCAATGCTGGTTATAAATTGGGATATAATTTGTTCTCCTACTTCCTCAGGGGAAATAGTATGTGTGGGGTCACTTTTTAATGGCTCACCCCATCCAATTAAATTTACAACATATTTTTCCAGAACTTTTAAAACCTTTTCAATAAAAAAGGTTGTTAGACTTTCAACTGCTTTAGTACGAATAAAGCCATGCGCTCTACTAGTTGTTTCAACAAATTGATCGTTCTCGCCCTTAATTGAAATCCGCCCCATTATTTCTCGAGTTCCTAAAAAGCGGCGCCATCCCTGAGCTTTTCTCTGATCAATGCCAAAAAAGTCTTGTCCTGGATCTCCATATGGGTTAATACGGAAACCATTTTTATAAATAAAAACCGATCCATAACTTTTAGGAGTTACGCCTCCCATTTGGCGAGTAAAACTTACTTTTGCACTTTGATTTAAATAAAGAACGACGATGCTAATATCTTGCAATTCACGATATTGACGATTACGCTCAACAACCGAGAAAATGTACTCGCCTCTATCTGTTAGCTTGCTAGAAATCAATTCCCCATCAGGTGATATATTTACTTCAATGCAAGTCGTTTTAATGTTTAGTTTTTCAAAAATGTCATTATGGATTATTCCATTAACTATGTCTCTGTCTGGATTTATTCCTGTTTTCTTTAAAGTTTTGTCATCATTTTCACGTTCTGATTCGACAATAAGTTCAATATCAAATGGGAGTTCTCCTTCATTAGCATCAGGGCTAATAAGCTTCATTAGGGATCGCTTTAAGCGCAAGAGCGCATCACGATCCCATTCTTCCCGTAATTGCTCTATAATCAGCGTAGTACCACTTTTAAAGCCACCAGGAAGGTCTTCAGTAATGGAATAATGAACTGGTATGTTCACAAATTCTTCTGTATCATCTAATTCAAATGTATTCCAGTTTACTTCTACTCTATTAGCGTATTTATCTTGTTCTGTTTTAGTTACTAAGGTTAATAGTGCACCGAGGCGATCACAAGAAAAACGACCTACGCCCTTTGCTCCCGCTACTTCCCGTTTAATTTTATCTCGAAAGGAAGACTGTTGACGATGTTGAGGCTTCTTTTCCGAATATGCCACAAACAACCATTTGTTAATAATGTCTGCGTATGTCATTCCGCAACCATTGTCCGAAATAATAATTCTTTCCGTTCCATCGTCAGACTGTTCAAAGGAAATTGTAGCTTTACTTGCTCCGGCATCATAAGAATTTTTAACCAGTTCAAATACGGCTATATATCTATCACTAATTAAGTCACGACCAATAAGGTTTTTCAAGCCGGAACTTATACGAAAAGATAGTTCCTTATTTTGGCTGTTCATGTGACAGCACCTCCAATATAGCAAGGCCTACTTGCTCAGCAAATAAAGGTGGAACCGCGTTACCAACCTGTGTATAACGCGGCACTTCCTGCTTTCGTCGTTTACCGCCAGATGTGTATTGTCCCTTAAACTCAAACCAGTCGGGAAAACTTTGAATACGAGCATGCTCCCTTACAGTTAAGATTCTAGGTTCTTTGTAGTGTACCAATTCATCAGGAATTGATGTAACTGTCGGAGCTTGGGCGTTAGCGTCTAAAACGGTAACGCCTCTACGATTTAGATTCTCAACTATATTATCGCTAGGTGTAATGCGTTTACCTACTGGAGCTTTTTCAAGTAATTCTTTATGAAGCTTTATGGTATTCTTGCGATGATTAACAAAACGATGACTATCTGCAATTAAGCCAGTAGTTTCTATGCCGGATCGCATTAGGCGTTGATAGCCTGATTGCTCCGGCCCATATGTCCCAGCCATAAATCCCTTCGTATCGGGTGACGGCATTGATCCGTTGGCTTGCTCCAAATCACTGATAGCATCCTTAATACTTGTGGTGCAGGAGATGCCTTTAGACAAGCAAAAGGCATCTTTATTTCTTGCTAAGGTTTCAAAAACATCCTTTGGAAAGTAGTCCCTCATTGCAACTAATATAAAGCGCTTCCGATTTTGTGGAACTCCATATTCGGACATATCCACGATTTGATGCATAGTTTTATAGCCGAGGCGTCTTAATGCACGTTCAACATATGATGAATACTGCTTCGTCCCTTTTTTTCCTTTAAAATTCACAGTAAATCCATGAACATTCTCAAAAATGATTACCTGTGGAAGAACTAGTTTTATAAACTTAATATAGGATTTGACAAGCTTATTTCGCTGATCATTTTTATCCCTTTTACCTGCCATAGAGAAGCCTTGGCACGGAGGGCCTCCTGCCACCAGAGTGACTTTGCCTCGAAGCGCCATCAAATCATCCATATGATCTTTTAATAAAACATTAATATCGCATTCTTTCACCGGCAGCCATTTCGGCCATCGAAAGTGTTCTTTATTATCAATGAGGTTATATTTTAAAGTAGCAAATGCATCGGCATTTTTTTCAATGGCGAATAAACCTGTCCAACCAGCGTTTAACAAACCGGTAGATAAGCCTCCGCATCCTGCAAAAATGTCAATGTAAAGTTTTTCGTTTGCCATAATAGCACCTCATATTTGGATACAATAACTTATAATAATTATAGCACATTTTTTGCAGACCATCAATACTGAAGGAGGGAAATGTGGTGCCTTTTTGCCATTTTTCGAGGGTTTTTGTCGGGACAACCTTGTGGGATTTAAAAGCAAACAACGAGCAGCAGGTATCCCAAAATTGTAAAAAAATAGAATATATGGAACTAGCGTGTATTAGTCTTGACCAGACTGAATTTGATTTACTGTGCAGAGACATATCAAAGCCTCAGCACTGTTATCAAAAATATGTTCTTGAATCTTGCGCTGACTCCAGTGGTAGATGGAATTGCATTGTTATCAAGTGTATACCAAGCAAACAAAAAATTGTCCTATATACAGCAGGGCACACATATCCTCTTTACGCTGGGATTTATGAATAACCGCATATAACCACTTATTCTATTTCGTGGTCTTTTGTTTTGCTGCGTTTATTCTGATTAGAAAGTAATATATCTATATTTTTTTGTATCATATCATACTCCTTTTCCTCCTTCTGTATTTTCCGAAGTTCCGTTTGTAGGGCGGTCCTTCTGGTGGTGAGCTCGTCCATCTCGGCCCGGAGCCGCTGGGTGGCGGGCAGTGGAACGGCGTCCAGGCGTTTCAGTTCCCTTGCCGTCGCCTCAAACAGGATGATCTCGCCCTCATGCCCCCGGAGGAATTTCTCCCTGTCCCTGGACTGGCGGTATTGGTCATACATGGGACGGAGCTGGCGGTAGGTGGCGGCGTGCTTCATGGTGAGGGTCAGCCGCTCCATTTCCTTCTCCGTTGCCCGGAGGTCCGCCTTCACCCTGGCGGTGGCGGCCGCCGCCCCGTCGCAACGCTCGACCAGTTCCTCATAGCTGGAGATCCCATGTTCGGTCAGGAAGTTCAGCGTTTCTGCGGCTTGCTTCAAATTCTCGATGGTTGCCCAGTGTTTGTAGCCAGCGCTCTGCTGAACTTTGAGATTGTTCTGGATGTTGATGAGCAGGCTGGGCTTCCCGGTGCGCTGCTGCGGCTGGCGGGAGGGCTTGGGTCTTCCGGCAATCCGGGCAACAAGGGCTTCTTCGGTGTAGTCAACCCCCAGCGTTTTCAGACGGGTGAACCGTTCCTGATCCGGTGCTCTGGCAGAGATATACTTGCCGCGCTTGACCTCATAACCTTCTCTCTGCAGGCGGCGAAGCAGTTCTTCCAGGTTGGAACAGGCTGGCAGGAGTCGGTCAATGGCAGCTTTCAACTTTGCCTTATAGCTGGTGCCGTTCTGTGCAGCCTGATGTTCAATATAGCTCTTGCCCTTGTCCTGTCCTGGGATGATGACAGACAGACCGTGTTCCTTGCAAAGCCGGTCGGAGGTACGGCGGATATAGTGATAACTCCGCTTGTTGGAATGATAGTGCTTGTGATCCGCAAAGCTGACTGCATTGAAAATCAAGTGGTTATGAACATGATCTTTTTCTATGTGGGTGGTAAGTACAAATTCATACTTGCCGCCCAAGATTTCTTTTGCAAGTTCCATGCCTATTTCATGGGCCTGTTCCGGCGTAACCTCCCCAGGCTGAAAGGCTTGGATCA
>ENA-UEQA01001551-UEQA01001551.1-human-gut-metagenome-genome-assembly--contig:-NODE-1551-length-11082-cov-7.959836_pt1 | contig 11082 bp, 9 predicted proteins | sample MGYA00242936_ERZ507937 | MGnify/ENA primary metagenome ERZ507937 (study PRJEB26167, sample SAMN06115468) | human gut metagenome | host: Homo sapiens | place: China:Chongqing | collected 2016-06-16... | reverse complement strand
GCTATATTTGTCGTTGTAGGATCCGCTACGGCTCTTTTAGTGCATAGCAATAGGCCCACAAAAGAGGTTGTCGAGAGTATTGATTTACCTTCAGCTGTGGAGCCGGATAGCAATGTCTCAAAAGAAGTAGAAATGCCAGATCACCCAGTTCTACATACGGAACCTCCTATCTCTGAGATAAAGAAAGCGGAGAAACAAGAGCCTAAAGTGGAAGAGAAACGACCTATGGAAACAGAGCATACGATAGAAGAGAATGTTCTCCCGGATCAGCCATCGGAAAATGAGATGAATGAGAAATATAACTCGTTAATCGCCTCCGGTAAGGAAAAAATGGCCAAAGCTGATTATTCGGGAGCTAAGAAAGATTTGTCGGAGGCAAAGGATACGAAACTTACGGAAGAGGTAGTCCGGTTGATCATCGCTTGCGATGAGAAAACCGAGGAGAAACGTATAGCGGACAAAAAGGCCCTGTATGAGGAGAAAATGGCTTTCGGACGATATAAGATCGTACGCAAGAAGTCAAATAACAGATACGGGGCGATCGATTCGAAAGCCGAGGAACGTATTCCTTGCAAATACCTAAGTGTCGGTATCGCGGATAACGGCCGGGCATTCGAACGGGAAGACAATTTGTTTGATATTTATAATTCTGACGGATCATTGATTAGCGAAGGCCTTACTTATTATTGATTGTAATATTATGAACAACTAAACATGTATTTACCTATTATATGAAAAGACTTTGGATATTGATGATATGTGCGGTATTTCCCCTCGGACTGCTGGCGCAACAGCGTACGGAATACAACCGTAAGGGAGATGAAGCGATGAAACGTCTTGATTATAGTGACGCTAAAATGTGGTACGAGGAAGGCGTATCGCAATGCGACGCATACAGTATTGATCAGCTGACTACGATTTGGCTTTCCAACGAGCGAATGCGGCCTTCCATGCGTAGCTTGATGAATAAATGTTTAAACTGCCTGACGGTCAAAGCTACGGAAGATGATCCGGATGCCATCTCTAAATTAATCATTTATTATTCGGAAGGTATCGGAACACCTAAAAGAGAGGAGCTAGCAACCTATTGGAAAGAATACCAAGCGATATTGTTACAGCCGGCGGAACCGGCGGCCCAACCAATAGATTCCGCGGCGGTATCCCCTAAGAAACGAATGGAGTTTTTCGCGGGATACTCGTATTCGATCGAATCTCCTTATGGAATCACGGTAGGAGGTATGGGGCAACGCTTCGGTTGGTATGTCCGTTTCAAGACGAATATGTCTTTTATGAATTATACGGACGAATGTAATAACCAAGGGCAGATTATTAAGTTCTCTAATTCGGAAGGGGAATCTTATGAGCTTAATACAGGTAAATCCTCGAAGACAAATAGTATAGCCGGAACGGCCGGTTTAATCGTAAAATGCTTTCCGTGGTTATATGCCTCCGTTGGTTTGTGATATGGTGAAAGAGCTTTACTACATTCGTTCACGACCCATTCCTATGAAAACTACGACAGTACACGAGAGGTATGGTGCCGGAATATTGATTCCTCATACAAAGGGGTCGCTGCCGAGGTTGACTTGATGATGAAAATAACGAACTCTGTATTTATTAGCGTTGGATGCAACACGGTTAATTTTAAGTACTTGGATCTAAACGCTGGCTTAGGTGTATTCTTTTAATATTGATTATTTATGAAACATATATACTCACTCTTCTCTATTCTATTTGCGGCTTTATTAATGGCCGGATGCGTGAATGATCCGGATATAGATGGTGGCATTCGAAACGCTAAAAAACCGTCTGTTAAGACAGACGAGATATTGAAGTCCACGGCTAGTTCAGTGACAGTATCGGGGGAGGTCCTGCAAGAAAACGGCGCTCCCGTGACAGAGGCCGGTTTTTGTTGGAGCACGGAATCTACCTTTACTGTGATAGAGAAAAATAAAAAAGCCGTATCCAAGCGTAAGGTAAAATATGAGGCTACGATCGAGGGCTTAACCAATGATCTGGATTACTATATCCGGGCCTATGCGATCAATGCGGTAGATACCGCTTATGGAGAGATTTTACCTTTTAAGACGAAAGATGGATTAGGAAGCGTTAAGACCTTATTTCCAGTCAACGTGATGTCTACTTCCGTTCAATGTGGAGGTATGATAACCAAACAAGGAGAAGCCGAAATCGAGGAAAGGGGTATTTACTTAATGCTGAATCCGGAGCCTTCAGCATCTGACTCCACGATTCGTATAGACATGGAAGCCGATTCGTTCTATTGTACGATCTCCGATTTAAAACCGGAAACTACCTATTACGTTAGAGCTTACGCAAAAAGTAAATATGGTGAGTATAACGGGGCGAAAGTCGAGACCTTTAAGACTACGAATGGTCGTCCTGTATTAGATGATAACAAATTCAAGAAAATAGCGACAGAGTTTACCTATGCGGAGTTCTCCATGGAAATAATAAGCGAGGGAGATTCTCCGATCACGGCATGTGGTTTCTGCTTTAGTACTGATAAATCACCGACAATAGAAAATGGGGATACGATTATTTGCGGAGCGGGTATCGGAGAATTTGCCGGGAAAATCTATGATATGCAACAGCAGAAAGGGTATTACGTACGTGCTTATGCGACAAACGCTTTAGGTACTACCTATAGCGCAGGCGAAGGTATCCATACGATTCTGGAAAGTGAGTTGCCTACAGTCAATACAAAGGAGGTGTCTACTATTAAAAACGGTACCGCATGGGTAGGAGGAGAGGTCTTAGCCGAAGGTGCCTCACCGGTTACAGAGGCTGGTGTATGTTGGGGAACTAGTCCTAGTCCGGCCTTTGGTAATTGTGAAGGAGCGGTAGCTCTTTCTTCCGGTACACAAGCGTTTACGGGTACGATAAAGGAATTGAGAGGAGGCACGAGCTATTATTTAAGAGCTTACGCTAAAAATAAGAATGGTATCGCTTACGGAGAGGAAGTTCGCTTCCAAACTCCGGATATATTTGGAGTAGGGGCAAGGTTTGAGGGAGCTTTCCGGATACCGGGATCTACCTCTTTCTGTACCTTGGCTAATAGCACGGGATTCTTATTAGGCGGTGACACGGGTAGGGAATACACCGATGAGTTTTGGGGATATATGACCTCTAAGAAAGAATGGTTGCCCTTAAGGTCTCAGCCTGAGAAATTATCGGGCCAAGCATGTTTCAGTATCGGATTTGGCCTATGGACTTTTGGTGGTTTAGATAACACGGGAAAGATATGTGACAGTTTATATGTATACTCCACGTCCGATAATTCTTGGAGCGCCGTACAAACAGACCAGCAACGGCCTAAAGGTATGTATCGGACGGCATGTTGCAGAATGGAAGATCAGGCGTTCCTCATAGGTGGACGTAGAGGTAACGAACTAATCGATGAAGTCTGGACTTATGAACCGAGCGCTTTCGTTTGGAGCAAGAAATCTAATTTCCCGATTAAACAATACGGCGGAATATCCGTTGTAATTGGTGACCGTATATATGCCGGACTGGGGATTATTAATAAAGCGGATCCTTCTTTGGAATATACGACACAGTTTTGGTCTACAGACAAGAACGCTGTAGCTTGGGAAAAGGAGGCTTCGTTCCCCGGAAGGATGCTTTTATGTGCTATCGCTTATGGTAATTACGTATATGGCGTAGACGGGGACGGTTATATTTGGCGCTATGATCCGGACTCTCAGAACTGGAGCCAGAAATCCCAGTTACCAGCGGCTAACAGGTCTGTACATTGCATGTATGTCTTGGATAATTATATCTATATCGGTTTGGGCAATGCCTCTAACTCATTAATCAGTTACGATCCTACTTGGGATAATTAAAGATGAATAGAACAGCGATTTTAGAACAGATACAGAAGAACGTAGAACGGCTGTCGGCTCCTGATCTACCGGAATACAAATATATCCCGTTGCATCAGAAGCCATCGCCTTCAGTCGCTACGTTGCATGAGATCATGCGCCTATTACGTACGGTTATCTTCCCCGGATTCTTTGGTACGGAACAAGAGGCTCAATTAGGCTCTATCCAATATTATACGGGAGTCTATTTGGAAAAGATCTATGATCTCTTGCAAGAGCAAATATATAATGGACTTTGTTTTGAGGTAGAGCGTTGTTGTGATTCCAAGGACCGGGCTTCCGAGATCTCGATCGCTTTTATTAACCGGATTCCTCATATCAAATATTTACTGTCCACCGATGTAAAGGCCATCTTGGATGGTGATCCGGCAGCCAAGAGCGTGAGTGAGATTATATTCTGTTATCCGGCGGTCTACGCGCTTTTACATCAACGGGTCGCTCATGAATTATTCGAGCTAGGCGTACCGGTACTCCCGCGTATCATTACGGAAATGGCACACTCGCAAACCGGGATCGACATTCATCCCGGGGCGCAGATCGGAGAATATTTCAGTATCGATCATGGAACGGGTATTGTCGTGGGACAAACCGCCATTATCGGAAACCATGTCCGCCTTTATCAAGGTGTGACGTTAGGAGCTAAGAGTTTTACGCTGGACGAGGAAGGACTTCCGATAGATTTACCCCGTCATCCGATCATCGAGGATTATGTGACCATTTATTCCAACGCATCCATATTAGGACGGATCACTATTGGCCGAGGATCTATTATCGGGGGTAACATCTGGCTCACCCATAGTGTACCTCCCAATTCCAAGATATCTCAATCACGTGTCGAAGAAAAATTCACGGAAATATGATATTATTTGAAAGAGATTCCGTATGTTTGTGCAAATGACATTACGGTGTTTTCCTTAAATAATAGAATATGACCATGAACAAAGTAAAGACATTAGATGATCTCAAGAAAATGCGTGAATCTCTTCGTGCGTCTTTGGATCTGCGTGAAAAAAGCAATACCCCTGATCAGCTCGTACAAATTAAGGTTTCTATGGCCACTTGCGGTATAGCTGCCGGAGCCAAGGAGATAATGAGTTATTTTATCGAGGTTTTAGACCGGCAGAAAATCGATGCGTTGGTAACTCAAACCGGATGCATGGGCTATTGTTATGCGGAACCGACTATCGAAATCAAGCTTCCGGGTCAGGAGCCGTTGGTATTCGGTTATGTTGATAAGGCAAAAGTAGAAGAGATCATAGATAAGTATATCCGTAAGGGTATCTTGGTAGACGGCATCATTCCTGTAACTTACACCACCGTAAAACCCGAATAAGAAATTTAATATCTTACATAAATGGCACAATACACGAATTATATATTGGTGTGCGGTGGCACAGGTTGCCGTGCATCACAAAGCGAGCAGATCATCGAGAATCTGAGAGCCGCCGTCGAGCAATACGGATTAGAGGATACACAAGTGATCCGTACCGGATGCTTCGGTTTCTGCGAGAAGGGTCCGGTGGTTAAGATGATCCCCGATAACACTTTTTACGTACAAGTTCAACCATCGGATGCGGACGAGATCGTACGGGAGCATTTGGTAAAAGGCCGTAAAGTGGAACGGTTACTTTATATGAATCCAGAGACCCGTGAGCTGGTTCCGGACTCCAAGCATATCAGATTCTATAAGAAACAGCTACGAATCGCCCTTCGAAATTGTGGCTTTATCAACCCTGAGAATATCGATGAGTATATCGCTCGTGACGGCTATGTAGCGTTAGGAAAAGCCCTTGTGGAAATGACTCCCGAGGAAGTAATCAAGGAAATCATGGATAGCGGTTTACGGGGTCGTGGGGGCGGTGGTTTCCCCACAGGTTTGAAATGGCAGATTACCCGTAAGGTACAAGCACCTCAAAAATACGTGGTTTGCAATGCGGACGAGGGTGACCCGGGCGCTTTTATGGATCGCTCCATATTGGAGGGCGACCCGCATTCGATTGTGGAGGCTATGGCGATTAATGGATATTGTACGGGAGCTAGCAAAGGTTTGGTATATATCCGTGCCGAATATCCGCTAGCCGTGGAACGTTTGAAAATCGCCATACGGCAAGCGAAAGAATATGGATTGCTGGGCGAGAATATATTTGGGACTGATTTCTCATTCGATATCGAGATCCGGTACGGTGCCGGAGCTTTTGTTTGTGGAGAGGAGACTGCTTTGATCCACAGTATGGAAGGTTTGCGAGGCGAGGCTACCGTAAAGCCGCCGTTCCCTAGTGAACACGGGTATAAAGGTTGTCCGACCAATGTAAATAACGTAGAGACTTACGCAAATATCCCGGTGATCTTGTTAAGAGGCGCTAAATGGTTCAGTAGTATCGGAACGGAGAAAAGCAAAGGAACAAAGGTGTTCGCCTTGGCTGGAAAGGTAAACAATGTGGGGCTGATCGAGGTTCCTATGGGTACGACTTTGCGTGAGGTTATCTTTGGAATTGGGGGAGGTATCAAGGATGGAAAGAAGTTTAAGGCTGTGCAAACCGGTGGCCCGTCAGGAGGTTGCTTGACTGAAAAGCATCTTGATCTTCCTATCGATTATGATAATTTGCTTGCCGCTGGTTCCATGATGGGTTCCGGAGGTATGATCGTCATGGACGAGGATGATTGTATGGTAGCCATGGCTAAGTTCTATCTGGACTTTACGGTCGAGGAATCTTGCGGTAAATGCGCACCGTGCCGTATCGGTAATAAACGCTTACATGAGATATTGCAGAAAATTACGAGTGGAAACGGAGCCGAAGAGGATTTGACCCGTCTAAGGAATCTGGCGATGGTGATTAAGGATACCGCTTTATGCGGCTTGGGACAGACTTCTCCGAATCCGGTTTTATCTACGATGGATAATTTCTACGATGAATATCTGGCGCATGTCCGGGAGCATCGTTGTCCGTCTCATCAATGCCGGGAACTTACTCAATATTTCATCAATCCGGAGAAATGTAAAGGATGTACGCTCTGTGCCCGTGTTTGTCCGGTGCATGCGATTACAGGTGGACGGAAAATTCCTCATATTATCGATCCGCAAGCTTGTATCCGTTGCGGTACCTGTATGGAGAAGTGTAAGTTCGGAGCGATTTATGTCCACTAAATTTATTTATAAGCATGGAAACAATTCAATTAATCATAGATAATAAAGAGGTGGAAGTGCCGAGAGGAACCACCATTTTAGATGCGGCAAAAAGTGTAGGTATCCACATCCCGACACTCTGTTATATGAAACTGGAGGACTTGCACTACGAGAATAATCCGGGAGCTTGCCGTATTTGTGTCGTAGAGATCGAGGGACGTAGAAATCTAGCCCCATCCTGTAAGATGGAATGTACGGAAGGCATGGTCGTACGGACACATACCCCCCGGGTGATGAATGCCCGTAGGACGGTGATGGAGCTGATCCTCTCGAATCATCCGGCGGAATGTCTGACATGTAGCAGCAACGGACATTGCGAGTTACAAAAGATCGCACATGACTTAGGAATCCGTGAGATCCGGTATAAGGGAGAGATGTCCACATTTACGATAGACCGTTCCCCTTCCATTGTGCGGAACATGAACAAATGTATCATGTGCCGCCGCTGTGAGACCATGTGTAATACGATACAGACAGTTGGCGCCTTGACTGCCGTGAACCGTGGATTTAACGCGGCCGTATCGACTGCTTTTGAACGGGATATGGCCGGAAGTACCTGTTCGTATTGTGGACAATGCGTATCCGTCTGTCCTGTAAACGCGCTTAGCGGACGTAATACGCAACAGCCGGTCTTGGACGCTTTGGCCGATCCTACTAAAATTGTTATCGCCCAGACAGCGCCGGCGGTTCGCACAGCGTTGGGACGTGATTTCGGGTATGAGCCGGGTACATTGGTTACAGGCAAGATGGTTTCAGCTTTGCGTCAATTGGGTTTTGATTATGTATTCGATACGGACTTTGCCGCCGACTTGACCATTATGGAAGAGGGTACGGAATTATTACATCGCCTAGGTAGTTACCTAAATGGAGACAAAGAGGTGAAAATACCGTTAATGACGAGTTGTTGTCCGGGTTGGGTTAGCTTTGTGGAACAACATTTCCCCGAGTTACGGGATAATTTATCTACAGCCAAGAGCCCGCAGCAAATGTTCGGAGCGATCGCCAAGAGTTATTTCGCCGAGAAGTTGGGAGTGGACCGTAAGGATTTGGTAGTCGTATCTATCATGCCTTGTTTGGCGAAGAAGTATGAGGCTAGCCGCCCGGAGTTTAGCGTGGAAGGTAATCCCGATGTAGATTATTCGATCTATACCCGTGAGTTAGCCCGTTTAATCCGTTATGCGAATATAGATTTCAATGAACTGCCGGATGGTGAGTTCGATAGCCCGTTGGGTGAATCTACCGGAGCGAGCGTGATCTTCGGTACTACCGGCGGTGTTATCGAGGCCGCTTGCCGTACAGCTTATGAATTATATACGAAGAAAAATCTGGATAAAGTGGACTTCGAGGAGTTACGCGGGCTGGAAGGTATTCGTAGCGCTACGATCGATTTTAATGGGACTCCGGTAAAGATCGGTATCGCTCATGGTCTGGGGAATGCCCGCAAATTGATCGAGGAGGTGAAGAACGGTACCTCTCCTTATCATGCGATCGAGGTGATGGCTTGTCCGGGAGGCTGTATCGGCGGTGGTGGACAACCGTTCCACCGAGGCCGTATGGAGGTACTTCGCCGGCGTGCTTCCGCTCTTTACCGGGAAGACGCTAACAAACCGCTTCGCAAGAGCCATGAGAATCCGTATATCCAGCAATTATACAGCGAGTATTTGGGAGAGCCTTGCGGACCGAAAGCCCATAAATTACTGCATACCCATTACATAGATCGTAAGGAAGTAATCGGTATGTATATAGAAACCGAAAAAAGTAAATAAGCCATGAATGAGATACATTTGCCTAAAACAAAAGTAGCGGAGCTACATGCGATATGCGCTGAACGCAACAACGATCCCGGGGAGTTGATCAATATCTTGCACGCCGCCCAAGGCTTGTTCGGATATTTACCACCGGAAGTCCAACAGGTTATCGCCGCCGAATTGAATATCCCGGTCTCAAGGGTATATGGCGTAGTTACTTTTTACTCATTCTTTACGATGACCCCCAAAGGGAAATACCCCATCTCTGTTTGTCTGGGAACGGCCTGTTACGTGCGTGGCGCAGAAAATGTTCTGGAAGAAATGCAACGTCAATTGGAAATAAAGGTAGGAGAGACTACACCGGACGGTTTGTTCTCCTTGGATTGCTTACGCTGTGTCGGTGCTTGCGGATTAGCTCCGGTGGTCATGATCGGCGGGAAGGTCTATGGAAGGGTTACTCCCGAGAAGGTACGGGATATACTTTCCGACTACTATCTGAAAGAGCAATAAGATACGAAAACACAAGCGGTCACATAAGGTTTTACGTGACCGCTTGTATAAAATAATGCGAATAATCGTATTTTCAGAAACGACTGATCGAACCGCCACCCCCGGAGCTTCCACCTCCCCAAGAGCCGCCACCGCCGCCTCCGCTAAAACCTCCGAAACCACCACCGCCACCCATAATAATAGGGCCACCTCCTCCTCGGTGTATGCGGTCGATGGTACGATTTTTTTTCTCTGTATACCCGCAACTCTTACAGCGGTATACATCTTCGGCCAGACCTTCCGAGAAACGAGTCGCTTCCCGGATCACCTGCTGCCCCATATACACAAAGGTTTTCTTTCCACAACGGGGACATGCCTTCGGACGATACTTTAAGTATGCGATAAACGCCGAGAAACCGATCATCCCGATAATCCCCACCACGAATATCCACATAAAATCATCATCGGACGAGGAAGAAGAACGGTTGCCAGTCATGCCTGCCCGTTCATAGTCGCTGGACATTAAATACTTGGTAACCGCCATGACTCCTTTCAACATGCCGGCGCTATAATTCCCGGCCTTTAGATCGGGCATCATATACCGCTGCTGGAGCCGGTAGCAAATCGCATCGGGGAGGACACCCTCGATACCATATCCCGTCTCGAAAACGACCGAACGTTGGGAAGGTTCCGTCACCAACTGGATCAATAAACCATTATCCTTGCTCTTTTGTCCCAATCCCCAATGTTTGAATAAATCCGTAGCGAACATCCGGGCATCCTGATCCCCGATGCTATTCACGGCAACGACAGCTACCTCGATACCGAGACTATCTTCCACTACATTTAATAATTGATTGATACGTGCCGCGTCATCCGGGGTAATGATACCATCCGGATTACTGACATGGTTCAACCGGTTGGAAAGACGCACGTTCGGAATGGTCTCGATCGAATAATCCTTTGCCGCGAAAATAGAAGAGGCAAAACCAACCAGCAATAAACTGATCCATAAAAGGCTTACCGGACACTTGCACCTAGATCCTATATTCTTTATCTCACTCATTCAGCGAATGGCTATTAGAATTCTACCTTAGGAGCCTTTTCCGCACCGGATTCAGCGGCGAAATAAGCTTTCGATTGGAAGCCGAACATTCCGGACAAAATATTGTTCGGGAATTGGCGAATATAGGTATTATAAGACTGAGCTACCTCGTTAAAACGTTTACGCTCTACCGAGATACGATTTTCGGTCCCTTCCAATTGCGCTTGAAGCTCCATAAAGTTTTGATTCGCTTTTAAGTCTGGATAACGCTCTAAAACAAGCATCAAACGGGAGAGGGCATTTCCTAACTCTCCTTGTGCAGACTGGAATTTCTTCAAGGATTCCTCAGTAAGGTTAGAAGGATCAATCGTAGTCTTCGTCGCCTCGGCACGAGCGTTGACCACACCTTCTAAAGTCTCTTTCTCATGCGCGGCGTATCCTTTTACCGTATTTACCAGATTCGGGATCAAATCCATACGGCGTTGATATTGGTTCTCAACTTGGCTCCATGCGGTTTTCACGCCTTCGTCTTGAGTTACCATATTATTATACACGCCTCTCACCCAAAAGAATAATATCGCTACGATAGCGATGATAATCCATACAACTTTGTTCTTAAACATCTTTGCCTTATAATTTATTGATTATACATAATGAGACAAAGCTATATAAAAAAATCGGATTATCCACATAGCGATTGGCGGTTGCTTATAA
>ENA-UEQA01001549-UEQA01001549.1-human-gut-metagenome-genome-assembly--contig:-NODE-1549-length-11091-cov-4.222081_pt1 | contig 11091 bp, 8 predicted proteins | sample MGYA00242936_ERZ507937 | MGnify/ENA primary metagenome ERZ507937 (study PRJEB26167, sample SAMN06115468) | human gut metagenome | host: Homo sapiens | place: China:Chongqing | collected 2016-06-16... | reverse complement strand
TGATTTTGAGTGGGTATAAGAAAGACTGCTTCAAAATAATTCCTGGGTGAACAATTCGACTATTCATAAATACTTACTCTTAACGATACTATCGTAAGACGATATTATAAAAATAAAATAATGCTATTTTTGAGCGATTTAAAGGCTTATCTAAATTAAAATCTACGGATTCACTATATCTGTATATAAGTTAGAAGGAATATTTAGATGGCCAAGTCACCTAAAGATAAAGACGATATCCGCGACATTCTCGAGACTCATTACGAGAAAGTAAATCTGACCGACGAGATGCAGACCTCGTATTTGGATTACGCCATGAGCGTGATCATGGGACGTGCTCTGCCGGATGTCAGAGACGGCTTAAAGCCGGTTCACCGCCGTGTGCTTTATGCCATGAGCGAGCTCGGCAATACTTACCGCAGTCCGTATAAAAAGTCAGCTCGTGTGGTCGGTGACGTCATCGGTAAATACCATCCTCACGGAGATGCAGCTGCGTACGAAACTATTGTCCGTATGGCTCAAGACTTCTCCATGCGCTACTGCACAGTCGACGGGCAAGGCAACTTCGGTTCGGTTGATGGTGACAGCCCGGCTGCTCAGCGTTATACCGAAGTCAGAATGACCCGCATCGCTTCCGATATGCTTGCGGGCATTGATCAAGAGACTGTTGACTTCGTGCCGAACTACGACGCCAGCGAAGTGGAGCCGACCGTTCTTCCGACCCGAGTGCCTACACTCTTGATTAACGGCTCTGCCGGTATTGCCGTTGGTATGGCCACCAACGTTCCTCCTCATAATATTGTTGAAGCTATTAATGCTTGTCTTTTAGTACTTTACCGTCCTGACTGTACCATCGATGAAATCATGGAATTGCTGCCGGCTCCTGACTTCCCGACAGGCGGCATCATTTACGGGTTAGGCGGCATCCGCGAGGCCTACAGAACCGGCCGTGGCAAAGCTATTATCCGTGCCAAGACGGAAATTGAAGAAATCGAGGGCACCGACAGAGAAGCCATCATCGTTAAAGAAATTCCGTATCAGGTTAATAAGAGTCAGATGTTGGAAAAAATCGCCCAGCTCGGTTCAGAAAAGAAGATTGAGGGCATTTCTTTCGTTCGTGATGAATCCGATAAAGACGGTATTCGTGGTGTTATCGAATTAAAGAGAGGAGCTAATACAGAAGTTGTCCTTAACAATCTGTACAAACTTACGGAATTGGAAAGCAGCTTCGGCATCAACTTAGTTGCCTTGGTCGACGGCCAACCTAAGCTTCTTAATATCAAAGAAATCATCGAGGCTTTCATCAACCACCGCTGGGAAGTTACGACCCGTGCGGCCTTGTTCCAGTTGAAGACGGCACGCTCCAAGATTTATCTCTTAGAAGGCCAGGCTGTTGCATTGGCAAACATTGATGAATTTATCGAGGTGATTAAGACAAGCGCTAACGGAGCCGAAGCCGAAGAACGATTGCTGTCTAGATCTTGGCCGTCTGCTTTGGTGGGAGAACTTATTTCCAGAACCAAACTCGAGCCGAAGTATTTCCGCCCGGAAGGCGAAGACTTAACCAAGGGGTTGCAGTCTGACGGCACATACTACTTAACCAGTGCGCAGGCCAAGAATATTCTGCAGTTAAGACTGCAGACTCTGACCGGCTTAGAACATGAACGCATCGAAAAAGATTACGCAGAATTGGCTGAAGAGATTCATCAATTGGTCACCTTGCTCAACAACCGCGATTTGATGCAGCAGAAGATTGCCGCTGATTTGCGTGAAGTTCAAGAAAGCTACGGAGATGCCCGCAGAAGCGAAATCGTTGCCGACGCCAAAGACTTCAAGACTAAAGATTTGATTCCGCTTCGCGAAATGGTCGTTACCATGACCGACACCGGCTATATCAAGAGTCAAGCTTCCGCCGAATACCGTGCTCAAAAAAGAGGCGGTCAGGGCAGAAAAGCTACCGAGGTTAAAGAAGGAGATATCATCAGCAAGCTCTTCGTTGCCACGACACACGATGTTCTTCTCTGCTTCACCGATAAGGGCAGAATGTTCTGGCTCAACGTTTGGGACTTGCCGGAAGGTTCTTCCAACTCCAAGGGCCGTCCTATCGTCAACCTTCTCGAACTTAACGACGAAAAAGTTTCCGTGGTTCTCCCGATTTCCGACGAGGACTTCCAAAAAGACTTGTATGTATTTATGGCAACAGCCAACGGTACAGTCAAGAAGACGCCGATCAGCGATTTCAAGAATCAGAGAAAGGCCGGCATTATCGCCGTCAACCTTGTTGAAGGCGACTATCTTATTGGGGCCGCTATCACCGACGGAGTTCATGATGTCATGCTGTTTAACGATGAAGGTAAGGCAGTGCGCTTTGCCGAAGAAGATGTCCGAAGCATGGGTAGAACCGCCACTGGCGTTCGCGGCATGAGATTGGAAGGGGACTCGAAGGTTATTGCCATGCTTGTTGCTCAAGAAGACGACGTAACTGTTTTGACTGTGACCGAAAACGGCTACGGCAAACGTACTCCTATCAATGACTACACCCGTCACGGCCGCGGAACTAAGGGGATGATTTCCATCCAAACCAGCGAAAGAAACGGTAAAGTCGTGTCCGCCTTGCTCGTCAACGACAATGATGAAATTATTCTGCTCAACTCTGCTGGCAAACTGGTCAGAACCAGAGTTAATGAAATCCGCGTGATGGGAAGAAACACTCAGGGTGTCCGCTTAATTTCCATGGATCAGGGCGTCACAGTTATCGGTGTAGAACGCGTCACGGAAAACGATGACGGCTCTGCTGAAGACGAAACTAAGCAGCTCGAAGCCGAAGCCGTTGCCGAAGAAAAAGAAAAGCAGGAAGAAATCCAGAAACGCGATGATGAGATCATTGCCGGTGAAGTCATCGAAGAAATCGATGACGAGGAGAAAAAGGATGAATAGAGTTCTGAATTTTGCACCGGGGCCATCCCCGCTGCCTCTTGAAGTTTTGTTGGAAGTCCAAAAGGAACTTCCCGACTGGAACGGTACGGGCATTTCCGTTTTGGAGATGAGCCATCGCAGTAAAGATTTTATGGGTATCTATTATGAAACCGTAAAGAATCTGCGTGAACTCTACGGCATCTCTGATGAATACGAAGTTTTGTTTGTGCAGGGTGGAGGCCACATGGAATTTGCCATGGTTCCGCTGAATTTCAATTTCTACGGCACAGGCAATTATCTGGTCAACGGTGTTTGGTCTCAAAAGGCCTTCAAAGAAGCCGTTAAGCTCGGCGGTGCCGCTGAAGCTGCCCGCGTTGTCAACAGAGTGCCCAGACAAGATGAAATCGCGATGTCAGAAGAAGCAGGCTATCTTTATTACTGCTCCAACGAAACCGTCAACGGCATTCAATATCATTATGTGCCGCAGTCCGAGGCTGTTTTAGTAAGCGACATGTCTAGCGACTTTTTGTCTAAGCCTGTCGATATTTCCAAGTACGGATTGATTTATGCCGGTGCACAAAAGAATTTCGGTCTGGCAGGTCTCACCGTAGTCATCGTTAAGAAAGATTTGTTGGGCAACTGTTCACCGACAACGCCCTCCATGCTGGATTACCTAACCTATGCTAATTCGGAGTCGATGTACAACACGCCGCCGACATTTGCAATTTATGTTTCCTGTTTGGTTTCCAGATGGCTTTTAGATCAGGGAGGCGTCCAAGAAATGCAGCGCCGCTCCGTTGTTAAGAGTTCCATGCTCTATGATGTGATCGATGGTTCGGCTGGTTTCTACACCAATAAAGTCGAAAAAGACAGCCGCTCTTTGATGAATGTAGTGTTTAATCTGGCTGATGAATCTCTCAATGATGAATTCCTCGCTAAGGCCAGAGAAAGAAACATCGTTAACATCAAAGGACACCGCATTGTCGGAGGCATGAGGGCTTCCTTGTACAACGCCGTGACGATTGAAGCGACTGAGAAATTGGCCGAGTTTATGAAAGATTTCAAGGCTTCTCACTAAGAGGTTCCAATGTCTCAAGAATCTCAATCTACTGATAAAGAAATCCAGCCCCTGAGGGAAGAAATCAATCAGATTGACGCTCAGATCGTTGAACTGCTGGATAAAAGAGCAAAGAACGCCAGAAAGATTGGAGAAATTAAGGGCAAAACCGACTCTCCCGTCTACCGTCCCGAGCGTGAAAATGAAGTCATTCTGATGGCTGTAAACCACAGTGATGGGACACTCAAGCCCGAAGGAATCTCCAGCATCTTCAAGGAGATTATGAGTGCATGCCGTTCTTTAGAAAAAAAGACGACCGTTGCTTTTTTGGGCCCTCGCGGAACTTTCAGCGAGATGGCGATGTTTAAGCAGTTCGGCCGTTCCATTCAAGGGATTGCCTGCGAGCAGATTGAAGAAGTTTTCCGCGCAGTTGAAGCCGGTACCTCGCAGTTCGGCATCGTACCGATGGAAAACTCTACGGAAGGTTCGGTAAACCGTACCCTTGATGCTCTGCTGAGGACCAGCTTGTCAATTATCTCCGAAGTATCCGTCCCGGTTCATCATAACCTGCTGACAAAGTCCGGCACGCTCGAAGGCATCACCAGGATTTATTCTCATCCGCAGTCTTTAGGCCAATGCGTCGGATGGCTTAACAGCAATGTTCCGGATTTGCCGAGAATGTCTGCCTCAAGCAACGGAGAGGCTGCTAAAAAGGCATCGGAAGATCCGACCATTGCGGCCATTGCCGGTGAAACCGCAGCTGAAGCTTTTGGGTTGAAACCGGTCTTTGAACATATTCAGGACGATGCCGGCAACCGTACACGTTTTGTGGTATTGGCAAAGCAAGGAACCGAGCCTTCCAAGGCTCCGGTCAAAGACAAAACTTCGTTGATTATTTCCGTTCCTCATAAGGCCGGTGCGATTTACCATGCTTTAAAGCCGCTTGATTATCACAATGTCTCGATGACCAAGTTCGAGAGCCGTCCGGCACGAAGCGGTACCTGGGAGTACTACTTCTATATTGATATTGAAGGACATTGCAAATCCCCGGACATCATCCGCGCCTTGGATGATTTGAAAGACGAATGCGCATTTTTTAAAAATTTAGGGTCTTATCCCGTTGAACAGGATTTCGGACCGAAACACAATACCGGAGCAAAACTGTGACCACTATTGCAACTTCTACTCCTGCATGGGTTCAAGCTTTAGACAAGTATGTTGCCAGTAAGCCGATTGAAGAATTAGCTGCTGATTTAGGGCTTGAGCCAAAAGAAATCATCATGCTTGTGGCCAATGAAAATCCTTATGGGATGTCTCAAAAGGTCAAAGATAAGATTGCTCACGCCGCATTGAACTTAAACCGTTATCCGGATGCCGACTCCTGCTATCTGCAGAAAGCTTTGTCCAAGAAATACGGTCTGCCGCAAGACTGGTTTGTGGTTACCAGCGGTTCGAGCGAACTATTGGGTTTAACTGCTCAAACTGTTTTATCTGAAGGAAAGAATGCGATTATTCCGCAATACAGCTTCTCCTTGTATCCGATGGTTGCAAAACTTTGCGGGGCTGAGACCAGAGAGGTTCCGGCAACAAGTGATTACAATGCCGACTTGCAGAGAATTCTTGAACAAATCGACGAAAACACTCGATTAATCTTCCTAACTAACCCCAACAATCCGACGGGTACATATCTGTCTGAAAAAGAAATCATCGATTTCTTAGAAAAAGTTCCCTCTAATGTCGTCGTGCTCTTTGACGAAGCCTATGTTGAATTCTTGGAAAAAGAACTCCAGCCGGATTCATTGGAAATCGTTAAACGCTTCCCGAACGTGATTATTGCCAGAACCTTCTCTAAGGCTTATGGTCTGGCCGGCTGCCGCGTCGGTTACGGCATTGCTCAGCCGGAGCTGCTTGAGCTTATTAACCGTGTACGCCATCCGTTCAACGTGAACGATTTGTCTCAGCTTGCAGCTATCGCAGCCCTAGAAGATCAGGAGTTCTTGGAAACAACGCTGAAAAACAATAGAGAAGGAATTGCACAGCTTGCTAAAGCTTTTGATGAATTGGGACTCTCCTACATGGGACTTCATTCCAATTTCATCACGGTCAAAGTCGGAGACGGGGCTAAGATTGTGGGAGAACTTCTAAAGAAGGGCATTATTGTCCGCAAGATGAATTCTTACGATTTGCCTGAATGGATCCGAGTAACAGTCGGGACCAAAGAGCAAAACGAAAGATTTTTAGAAGAGTTGAAAGAGCTTCTGTAAGCAAGGAATCGTAAAGAATGACAAAAATGGCAGTTATCGGCTTCGGTCTGATTGGCGGCTCAATGGCATTGAGCTGGAAGCAGGCCGGATTGGTCGATGAAGTTATCGCTTGCGGACATCGGGAGGAAAGTCTGAAATTGGCTAAGGAAATGGGAGCGGCCGACAGTTGGACCACTTCCATTCCGGAAGCCGTAAAAGACGCAGATATTGTTGTCGTGGCCGTGCCGGTTCAAGCAATGGAAAAGGTTTTTTCTGATTTAGCTGACTATCTTAAGCCTAGCGCAGTCGTCACCGACGTCGGTTCAACCCGAGTGACTGTGATTGAGGCGGCCAGAAAAGGACTCAAAGAGAAGTTCCGCCAATATGCGCCGGGCCATCCTATTGCCGGCGGAGAACTGCCCGGCGTTGCTTACGCCACGAAGGATTTATTCAACGACAAGTGGGTCATTTCTACGCCGACCGATGAAATGGATCCGGAGAAAGTTAAATTTATTGAAGATGCATGGACCAAAGCGGGCGCAAAGATCAAAGTGATGTCGCCCGAACTTCACGATGCTATCTTCGCTTCGGTCAGCCATTTGCCGCACGTTCTTGCCTACGCATTGGTAGATATGATTACCAAAGAAAAATATGCGAAAGAAAAGCTCGGTATGGCCGGGGCCGGATTCCGTGACTTCACCAGAATCGCTGCCAGTTCTCCGGCGATGTGGCGTGATATTTGCCTGAGCAACCGCACGGCGATATCCAAAGAGCTGAAGCGCTATAGACAAGAGCTTGAAGAACTTCAAGAAGCCATTGACAACTCAGATGCGCAAAAGCTGGAAGCCTGCTTTGAAAACGCCATGAAGAACCGCAGAGGACTTGTGTTTTCTGCCAGTAAACAAGATCTAGGAAAAGACGATGGAAGAAGTAAGAGTCATTAAACCCATTAAGAAAGTCGGGGGTACGGTGAGTCTTCCCGGCTCAAAAAGCATTTCTAATCGTGCTCTTCTTTTAGCGGCACTGTCCAGAGGAACAACGCATTTAAAGAATCTGCTGGTTGCGGAAGACACCGACATGATGATCGGCGCGCTCAAAGAATTGGGAGTCAAGCTTGAGCAACACGGCGATGAAGTCATCGTTCAAGGCTGCGAGGGAAATTTTCCTGTTAAAAGGGCCGATTTGTTCTTAGGCAATTCCGGAACTTCTATGCGACCACTGGCTTCTGCCTTGGCATTTTCCGGCGGCGAGTACGTTTTAGACGGAGTTCAAAGAATGCGTGAAAGACCGATGGGACACTTGGTCGAAGCACTGAACTCCATCGGCGCCCAAATCGTTTGTCTGGGAGAACAAGGCTTTCCGCCGTTAAAGATTTATCCGAGCACACGAATTACGAGCGATGTAGTGCACGTTAAAGGAAACGTTTCCAGTCAGTTTGCCTCAGGACTTTTAATGGCCGCTCCGCTCGTGGCTCCCTCCCAAGGTCTCAATATCATCATTGACGGAGAGCTGGTCAGCTCTCCCTATGTCTCCTTGACATGCAAACTGATGGCTCGTTTCGGCGTTATCGTTTCAATCGACGTAGAAACCTATGTTGTTCCCTCTCATCCTTATATTTCTCCGGGTGAGATGATGGTAGAGGCAGATGCTTCGAGTGCATCCTACTTTCTTGCTTTAGGAGCTCTAGTCGGTCCGCTGACCGTCAAAGGCGTGGGTCGGGACAGTCTGCAGGGGGATGCGGCTTTTGTTGAGTATTTAGCAAAAACCGGTGCTTCGGTTATCCGGGGAGAAAACTGGATTAAGACAGCTCCTTCCATCTATGGTCCGAAGCTTCAAGGAATTGATGAAGATTTTCGGCAGATTCCGGATGCCGCGATGACAATTGCTGCTATCGCACCGATGTGCGAGGGTCCGACAACGTTGCGAGGTATCGCCAGCTGGCGCGTTAAAGAAACCGATCGTATTGAAGCGATGGCAAAAGAGCTGAGAAAGGTGGGATGTCAAATAACTTCCGGCTCAGACTGGCTGAGGATTGTGCCCCCTGAAAAACTGCAGGGCGCTACATTTGATACGTATAAAGATCACCGCATGGCGATGTGCATGTCTTTGATTGCAGCCGGAGGTGTTGAAGTAGAGATCCGCGATCCGGGCTGCGTAGCCAAGACATTCCCGGATTATTTTGAAAGACTGGCTTCGGTCATTAAGGAGTAAGCATGGAGCAGAACATTCCGATTATTACGATTGACGGACCGGTCGCTTCGGGCAAGGGCAGTGTCTCTGCCGGTGTTGCTAAAGTTTTAGGATTTAACGTTCTCGACAGCGGCTCACTTTATCGCTTGACGGCTTATGCGGCGTTACAGCAGCAGAAACCTCTGGAGGATGAAGAGCAGATTAAACAGACGGCTGTCAATTTGAAAGCGGTTTTCAAAGGCGGAAAGATTTTGCTCGAAGGGGAAGATGTCACCGATGCCATCCGTCAGGAAGAAGTGGGTTTGGCCGCAAGCAAAGTGGCAGTGCACCCCAAGGTGAGAAAAGCATTATTCAAGCTTCAGAGAGAATACGCGCAGGCTCCGGGGCTGGTGGCTGATGGCCGGGACATGGGAAGCGTGGTCTTTCCGGAAGCGACATTGAAAATTTTCCTCACAGCTTCTGCCGAAGCTAGAGCAAAAAGACGTTATAACCAGTTGAAAGAGAAAGGAATTCATAGTAACATTGCTGACCTTGTGAAGGATTTGAAAGAGCGGGACGAGCGTGATTTGAAGCGTTCGGTAGCTCCTTTAGTTCCCGCACCCGGTGCGAAGATCCTTGATTCATCGGACTTGACGCTGGAAGAAACGATTAACCAGGTTCTGGAGTGGTACCGCGGAACCGAGGCTTAAGCCTTAGAAGTGTGCCCCTGTATTTCGCGTTGGAATATGGGAATCTAACTAACCCGTTTTAAAGAACTTGTCTCTTTAAAACAACTTATTTATTTACATGACAGATAAACAAAACCAACCCGTAAAAGAATCCTTTGCCGATCTTTTTGAACAGAGCCTTGCTAAACAAGAAATGAAACAAGGCGAAGTCATCACTGCTGAAGTTGTTCGTGTTGACTATAACTTTGTTGTTGTTAACGCAGGCTTGAAGAGCGAATCCTTCATTCCTATCGAAGAGTTCAAAAACGACCGCGGTGAAGTTGACGTTCAACCGGGTGACTTCGTTTCCGTTGCTATCGAAAGTCTTGAAAACGGCTACGGCGACACAATTCTTTCCCGTGACAAAGCCAAGAGACTTGCTGCTTGGATGAATCTTGAAAAAGCTCTTGAATCCGGCGAACTAGTCACTGGTACAGTTACCGGCAAGGTCAAAGGCGGCTTGACTGTTATGACAAACGGCATCCGTGCTTTCCTTCCAGGTTCCTTGGTTGACACACGTCCGGTTAAGGACACTACTCCTTACGAAGGTCAGACACTGGAATTCAAGGTAATTAAACTTGACCGCAAGCGCAACAACGTTGTTGTCAGCCGCCGTGCCGTTGTTGAAGCCAACATGGGCGAAGAAAGAGCCAGACTTCTTGAAAACCTTCAGGAAGGTGCAGTTGTTAAGGGTATCGTCAAGAACATTACCGACTACGGTGCATTCGTTGACCTCGGCGGTATCGACGGTCTTCTTCACATCACCGACTTGGCCTGGAGACGCGTACGTCATCCGAGCGAAGTTCTTGAACAAGGTCAGGAAATCACAGCCAAGGTTCTTAAGTTCGATCAGGACAAGAACCGTGTTTCCCTCGGCATCAAACAGCTTGGTGAAGATCCATGGCTCGGTATTGCACGCCGCTACCCACAGAACACACGTTTGTTCGGTAAAGTTACCAACATCACTGAATACGGTGCTTTCGTTGAAATCGAAACAGGCATCGAAGGTCTTGTCCACGTTTCCGAAATGGATTGGACAAACAAGAATGTTGATCCGAAGAAAGTTGTTCAGCTCGGCGACGAAGTTGAAGTCATGGTTCTCGAAATCGACGAAGAACGCCGTCGTATTTCCCTTGGCATGAAACAGTGCAAACCAAATCCATGGGAAGAATTCGCAGCTTCTCACCAGAAGGGCGACAAAGTCAGCGGCCAGATCACGTCCATCACTGACTTCGGTGTATTCATCGGCTTGCCAGGCGGCATCGACGGTTTGGTTCACCTCTCTGACCTTTCTTGGACAGAACCAGGCGAAGAAGCCAAGCGCAACTACAAGAAGGGCGACGAACTCGAAGCTACAGTTCTCTCCATCGACGTAGAACGCGAACGTATCTCTCTCGGCGTCAAGCAGATGACAGGCGACCCGTTCTCCAACTACACATCCACTCATGAAAAGGGTGCTGTTGTAACAGGTAAGGTTAAATCTGTTGATGCAAGAGGTGCAGTTATCGATCTCGGCAACGAAGCTGAAGGTTATCTCCGCGCCAGCGAAATCTCTCCGGACAGAGTTGAAGACGCCAGAAACGTTTTGAAGGAAGGCGACGAAGTTACAGCTGCCATCACCAACATTGACCGCAAGGCACGTACAATCCAGCTTTCCATCAAGGCTAAGGATCAGGCTGAAACTCGCGAAGCAATGGAAAAGATGACTGCTGACGCACAGTCCGGCACCACAAATCTCGGCGCTTTGTTGAAAGCAAAATTGGACCAATCCAAGTAAGAGGCACCTCACGTGGCAATGACTAAATCTGAATTGATAGCATTGCTTGCAGAGGATCCGCTTCTTGTCCAGGATCGCATGTCAGCAAAGGAAGTTGATGAAGCTGTAAATAAGATCATTAACGTGATGGCAGCGACCCTGGCGGAAGGGAACAGGATTGAGATTCGCGGATTTGGGAGCTTTGCTTTAAATTACAGACCT
>ENA-UEQA01001529-UEQA01001529.1-human-gut-metagenome-genome-assembly--contig:-NODE-1529-length-11202-cov-26.733213_pt1 | contig 11202 bp, 10 predicted proteins | sample MGYA00242936_ERZ507937 | MGnify/ENA primary metagenome ERZ507937 (study PRJEB26167, sample SAMN06115468) | human gut metagenome | host: Homo sapiens | place: China:Chongqing | collected 2016-06-16... | reverse complement strand
CAAAGAATTAAGAAGTATCAAGAACTATATTTTGAAGTCGGTCAATTTATTATCCAAAACAACTCCGACAATGGAAATTGATAAATCAAGTGTTGAGCAATCTGTTTCAGGAATAGTCCTCACACTCGCAAAATTGATTGCAAACAGTTGCAAGCGTAAACGAGCTAAATTATTCGGTCAGGTTGACAGCAAACTAAAATCTAAACTTGAAGAGAAAAAGGTTGCTCACGGACTTAAAACCGACAGAACAGTTAATCGGAATGAAATTGAAAATGATGAAGAGCAGGAATTTACAATGTCAATGTACTCCCTCTGTTGAGCCATGTGTTGCCCGTGTTGCGATTTTGTTGCATTCAGTAGCAAAGTAATCGAAAAAGATGAATAAAACCGACACGGGCGATTTTTGAGAGTTTTAAATTTGGTCTGGATATTCAGACTCATTTATGGTATGTTGTTGTACTTGAAAAGGAGGCTTGATGTTATGTCAACAAGAAAATTACTTACTAACGGCAATGCTTTCAGGAGGACGGATAATCGTTGGGGCGGTGTTGTTTGGTATATGGATGAAAGCGGAGAGCGAAAAAGAAAGAGCTTTTCGGGTACAACAAAAGCCGAGGTCAATAAGAAAATGACGGAATATATTGCGGCGTTCAATGACTCAATAATTGAGTCGCAGGAAACAAAGAAAAGGCTGAAAGACAGTATGCAGAACTGGCTTGAGGTGTTTAAATTCCCGTCCGTTGAACGCACCACCTATGACAGATACGAGTGTACGGCGAAAAATCAAATATATCCGTATATCGGGGATAAAGTAGTCGGAGATGTCAAGTCGGCTGATATTAAAAAATTGCTCAATGATAAGATGAACGAGGGTTATGCTTACACTACGGTCAAGAAAGTGCATAATGTCCTGAATGAATATTTTAGGTATCTAACACAGCAGGAATATATCGATAGAAATCCTATGATAGTGCTCCGATGATTAAGAAGAGCAACTTTCTGGCGGCGCAGGACAAAGAAAATCTTCCGACGAGCGAAACCATAACGATATTCACGCCGGAAGAGATTAAAATATTTAAAGATGAAGCGTTTAGTACATTCTCAAACGGCAAGAGAAAATATCAGCAAGCCGCAGCATATATTCTTATGCTGAATACCGGTTTGAGAACAAGTGAAGTTCTCGGACTGCTTAACAGCGACATTGACCTTGCAAACAGGGTTATGCACCTTAACAGAGGAGTAAAGGAAATATCAAAGCGTGACGGAGTAACAGCAGAAAAAGGACGAGAGGTTAAGGTCGGCAAGCTCAAAAGTGCCACAAGCAAACGAGATGTTCCGCTGAATGATACGGCAATAGAGATGATACTCTACCTGAGGAATGAATTTTACTTCGGTGAGGACTCACCGCTGATACCCGATGAAAACGGCAACTTCACCCGACCGGTAAATTTCCGCAAACGCTATTACAGAATCCTCAAAGCCGCAGGAATAGAAACCAAAGGTTTGCATTCACTCCGTCACACATTTGCCACTAACCTCGTAAACGGCATAAAGCAACCTGACGGTTCAATAAAATCATTAACTCCAAGACAGGTGGCCGACTTGCTTGGACATACAACTTCTGAAATCACAGAGATGTATTATGTAAAAAAAGACTTAACTAAACTGAATGGAATAACGGATGGATTTGAGTTGTGATGTTGTTTCTAAAGGAAAATACTCAGGACAAAAAATCTGTGGTTCCCGAATTTTTTATTTGAATCATAAAACTCCTGTAATTAATGTCCACAGAGCGCTACAAAATGTAGATAATAAAATTGTCACTATTAAATATCCTAAAACGCTTATAACACTTATAGATTTTTTCTTAATCTTGATATTAATATAATAATGATCTTTATCTTCGCACTTCCATTGATAAGATAAGGTGTCGTTGCCAGAAAAATTATTTGGCAAATAAGTTTCGTAAAGAGTTTTTTCTAAAGTTCGAATTCTATAACAGCGATCGTCGCAAATGTCAAATTTTGTTGGTATTGAAGCGGTTACTATGATTTTGTTAATTCTTGAACAATTAGACTTTAATAACATTCTTATATTTTTATTTAATGTTCTTACTTCATTAACCCTAATTACGTAATTGTATTCAAAACTGTTTTCTGGACTGATAAGACAGGATGTAAGATTTATTTTTGACTTGAATAAATCTTTTATTGGTTTATGTGGAATTCTAAATCTAATATATAGTTCATTCTTTGTAAATTTTTCTTTTGCATTTTTTATGTCTAGATAAATGATAGTTCCTTTTATATTATTATCGTCATATACTTCTTGTGTTGAAAAGGACAAGAGAGATAATTCCACAATATTTTCTTCTCTATCATTATACTTGATTTCTGTTATAGATTCAGCGGTTGAACTATTTATTTTACAATCGGAGTTAAAAATTATTCGTGAAATATTTTTGTCGGACATTTGGTCAAATAAATCAGTGATTTCTTCTTCGTTAATTAGAAAGGGTATAAATATCCCTATTTTATCAATACTATTTGCACTATAAACTCTCAGACCAATATCCATAAAAGTTTGTTCCTTGGGAGAAAACCATTCATTAATATGCACATCTAAAGAACAGTTTATCCTATCTCTAGTTTCTAACCAAAAAGCAAATCCTTCGTCATACAAAGTTTTTTTAGTCATAGCAATGCCTCTCTTTCTTAATTAAAATGATGCTATTTTGATGATGTAACAGACGGACTTGTTGGAATTTTTGAGACCGTTTGAGAAGTTTGAAACATAATTTGAGCATCAAAAGTGGTATTTTAGACCACGCTCCGCCTGATTATTTATATGAAAAAACGGCTTAAACGCAGTGTTTAAGCCGTTTTTTGATGGCAGGGGCAGAAGGACTTGAACCCTCGGCACGCGGTTTTGGAGCGACGAAAGTTACTGTTTAAGCCGTTTTATAGGTAGTTAAACTGTAGAAATCTATCCCTGACAGTGTTATAAAAAATGAGTAAAAGTAGTTTTAGAACAAATAATTTGTAGAATTATTGTAGAAAGAGACTAACCATAACGATTATACATTATTTATGAGAAGACAATAAATATTTATTAATATCATTAAGTAACTCTTGTCGGGTTTTTTCTCTGTCAAGCATATTGTCATTGATAACTTCCATTATATATTTTTTTACTTCTTTTTTTTCCAAAACAGGAGTTAATTGAACATTACTAGAAATTTCTTTATACAATTGCAAAATATTACCTATCTTATTGTAAGTAATATTACAAAAATTAACATGCAAATCGGTGTGATCCTTATATCCAGTGCATCCAACTTCGGTATCGTCAATATCAATATTATATTTGCCTAATAATTTGTCATCAACAATGATAAATTGTGAAGCCTCTATTGATGTTGTTGATAAAAGGATAGCTTTCATCGTCTCTTTCTGATTACCTAAATCAATGCACTTCCAAAATGATAGTGTATTTTTGGTAGTGGAAAGTTCTTGCTTTAATAAATCTGCTCCTATTTCGTAGACATCTTCTACACCTTTAATTTTAGATAGAGAAGTTCTCTTTGATAACTTTCTTAAATAATACATTTTGTACTTTCCTTTAAGTATAAAATTACTTCATCAACATAATCTTTTAACCAAGAAGAAGAACAGTTTATATTTTCTAATAATGGCAATAAACTAATATCAGTCCAATTTTCAACTAGTAAAGTAGCATATTCTTGAACTATTTCATTTTTATGTGCCAATAAACCTGCAAGCATAGTTGATCCCCATGGATTAACTTCTGATAATTCGAATCTACAAAGGGAATCACAAATTCCAGCAAGCACGAGTGGTTCATCAAAATGTTTAACATATATATTTTGCAATACCTCACCTAAGATATCCATAGAATAAGTCTGTTCGATACTTATTATTTTTTCTTCAGCTATGGATATATCATTGGCATCTAAGGTGTAATTTTGCAAGTCCTCATATAATTCAGAAATTAATTTTTTTATGATCCTATTTTTTAGATTGTAATTTTTTTTGAAATTTTCTATATATTCTTTGAAATAAGTACTATTATCTTCAAAGAATGTATATTTTGTTAAAGATGAAGAACTATTTTTTAGATTATCTTTCTTTTTAAGATGTTCTGTATCAATAATAAAATTTACTATTTTTACTGGATTTTCATAGTGTGAAATAAGTTCAGTAGAAAAATCTAACATTTTTTCATTAATCATTATTTTCTTCATTATCTAACACCACAAATTCATTTAAAATTTGTTCTATACAAGGTATTGTTTTTTCAACAAAATCATGTAATTCATTCTTTGAAAAACGATAACCTTTATTGGTTTCTAAAGTATTTATGTCTAAATGACATATTAAAATTTTGCAATTACTCTCATTATCTCTACCTGCTTGTAGCTGAGTATTTACATTTATTTTTTCTAAATTATCATTAATATTTATATCAACTATACTATTTGCATTTGTTGACCAATCACTTAATTCATGTTCTTGATAAAAATTGAACACAGATACCATAGATGAGCCTAACTTAGATTCTAGAATGTTATCAGGTAATTTATTACTTAATTGACTAATATTTATTGCCAATCTGTTTCCGTAAATATGAAAATTATCAATAATTGTATCTAAAACTTTTGCACAAAATAATAAAGATTTTTTAAAATCAGATTGAGTATCTTGACTAAAAGTTAATGTGCAATCAATTCTATCATCGGTGCATGCAATTTTACTGTTATTAGTTATTGTCGAAAAAGCAATATTTGACACTGTACTTATTTTCCCGTTAGATAAATCAATAGTTTGTGATCTTATAATACTTGGCAGATATTCATAATGTTTTGAATCTAGTTTGTTAAGTTCGTTCATTAACAACGAAACATTGTTAGGTGTTGGTTCAATTCTATTATTAATAAAAATTGACATTTGTACATCTAGTAGTGAGCCCATAAAATCATCCCTTTTGTTTTTTGTAGAGAAACATTGTGCGTAACACATGCTATAACTAACTCTCTAAGCTTATTCTATCATAAAAATAGATATGTTACAATAAAAATATATGAAAAAAAACGAAAAATATGTCATGCTGTTTCTAATTGGTAAAATAATTTTTGTCTATTATTTTAATCATCTTCATCGGTATCCATATTTTTTAGAGCGTATTCGCAAGCCTGTAAAACAAAGCTGGAGAAAGTAACATCTTGATTTGCTATGACAGATTCTATTTCTTGTATAAGGGGCAGGGGGAATCTGATTGTTTTGTTTTCAGATTCTTTTCTGTTTTGTTTTAATTGAAAAGCCATTAGAACACCTCCTATATCCTTATTATATTGCATTTTAATTAAATAATAAGCATTGAACAATGCAAGTAAAATTGCATTGCAAAACATATTGCAATTTTAAAATAAATGAATTATAATGTTTATCGTAGAGATTTGTAATGAAAAGACATTATTGCTCTATAAATACATTAAATAAGGAAAGAGGAAAAAAGAATGTTCTGTAAAAATTGTGGGAAAGAAAATAGCGACGGAAGTCAAGTGTGCAAATTTTGTGGACAGGAATTGACGAGCAACGTTACTGAAAATTCTGTTGAACCTATGGTAAACACTAAAAAAACCAAGAAAACAAAGATAGTAATTATCAGCGTAATTGTAATTTTAGCTTTGTTAGTTGGAGGTGGTTTGTTTTTTATGTTTAGAACAACTACACCTAATATAGAACAACTTAAAAGTGATTTTATCAGCGAAGTTCTTAAAGATGAAAAATACTCAATAAGTAAATTTGATGTCATAAATGAAACCGACGGTAAAAATGACAATTATAATGCTATTATTGATGTCACATATGATTATGATAATGTCGAATATCATAGACAATATGAGCTTTTCTATAAAAAATACAAGGAATGGGTTTTTGCTGATTCAAGTGCTTACAACGAGGATACTTGGGAGGTAAAACCGACAACCGCACCTTCTGCTTCTGACTACACGGAAAATTGTAAGTCACAGCTTTTAAAAACAATTAAATATGACAAATTTGAACCTGTTGACAGTAAAACAACTGTAGATTTAGAAGCTAAAACAGCTACATTTGTTTACAGTGTAGAAAGCAAGACGGATATTCGGAAAATATCAGGCGAAATAAACTTTTATTATGAGTTTAATGACGAAAAAGGAGAATGGGTGTATAAGAAATTTTCATATGCCGATTCCTATAACAAAAAATACGATTTGATGAAAACATGGACTGGAAGCAGTAAACCATATTTATCGGAAAAAGATACCGATGAAGAAGTTACTTTTAAATTTGAAACTACAAAGTGTGAAGGAAAATCTGATAAAGGCGAGGGCTCTATTCAAGGTGTTTTAACTTACAACGATGAAAAACATAATTTAACAGGAACGATAAGTGATACTTCAAATAATTTGGTCACGCTTGTCCTGTATGATAAAGATGAAAAAATAAAATTTGTAATGTATATTAAGTCTGATGGAAGTACGTTAGCTGATGTAGACTTGAACTACAATCCAAATGAATTAATTTATTTTGCCGATCAGAAAACGAAATATAACGATATAGAAATGTCATTAAATTAATTTTTAAGGAGGATTAACAAATATGTTTTGCGAAAAATGTGGTAATAAAATTAGTGAATCAGATAAATTTTGCAATGTATGCGGTGCAAGTTTAGAAGGAACACCAAGTACAAATACAAACAAAGCAGAAACGATTTTTAATGATGGGAAAGAATTGTTAAAATGCTTTTTCTCTAAAAATCCAGCAGAGGTTGTAGATAAATCTAAAAATGTCAATTCATATGTTGGTGGTATATTTTTAGGAATTTCATTACTTTTATTTGCCTTTGTATCCTGCTTTAATATTACACAAAATATAAATGTGGGTTTGGGTTCAATCAATGGTGTAATAAATTCTATGGTATCTAATGTTTTAGGCAGTTTCGGAGATAAAGTAAATGATTATTTACCTGACTTAGAAATATCGCCTATAATGGGTTTGGTTATACCGTATTTAATTTTTGCAGTAGTTATTTCAGCAGTTGTTCTGGGGATATTTTATGCCACACTAAAGATAAGAAAAATATCCGCCCCATCATTCAAATGTAGTTTAAATATGTTAGGTGCTGCAAGTTTACCGATTACAACAGCATTGATATTAAATATAATTTTGGGCTTAATATTTCCACAGTCAACAATATTGATTTTTGCGATAGGTGTTTTGATGTCAGCATTTTTAGTTTATGAAATGATAAATTCATTTACTGACAGCGAGTATAAACCAATAATCGAATTGGCGATTATTGTGACGATTGTTCTCTTAATAAGTCTAATTTTGTTAAATACTACGGTTCATCAAATTGCTGATACTTTTCAAAATTCACTTGTAAGTGAATTAAGTCAAAAATACGGTGACGGAGCAAATTCATTAAGCAAACTTTTCAGTTATCTATTTTGATATAATATAATTACCTTAAAATCAATCAGAAAAGATTAATAGTTTAAAAGATAATCTTTGTAAAAATTATTGACAGGATTTATGAAAAAAGTTAATCTTAAACTGAAAATCAATACAATTAAATAATAAAATAACAGCCAAAAGCCGTTAATTCAATAATAATTGGATTAACGGCTTTTGTATATATATTTGTATTGTTTATCAATCTATATCAAATGAGAATTCAGATATAAGTTGTTTAAAACGTTCACAGTAATCTGATGACAACATTTTGCTGGGAGTATGATCTTTATAATCGATATGATTAATATCTTCACGATTATCATATTTACCCATTTCCTCATCTTTAAGTGTGGTTGTGAAAATAACCTGGTTATTCAGTTCTTTATATTTTTCAATAACTATTTTCTCTTTTCCTGTAGACAAATCTTCCGCTCTAAATGAGTCTATTATAATTGGCCAATCGTGAGCTAATACTTTTTGTAGAGCATACATTTTCACAATATGAAAAATTGTAGCTTCACTGCCCGAAAAAACTTCATCCTTTTTTGTAAATAAACTTTCAAATACTAGATTACCATTCGGATCAATCTCTTTATAAAAACTGTTCATCTCATGTAGAATATTTGTCAATTCTGTTTGTCTTTTAATTTTATTTTTTTCTGTTGAAGATTCAGATATACTCAGTTTACTTTGAAGCATACCAATCTTTTGCTCTATTTCTAAAATTCTTTTTTCAGCATCTGAAGCAGAAAAAATTTGTTCCTTTAATTCAAGGAGTGCCTCTAAAGTTACCTCCTCGTCGCTCATTAAGATATGTAACTTTTCTTGTTCCTTTGCTATTAAGTCATCGTATTTTTCAATTTCTTCCGTATATGCTTTTATTTTTTCGTGGATAGAGTTAATAATTTCTGTTCTCATCTCAATTGTAGATACATCAAACTCATATGCTTGTCTTTTTGTTGAGGTTGAATAGGCAATATTCTTAGAATTACAATCCATGCATTTTAGTTCTCCAACTTCAATACTTCTGTTAAGAGACTTCAACTCTTTTATGGTATTTGTCCATTTTGATTTTCTGTTTGCAGACAAGTTTCGAGATTTTCGCAGCTCTGTTATTTTAGAATTTATATTATTAATTTTGGATATTTTAGCTTCAAAAGCAGAACGATCGCTTACGGTACTTAAATACTGTACGGGTGTTTTTTGGGATGAAAGTATCTTGTATTGCTTAATTAATGACTTCTTTTCATCTTTTAGAGAAATTAACTCAGTTTTAATTTGTTCTATTTCATCCAAATCTAATTTATATTCGCTTAAATCCAAAATACTATATATCATTTCCTCAAAATCTTTTTTATTGTACAATCCAGAATGTGAAATATTAGATGTATCTTTTTTATCCTGTCCAACAAAAAATAATTGGAAGAATAGAACTGGATCAACAATTTTAGATATTTGATTTTTTACAATCTGAGGAAGTTTAAAAATGTACTTTGTCCAGTATCGTTTTAATTCTGATACACTATCAAAAAGCATGAGCTTTTTATCATCAATAATTGCAAAATTATCCCCATAACGACATACTTTAAAAATTTTTTCTTTAACTTGAAATTCCACATAATAGTAATAGTTTTTATATTCAAAAGTAGTTGGAAATGTGGGTTCGTTGCCGATAGCATACATCATAGATTGTATTACTATTGTTTTACCTTTGTTATTATCATCGCTAGAAATAATATTTAATCCCGACTCAAATTGCTCTTCTACGAAAGCTTCCATACTATTACCAACTGCTACTTTTTTTATAATCATCATTGTATACCATCCTTTACTAGTGCTATAAAATACTTTAGTGATAACACATCAAAATCTTTTGCATTCTTTTTAATATCTCTGTCAACCATATCAAACACTTTATTTACATCCAATTTAGGGTTATTTAAAATGAGATTATATACATTTTCTAATAAAGCCCAAAATGATTCTGATGAATTCTTATTAAACAATGCTCTTGATAAAGAAGTTTGACATTCTTGTATAAAATCATTGAATTGCTCTGGCGGACAGTTGTTTAATATTGGCATAAAGGATATTGGAACTCCTTGGGCTATTGGGTTTCTGTTTATTATCCTTTGCAGTGTTAATAGACGCACATCAGATGCTGTAAGGTGCCTAAAATATTTTAACGCCTCGTCTTTTGTCTCAATTACAACGCCTTCTATAACTTTTATATTCTTTTTGCTAGCTTGTTTATCACGTATTTCATTAAATATGGCATCCAAAACTTTTTCTTCGGATACTAAATTTGGATGTCCTTTTATAATAGTTCTTACGTAATCACTAGGTTTCTTATCGTCTATTACAACTCTTACTTTATCTAAAAATTGGTTGATATTTGTATCTGTAATATCTGTATCTTCAATGTATGATTTATTTTTTGCTTCTTCTATTAATCCGTCTTTAATTTTTTGTATAGCAGAAGGCGTTATGTTTTCGATACCGAATGAATTGAGATTATTGTTAATTCTAACAGTATTAGAAACTCCACCAACAAATAATATGTAGTCAGCAAATTCAAAATCGCATACAAAATTTTTAAATAGTGTCACTAACTCTTTTCCCAATGCCTTTGGTGAGTTTCCTTTTGCTCCCTTAGATTGTACATCCCACAATTTATCAGCATATGTATCCATTCCTGTCAGATCATTAAAAAAGTCAACAATAAAATAATTGATTTCATCACTATCTTTTCTTAAATTCATCAAATACAATAATGCTTTTGTTTCAGTTTCAGCTCCAGATTTTCTGGTTTTTTCTGATGATTTTACTGTATAAGACATTACAACCCCTTCTCTCAAAGTCCATATTACCTCATATTATGTATAGGACTGAGATTCCTAAATATAAAATGAGTGACATCTGTTCTTATATTTCTTTATTTTATCAACGTAATACTTAGCATGTCATGATAAGTATTTATTAGCTAACTTGTTGATCATTTCTATTGTTCTATTCTATCATAAGTTTAGATAAAAGTCGACACAATAATTATAGTTTTAATGAAAAAATTTAGCTATCTCAACTATTTAATTCCATATTAGCATTAAATCAAAATATATTGCAATTTAAAAGCATCACTCACTTCTTCATATATAATCAATCATTATTTTGAGTTTTATAAAAATAATATACTAAAATCTAAAACAATTCGTGTAGGTTTCGCACTCTGAATTGGTGGGCTTTTTAAAAAGTCCGATTTAGATATTCACGCTGCTTTTTCACTCCTTTCTGATTTTTTTATATTCGTTTAAATCGTCATCGGATGGGCTTTACGGGCATTGCAAGCGTAGGAAGCATTTTAAAGTCAAGAAGCAAGTTTTACGATACGCCGTCAGGGCAATTCTTTACTTAAAAATAGCGACCGTAGCAAAATGTGAAGGTAAAGCCTATGGTGACGATTTGAATATTAAAAGCAGTTGTAAAGTGTAATGAGCGTAAATATCGGTAAAAATTGGGCAAAAAAATAACGCTATGGCTTTAACCATAACGAACCTTACACAAAATAAACCGCTAACACAGATTTGTGTTAGCGGTCTGTTTTAATGGGGTTTACCCAGTGCCACGCTTGCGTGGTACAAACAACCACCCGCTATGCGGGTGTGCATAAAAAGTTATACAAAAA
>ENA-UEQA01001528-UEQA01001528.1-human-gut-metagenome-genome-assembly--contig:-NODE-1528-length-11205-cov-56.305266_pt1 | contig 11205 bp, 6 predicted proteins | sample MGYA00242936_ERZ507937 | MGnify/ENA primary metagenome ERZ507937 (study PRJEB26167, sample SAMN06115468) | human gut metagenome | host: Homo sapiens | place: China:Chongqing | collected 2016-06-16... | reverse complement strand
CTGCTTCTCCGGCTATGACTGCTTTGATTTCATCTTCGCTGTATCCTGCGCCCAGCGTCCGAAACCGGATAAAGCGTTTTTGTCGGGCACCTTTGACCGAAGTGTGCTTTCCTCGTTTAATTTCGTAGCCCTGCTGTTCCAGCTTTTGAAGAAAGACCTCGAAACTTGCAGGCTTCTCGTTCAGCAGGATGTTGTCGATTACGGCACACAGTTTATCTCGATTGCTTTCTCTGGGTGGATAAAGGGTGCGCTTCTGCCGCTCTCGGTACGGCTTGATTTCAATAACAGACAGCTGATGTTCCAGACAAATCAAATCGCTCAACCGCTGCACAGCCAGCCCGGACAGTAAAAAATCACGGAATTTTCGCGTTCCATCCAGCGCGGTGGAGTTATAAATAATGTGATTGTGGATGTGTTCCCGGTCCGTGTGGGTGGCAACGATAAACGCATACCTACCCTTGGTAAAGCGCATGGCAAGTTCATATCCTACCTCGTTCGCTTTTTCGGCAGTGATCTCACCGGGTTTGAAAGACTGTCGAATTTGATAGGCAATCACATCATTTTTCTGTCTGCGCCCAGTGACAAGTTCATATTGCCGCTTGGAGAGCATAAATTCTTCGTCTGCGGTCAAGGGGCTGCACTCATAGCTGCTGACCAACTCTCCCTTGTTCGTTTTGTCAGGATTCTGCGCATAGTCCGTGCGGCTTTTCAGGCAGGCCGCAACCGACTTTCCTTTGTTTTTGTGCAGCGCAATCAAACGTGTTGCAGCCAGTTCTACCACCTCCCAGCAAAAAGAAAATGCCGCACAATGGCGGCATAAAAATTTTATAATTCAGCAATCCAGCCACTGAACCATTCCACGGCTTCTACAATGACCGTCCCGGCGGTGATGAGCAGAAAGCATCCAAACTCCGCCACCAGCAAGATCAAAAACTGTAGCCACTCCCGGCAGTACAGCGTATAAAGGCCGCAGCCGAAAATATACAGCATAGGCAGTGCCAGCACGAACGCTGACAGGTTCAGCGTCCATTTCAGCATCAGCGCAAGGAAAGCCGTAAGCAACCAAAACGGAAAAACAATCATCTTAAAAACGAACCTCATATCCAGCACCTGCCTTTCTTTCGCCCCTATTATAAAGGTGTCAACCACTGCATTGCAAGGATGTCACCCCTTATGTAACCCCACAGTCCTCCAACTGCGGGGAAAAATTTTAGAGTTCTGCCAGCCGGGAAAGGATCTGTCTGCCAATGTCAATCAGTTCGTCCAGCCGCTGCCGCAGGTCCTCCATGTCCGCAGCGTAGACCCGACCATTTTCATTGGCTACTTTGGCGTACTGATTCAGATTATTGCTGCACATTTGCAAAAGATACGCCATGCGGCGCAACTGCGGCAGATCCAGATACAGACAATATCCGTCCAGAGCCATCTTGCGCAGATAGGAGCCGATGCTCAGAATGCCACTGGATTCCATTTTGTTCCGAATCCGCTCCAACTCCGGCTTGCTGACCCGGAAATGGAGCTGCTGGTCGCGGCGGTCGCTCACCGGGCATCACCATCCTTGTCGTAATAACTGCGGAAGGGCTTCACCGGCTCCGGCTTGTCCGATTTTTCTTCCAGTGCTGCCAGCACCGAGGGGCGGCGCGGGGTATCCTCCTGTTCTTCCTCGTCCTGTTCCGGCTCGTGGCTCTTTTCGTCCACATCCAACTGAGCGTTCAGCTCTGCAAGCCGTGCGGACTTTTCGGCCAGTTCTTCCTCCTGTGGGAAGGGCTTTTCCACTTCGATTTGCGCCGCTGCCTGCTGCTGATGCAGAGTGGCTAGTTCATTCTCAGCAGAGTTAATGCGCTCCGGGAAGTTGTTCAGCGAATTATCCAGACGGATAATGTTGCCCAGCGGGTCGGTGCCCAAAGGCACCGTGTACTTCCGCTGCCCCTTCAGAATCGCCTGATACTCACTGCGGAAGGTATCGAACCGCAGGGAAAGTTCAAAGCCCCGGTAGCTGCCGATGACTTTTTCTTCGGCGTTTGGCAGTTCAGAACAAGCAAGCACCAGACGCTCACCGGCGGTCTTTTTCTCATCGTAGGTCACACCCTTGATGACCATGCCGCAAAACTCCTCCTTGCCCTGCGGATGGGCGTCGGCAAGCTGTGCATCGGCTTTCAGCCCGGCAATGTGGGCGTTCGTTTCCTGAATGTCAGCCGGGAACTTGGTCAGCAGCTTGTCTTGCAGACGGAATTTCTGGCTCTGGTGGTCGGCTTTCAGCACCTTCAGCTTTGCGACCTGAACGTCCAAGTCCATCTTTTCCTTGATGAGCGGATTTCCGGCACACAATGCCTTGATCTCCGCATAGGAAAGTGCCTGCTCGTCTACATCCTCGCAGGAGCGAACCGGAGATTTGCTGGTCATAATCTGCGAAATAAACCGCTGTTTATTCTCAAGGGTCTGAAACAAGTACGAGTCAAATGTCCCTTCCGTGACGTAATTGAACACCTTGACTTCCTTATTCATATTACCCTGCCGGATGATGCGACCATTGCGCTGAGTCATGTCGCTGGGCTTCCAGCCCACGTCCAAGTGATGCACCGCCACAAGCCGGGATTGCACGTTGGTGCCTGCTCCCATTTTTGCCGTACTTCCGAGCAAAACTCGCACATCGCCGGAGCGCACCTTGGAGAACAGTGCCGCCTTTTTTGCTTCGGTGTCAGCATTGTGGATGAACTCGATCTCGTTTTCCGGCACACCGGCTGCAATCAGCTTCTTGCGAATATCGTCATAGACGTTAAAATTGCCATCGTTTTTCGGGGTAGAAAGATCACAGAACAGCAGCTGTGTCAGTTTCTGCTCCCTGCCGTCCTCCCATATTTGCAGCACATTCCGCACACAGACGTTCAGCTTGCTGTTGGGGTCGTCCGGCAGCATGGGGTTCATCAGACGAACGTCCAAGCCGATTTTGCGCCCATCGTTGGTGACGCAGAGCATATTGTCCACGGACGCATCTACGATGCCGGAGTGGATATCTGCGGCACGTTTGCTCAGTTCTTGCACCATTTCCTTTTGGATTTCCGAGGGTTTCGCCACCACGGTTTCAAACTTTGCTTCCGGCACCGGCAGATGCAGCTGGTCGCTGGTTTTAATGTCCGCAACCTCCTTGAACATGGACATCAGCTCCGGCAGATTGAAGAACTTGGCAAATCTCGTCCTTGCCCGATATCCTGTACCTTCGGGAGCTAATTCGATGGCTGTGGTGGTCTCTCCAAAGGTGGATGCCCAACAGTCGAAGTGGGTCAGCTTTTTCTGCTGCAAGGTGCTGTACTGGAGGTAGCGCATGACCGTGTACAGCTCGGTCATGGAATTGCTCACGGGCGTACCCGTGGCAAACACCACGCCACGCCCGCCGGTGATCTCGTCCAGATAGCGGCACTTGCCAAACATATCACTGGATTTCTGGGCTTCGCTGGTGGATAAACCTGCGACATTCCGCATTTTTGTGGTCAAAAAGAGGTTCTTGTAAAAATGGCTCTCATCCACAAAAAGCCTGTCAACGCCCAGTTGCTCAAAGGTGATCACATCATCCTTGCGCTCATCGGAGCGCAGTTTTTCCAGCTTGGTTTCCAGCGTTTTCCGGGTCTTTTCCATCTGCTTGATGGAGAAATTCTCGCCTGCATGGACTTTCAGCTCGTTGATGGCGGCAAGCGTCTCAAAAATTTGCTCCTGAATGATGCGCTCCTGCCGTTCAAAGGACAGCGGGATGCGCTCAAACTGCGAATGCCCGATGATGACGGCGTCGTAGTCGCCGGTGGCGATGCGGGCACAGAATTTTTTGCGGTTGGCGGTCTCAAAGTCCTTGCGCCGTGCCACCAAGAGTTTGGCATTGGGGTAGAGGTTCAGAAACTCGCTTGCCCACTGCTCTGTCAGGTGATTGGGCACCACGAACAGGCTTTTCTGGCACAACCCCAGACGTTTCGCTTCCATAGCGGATGCCGCCATTTCGTAGGTCTTGCCCGCACCAACTTCGTGCGCAAGCAACGTATTACCGCCATAAAGCACATGGGCAATGGCATTGCGCTGGTGTTCCCGGAGGGTGATCTCCGGGTTCATGCCCACGGAATGGATGTGGGAACCGTCGTATTCACGGGGTCTGGTGCTGTTGAACAGCTCATTGTATTGCTTCACCAGCGCAATACGCCGCTGGGGGTCTTGCCAGACCCAGTTTGCGAAAGCGTCCTTGATGACCTGCTGTTTCTGCTGTGCCAGCATGGTTTCCCGCTTGTTCAGCACACGCTTGGGCTTGCCCTCGGCATCCTCGATGGTGTCGTAGATGCGGACATCTTTCAGGTTCAGAGTTTCTTCCAGAATCTTGTAGGCGTTGGCTCTGCTGGTGCCGTAGGTCTCGGACGAAATAATGTCACTCCGCCCGGTGGCAGTCTTGCCCTCCACACGCCACTCGGCAGTGTAGGGAGAGTAGCGCACGTTCACCGCACGGCGCAGATAGTAGGGGATCTGGAAAGTCTCGGTCATAAACTTCTGGATAATGTCCGGGTCGAGCCATGTTGCACCCAAGCGCACATCAATTTCAGAGGCTTCCAACTCTCTGGGCTGTGCTTTTTCCAATGCGGTGACATTGACGGCAAATTCCGGGTTCGTTTCGGCAGCAAACTGTGCCATCCGCAGCTTTGCCCGGACATCGCCGGAAAGGTACTCGTCTGCCATCTGCCAGCCCGCTTCGGGGTCGGTAGGGTCGGCGCTGGGGTCTTTGAAGATCACGCCCGAAAGTTCGGTGGTAATGCGCCCGTACTCACCGGGAGTGCCCAGCAGTTCTGCCATATAGGGCAAGTCCACTTTGCCATGCTCACCAATAGATACCGCCAACGCTTCGCTGGGGGTGTCCACGCTGGTGACGGTGCGCTCCGGGCGAATGGTGCGCTTGGTGAACATCGCTGCTTTGGATTTAAGCTGTCCCTGCTCGTCCAGATTTTCCAGCGAACACAGCAGATAATACGAGGAATCCTGCTCAAACAACCGCCCATTTTTGCGGTCGTTCAGCAGACCGTATTTGGTAGTAAAGGCATCGTAGGCAGCGTTCAAACGCTCCTGTGTTGCCTTGATGTCCTCGTCCGGGTAGTCGTTCAACTGCTGGTCAATCAGCTCGTTGACAATCTGCCGCAGCTCCGCCATGCCGGTGACACGCCCCTTGGCGGTGTCGGACAGTTCCACCTGCGTCATCACGGAGTTTTCCCGGTAGAACACTTCGCCGTCCACCACGGTGTAGGAGAAGTTTTTCACATCCGGGTCAGCCGGGAGAATGCGCTTCTCATTTTCGGCATCCGCAATATCTGGTGTTTCTACCTCAACTTCGGTGTATTGCCCCTCAATATACTGTACCGCCTCGGCAAGCTGGTCTGCAAGGTTTGCACCCTCGATGGGAGCAACGGTCAATTCCTCTCGTCCATACTGGGTGCTTTCGGTGGTCAGTTCGCCCAGCACCATCTCCGGGTGATCTACGAAATACTGGTTGATGGCAAAGCCATCCTCGGTCTTGCCAAGCTGCACCCAGTCCGGCTCGTGGTCGATGGGGCGGTCACGTTTTTGCAAAAAGATAATGTCGCTGACAACATCCGTGCCAGCATTGGCGCGAAACGCATTATTCGGGAGACGGATAGCACCCAGCAGGTCAGCACGCTCCGCCATGTGCTTGCGGGCGGTGCTGTCCTTGCTGTCCATGGTGTAACGGCTGGTGACGAACGCCACCACGCCGCCCGGACGCACTTGGTCGATGGCCTTGGCGAAAAAGTAGTTGTGGATACTAAATCCCAACTTGTTGTACGCCTTATCGTTGACCTTGTACTGACCAAAAGGCACGTTGCCCACCGCCAAATCGTAGAAATCACGTCGGTCGGTGGTCTCAAAGCCTGCCACGGTAATGTCTGCCTGCGGATACAGTTTTTTCGCAATACGCCCAGTGATGCCGTCTAGCTCCACGCCGTACAGCCGACTGTCCTGCATGGTGTCCGGCAGCATACCGAAGAAGTTGCCCACACCCATGGACGGCTCCAGAATGTTGCCGGACTGGAAGCCCATCTTCTCGACCGCATCATAAATAGAGCGAATCACCACCGGGGAGGTGTAGTGGGCGTTCAGGGTGCTGGAACGAGCGGCGGCATACTCATCCTCGGAGAGCAGCCCTTTCAACTCCGCATATTCCTTTGCCCAACTGTCCTTGTTGGGGTCAAAGGCATCTGCTAGACCGCCCCAGCCCACATACTGCGAAAGCACCTGCTGTTCCTCGGCGGTGGCACCACGGTGCTCCTCTTCCAACTGGAACAGGGTGCGGATGGCTTCAATGTTCCGGGCATACTTCTGCTTTGCGCCGCCCTCGCCCAAATGGTCGTCCGTGATGTGGAAGTTCCCGGCAGGCTCCGGCGCAGGTTCAGCATTCAGAGCTTCATCCAAGGCAGCGGCATCCGGGAAGGTCTGCACTTTTCCGTCCATCACAGTAGAGATGGGGAGTTCGTCCAGTTCTTCGTCCGTAAGCGGCGGTTTGTCCTCGTCCGGCTCATGCGCAGGAGTGAGATTGACCGTCAGGTTGTGCAGATGGATGTTGCCCGGCTGGCGCAGCAGCCGTTCCAGATTTTCCTTGCTTTCCGAGCGGGCAACCGGATAGACCTCATCCGGGTCACGAAGCTGGATGTTCAGAGTTCCGACAGTTTCGACCGTAAAATCCTTACCGTCCAGACGGATTGTATCGCCCACACGGTAATCACGCTCTTTTGGGAGAGCGAGAACAGGTTCATTTTCCGCCAAAAACTTTGCCTTTTCCACTGCAAGCCAATCGGCGGCGGTTCGTTCATCCGTCTCTATTTTCAAAGCGGTGCAATAGGATTCGGCCTGCTCCTTGTCTGGAAATTGCGCCATTCCGTTGTCATTTGCATAGTAGCCCTCATTGAGATCATCCCAGATAGCAAAAAGCGGGGACGTACCTCCGACCACTTCGCGGACAGAAAAACGCTCATATTCCGGCACCTCGGATTCCTTGTAGATGGTTTCTGCCTGCTCCAGCATTTCATCCACACGCTGGCTAGGTTCATTCTGCCGCAGACCGTCCTCGAATTGTCGTTTGTTGATAACTTCGTTATCCCACGACTGTCCGTGTGCGCTGGTGTCGATGCGAACATCCGTTTCGCCGATATAGCCAATGGTGCCCTCGATGGTTCCAGTGGGCAAATCAACCATTACATCGTCACCGACTTTGTAGCCGTTTTCTTCCTGTACAGTGGTACACTGCTCCTTGTCTTCATCCGTCAGGTAGCGGTCGGACTGGATCATCAGGTCGATATACTTTTCCACCTGCGCCCATTTCAGGGTGATTTTCTGGTGGTCAGGGTAATGGTCAAATTCCAGTCCCTTCCAGTCGTGGTTCACAAAACCCCGGCTTCCGTCCAGAAAATCGTGGGAGTGCCCACCAATGCCGTACTCCTTTGCCAGTGCTTTGGCACGGAGTTTGCGGTCAGGCTGGGTCTGGTACAGCGCCATAATGCGCTGCTTGCCGCCCATAAATCCCGAACCGTGCCGCCGCAGCTCATTTTCAATTTCAGCCTGCGACAAAACAAAAGCGGAGGGCGCTTTTTCGCTCTCCGCTCGGTCGATGGTTTCAATTTGTTCAGCTTCGGTAGGGATGCGGGCATCGAAGAAACTTAGCTGTAGATCAGCTCCGTCAGCACCAGTTCCTCGGCCTGCGCTTTCAGGCTGTTCATGTGTTGCACCCACGCCATCTGCCGGCTCTCCTTGTCCGGGGCCGGGGTCTGTTTCAGAAGCTGCGCCATGGTCTGCTGCATCCGGTTCTCTGCTGTTTGTTCCACCTCCATCAGGTGCGGGTACAGGCTCCCGTTCAGGAGCATCGTGTTGTACAGCACTGGGCGATGGTCTTTCAGGTACGTCCGGCGCAGCCTGCCGTATTTGCCCAGCAGCTTCCGGGGCTGGTTCAGGGTCAGGTTCGGGAGCTGGTAGTCTCCGACGGTCGAGTAAGTCACGTTCCTGCTGTTCGTATTCATATTGGCTCCTTTCTGCATTGCGGCGGCGAATGGTTGTTTTTACGGTGCGCTCAATTTGGCGTAAGACCTCCCGGCTCATGTCGCTGACGGCTGCGCCGAGGGCGTAAACACTGTCTGGGGTGGAAAACTCGTGGATGGCTCGGAAGTCGTCCTTGTCGAACCACCCGGCAGGCTCAAATCCGCAGCGTTCCAGCAGCGTGTAGGTGACGCTGATTGCAGCAGCGCTTTTGAACTGCATCTCCACCCCGGCTTCATCATAATCCATCAAGAGCGAACCGTCAACGATGGCACGAATGTCGCCGCCGTTGTTGTCCCAATAATCCGCCACCAATTTTCCGGCAACATCCGCAAGCTGCTGGCTGACACGCTCTCCGCTGATGCCGTAGGTGGCGGCGAGCATTTCCGAAACCGGCTGTTTCAGGTCATCGTTGTACTGCCACACCTCCGGATCACGGGAATTGCGGCGAACCCCGGTGTCCGACACATCAAAGACGTAGTGCAGCCGGGGGAATCCGCTGGATTCGTCCAGCAGGGCGATGCCCTTGGCACCCCGGCGCACATAGCGGTTCATCCGGTTGTTCCAGATGTCAAAGTCGGCGCAGGCGGTGGCATCCGGGCGCTGAGCGTAGATCATGAGCTGGTCCGCAAAGGGGTACTTGTACAGCCGGGATGCCGTGGTCAGGTAGTCCGTCCAGCTCTCCCAGTACCGGGTCAGACCGTTTGCCGTGCGCTGGGCAAGGGCGAGATATTCTTCGGTTTTGCTTGGCATAGCGTTCCTCCCTTCAATCTCGTTGTAAACAAAAAAGCGAGCGGCCTTTTCAGGTCACTCGCTTATGGAATCTATGGTATTTTATTCGTGTTTTGCGGCAAACTTTTCTGCCATCTCCAGCAGACGGTCAAAGGTCTGCTTTTCTTCCGGCTCCTCGATCAGCTTTGCAAGGAGCGCACGGAACACATCGGTGCTGTCCTGCCCCAGTGCGGCGGCAACTTTGTCGATGCAGTCGTGCAGCTTCTTGACCGCTTCATCGGAGGGTTTGGATTTGGCAAGCAGGTCGGACAGGTAGCTGATGAAGGGATAGGTGGAATCATCGTTGATGATCTCGTTGGTTTCTTCGATGATCTTCTGGTTATCTTCGGGGGTCATATCGCCCTTTTCTTCCCATACATCACGGGATGAAGTGCGGCCTTTCAGAAAGGTGGCAAAAAGCAGGCGGTCGATGGGTGATCTTTTTTTGGTATCCATTGGCTATCCTCCGCTTTCAATTTTTCTGTGCATTAAAACTGGTTTTAGTATAGCATGAATGGAAGGATTCTATCAAGCCCACTTTCTTGCGGTTTGCGAAAATTTTTCGGAACAAAAGAGCCTATGTACGCCGCCCGCAGGCGGCAAAAATCAGTCCCGGGGAAATTCCAGCTCGGCAAACTCCGCATCGGTCATAAGTTTCAGCTTCTCGACCACACCCTCGGACAGCTCCCGGAGAGCAAACTCATCGGGCATCAGGTAGCACTGCATGAGCCGAAGTTCCTGCATCAGCCCCAGCCGCGAGCCGGTGTTGTAGAGCATCATTAGCATCAGTTCCTCAGCATTAAAGTTCATGGGCATCCCTCGCTTTCTTACATCCAAAAGGGTTGCATTCCGGGGCATCACATTTTTCTCTTGCGCCCGCCAGCTCTGCCAGCTTTTCCAGCGTGGAAGGGCGATTGGGCAGCCCCAGTTCTTCGGCTTCGGCAACTTTGTCCATGATGAGGTCATAGTCCTTCAGCACACGCCGCCCCTTTTCCATGTGGTGCGCTTCCAGAATCTGCTCCCGGACTTCCTGAATCGTCAATTCGGGTGCGTCGATCTGTCCACCATCCATCACAGAATAATCGCTGTGATAAAGGGTATAATCCCAGCCATCTTCACAGGACTGGATGGCAAGATAGCCTTTGCCGCCCAGCTCCCATGCGCCCTGCTCGTCCTGTGTCTGAATCTCAGGATAGGCGGTCGAGCCGGTGCGCTCCATCATCTCGCCGAACTGACAGATGTGATAGACGTTTCCGTACTCGCCCAGATCAAAATGATAGTCGTCCAGATGCTCGACCCGTGCCGTGTAACTGTTGCCATCGGAACGGTCAACCTGAATCACACCATGATTCGGCACCCGGTAGAGATCATCATAGTGGCTGTTGATGAGCCGGACATCATCTCTGGGAATCGTGGGGTCATCCCAGATGCGCCGCCTGCGGACACCAGACTGCGGGATGGTGTCGAGGTGCTGCAAGCTGACCTCCTGAATCGCTTTACGGTCATCGCTGGAAAGTTCAAACAGATACCAGTTCCGGGCAGCAGGAATGGCGTTGCGGCCATCCGGCGGCAGATTTTGCTTGGAAATCTGACCGCTTTCCAGCGGCGCACCGTTCGCGCAGTCGTAGGTGGCAAAGCCGACACCGGCATCGTTTTCCCGCAGATGCAGGAATCGGTCCCTATTGATGAGATAGAGGGCTTCCGTTTTCTGCTCCATCAGCATCCACCCTCAAATTCCAGCGAGAACTTGCTGCGGCCATCGGGTTCGGTGGACAGCAGCACAGCGGCGTTGTAGGTCTTGCCCTTGGCACTCTTGCAGTCCTTCAGACGGACCCGACCATCCCGCAGCAGCTTGTCCGCGACATGGGAATCCAGCCGCTTGCCCAGACGCTTGAAGAACGCATTGTCCTTCCACAACACGAAACGGCACTCCCGGTTCTCGCAGAACCAACCCTTTTCACGCTCCACAACATTTGCACCGCAGTTGGGGCAGACACCAATAATTTTGTTTTTCATAAGCGCATTCGCTCCTTTCACGGTCTCGGTGGTCGTTACCAGCGAGGAAATCATTTCTTTGATTTCAGTCATAAAAGTTTCCGGCTCCATTTCGCTGTGCTCAATACGCAGCAGCTTCGTTTCCCAATCGGTGGTCATTTCCGGGGATTGGATTTCTTCGGGCATCACGGTGACGAGGGCTTTGCCCTTGTCCGTGGGCAGCAGCACCTTGGTTTTCTTGTTGCCCTTCCGTTCCAGAAAGCCCTTCTGCACCAGCTTTTCAATAGTTGCGGCGCGGGTGGCCGGGGTGCCGATGCCCTGACGCTCCACGCCCTCCGGCATACTGTCTGCACTGGCGGTTTCCATAGCGTGCAGCAG
>ENA-UEQA01001516-UEQA01001516.1-human-gut-metagenome-genome-assembly--contig:-NODE-1516-length-11236-cov-5.603280_pt1 | contig 11236 bp, 9 predicted proteins | sample MGYA00242936_ERZ507937 | MGnify/ENA primary metagenome ERZ507937 (study PRJEB26167, sample SAMN06115468) | human gut metagenome | host: Homo sapiens | place: China:Chongqing | collected 2016-06-16... | reverse complement strand
CACGGTTTACCGGGCGGACTTCACCAACAACCGGAGTAACTCGAGAAGCATAACAATCTATCTCCCCCAAATAGGCCGTTCACCGAGCCCGGCGCTCCGGTGCCAACAGCGACGTAGTGCTAACTTGTCTGGCCACCGTGTCCCTGGAGGAACACGCCCGCTTAATTGGGGGGTGTATGGCTATCTTTTCCCAACAAGTAACCTGATGGGTAAATTGCAAAAAACATGCACAGGAAAAGCTCTCATCGCATATGGCCTGCCAATAAAGGTTCGGCGGTAGTGCCTAGGCGAAGGAGGCCCATCCTGGCGAGGTATATATGTAACCGCCTGGCGAGAGAATGCAACACTCACGACCGGGGAGGCCCTGCACGAGCTTCAGGGCGTCGGTGGGAGGGAGGATGGACAGCGCGGTCGCGAGGGTGTCCGCCTCCATCGCCGTGCCTGCGACGACCGAGACGCTTCCCACGGCGGGGCTGAAGCCGGAGGCCGGGTTGATCAGATGGTGATGCCTGCGCGAGGCATCATAATAGATTTCGTAACTGCCGGACGTCGCAATAGCCTTGCCGGAAAGCGAAAGCTCGCCCGCATAGGCCGGCCCCGTGGGTGACTGCACCGCAACCCGCCACGGCACACCCGGCGACTTATGCCCCGAGGCCATGATGTCCCCGCCCGCATTCACGAGATGGTTCTTCACCCCGGCGGACGTCAGCACGGCGGAAACCCGGTCCGCAATGTACCCCTTGGCGATGCCGTCCAGCGTGATGCCCATACCCGAACGAGCAAAGGACAGATCCGCTCCCGAAACCTGAAGTCCCCGGCGGCCCACCAGCGCGCGGGCCGCCCGAAGCTCCGAATCGTCCAGCGTCAGCTCGCCGGAGGGATTGCGGTGTGCCCGGAAGAGATCGATCACCGGCTGCACCGTCACATCGAAACTCCCGCCCGTCAGTGCGCCGTAAAACAGCGACCGGTTCACCACCCGTACCAATTCGGCGGGCGCGGCCCGCAGACGGCCCGCACGGTTCAGCTCGCTCACCGGCGTGCCGCCGTCGTGCCGGCTGAACACCCGCTCCAGACGCGACGCCTCCGCAAAGGCCAGACCCAGCGCGTCCGACGCCTGCATAGAGGAAACGCCCGCCACCGAAACGTCCACGAACGTCCCGAGCATCACTTTCGTCTCGCGGGACACGGCGGCCTGCGCAAGTCCCGGAACCCCTAGCCACAACCCGGCTCCGGCGACGCCCGCCATGCCGAGGAATACCCGTCTCGTCATCATGATACATTCTCCTTCGCTGCGGGAGCGGGGGACGCTTCCGGGGCCGCCGGGGCGGACTGAACCGGAGCGGGCGCGGCCTTTCCCTGGGATGCCGGGGCGGCCTGCGCTGCGGACTTCGCGTCCAGCGGCTTGCCCGGAGCCGACGTCGCGCCGGCGGGGGCTTCGGACTTCAGAGGCGCGCTCGGACAGAGCACCCGCAGGGCCTCGCGCGCGCACGCGGCGGCGCAGGCTTCCCCGCATTCCGGGCCGTAGGTCAGACAGACCTTATGATTGATGTGGATGCGGTCGTTCTCCAGCGTGACCGCATCGGCGGGACAGCTCTTGACGCAACGCCCGCACTTGATGCAGCCGACCTTGCAGACTTCCGTCACGGCCTTGAGCCTGTCCTTGGTGGAACAGAAGACCATCACCCGGGCGCGAGCCGGAACGAGTTCCAGCACGTTGCGGGGGCAGGTTTCCGCGCACTTTCCGCAGCCCGTACACTTGGAGGCGTTCACCCGCGCAAGGCCACCCCGCACTTCGATGGCGTCGAAGGGGCACACCTGCACGCAGTCCCCGAAGCCGAGGCACGAATAGGAGCACGAATCCGAACCGCCCACCAGACCGGCGGCCGCCGCACACGAAGGCATACCCTGATAATCGTAGCGCAGGGCCACGTTGCCCGCCACCTTGTCACAGCGGCGGAACGACACCAGCGGATCCGAGGCCGCCACCGTCTTGCCGGTCAGTTCGCCCACCGCAATGCTTGTTTCCGCACCTCCGGCGCAGCAGCGGTTCGCGGGCACGGCGGGGTCCGTCGCCACGGCGGTTGCGTAGCCTTCGCAGCCCGCATAGCCGCAGCCGCCGCAATTCGCGCCGGGCAGGGCCTCCAGCACGGCCTGCACGCGCGGGTCTTCCTCAACATGGAAGACGCGGGACGCCACGGCGAGCACCGTCGCCGTCACCAGCCCGAGCCCGAGGAGCACCAGTACCGATATCATAACCATAACGGTTTTCCTTTTCTATGAGGTCATACCCTTGAAGGCCATGAAGGCCAGCGACATCAGCCCCGCCATGATCAGCGCGATGGGGGTTCCCATGAGTGCCTTGGGCACACGGCAGGTGTCCAGCCGTTCGCGGATGCCCGCCATGAGGATGAGCGCGAGCATGAAGCCGAGACTCGACGCCACCGCGTAGAGCAGAGAGGTGGTCAGGTCGTACTCCTCGCGCTGCACGAGGATGGTCACGCCCATCACCGCACAGTTGGTGGTGATGAGCGGCAGGAAAATGCCGAGCGCGGAATACAGCGGCGGGATAGCCTTCTTGAGGAACATTTCCACAAACTGCACCAAACCCGCGATCACGAGGATGAACACGATGGTCTGCAAGTAGCCAAGCTCGAAGGGAACCAGCACATACCGCTGCATGAGCCACGTGCACAGCGTCGCCATGAATATGACGAAGATCACCGCGCTGCCCATGCCGACGGCGACCCCCTTGTCGCGGGAACAGCCGAGGTACGGGCAGTTGCCGAGGTACTGGGCCAGCACGATGTTGTTGACAAAAATGGCGGAGATGAAGAGTTCGAAGACACTCATGATTTGCCTCCCGAGCAGCCACCACAGGACGCGCAGCCGCTGGAGATGTTTTCGGGTTCTTCCCGGCCTTTGCGCTTGGCCTGCCAGCGGTTGATCAGATTCATGGCAGCAAGGATCAACCCGAGGCAAAGAAACGCGCCCGGAGCCTCGACCATAACAGAGAAGGGCCTGAACCCCTCCCACATCACCGGCGTCCCGAACAGCGTTCCAGCCCCGAACACTTCGCGGATGGAACCGAGGAAAGTCAGGGACATGGTGAAGCCCAGCCCCATGCCCAGCCCGTCCGCGATGGCGAGCGGGACCGTGTTTTTGGCGGCGAAGGCTTCGGCCCGGCCCAGGATGATGCAGTTCACCACGATGAGCGGCACGAAAATGCCGAGCTGCTGGTACAGCGGGTAGGCGTAGGCCTGCATGAGCAGTTCCACGGCAACCACGAGCGACGCGGAAATGGCGATGAAGCAGACGATGCGGACTTTTTGGGGGATGATGTCGCGCACCAGCGAGATGAGCATGTTGGAGAGCACGAGCACGAAGATGACCGCCAGCCCCATGCCAAGGCCGTTGTCGGCGGTTTTGGTCACGGCGAGGGTCGGGCACAGCCCGAGCACCAGCCGGAACGGGGGAAGCTCGGTCCACAGGCCCTTGGTGAATTCCTTGACGAGTTGCCGCATAGCTTTCCCCTTACTGCCAGGCCTTGACGATTTCAGGCTTGAGCGCCGCATAGACCTTCGCGGCGTTGCCGAGCGCGGTCACCACGCCGGTGGAAGAAATGGTCGCGCCGGAAACGGCGTCGATGTCCCCGCCCTGCGACTTGAGCCGCGCGTCGGCGGGTTTGCCGGTAAACTGTCCGGTGAAGGCCGGGTCCGCCACACGCGTGCCGAGTCCGGGGGTTTCTTTCATGGTGGTGATCCCGATGCCGGTGAGGGTGTCGCGGTTCACGTCGTAGCCGACCATGACGCCCACGTCGCCACCGAAGCCCTTCCCGAAGTGCTCCAGCGCGACGGCGACGAGCTTGCCGTCCTTCTTGCCGGGGAACACGGTCACTTTCGCGCCGTCGAGCGTGAACGTCTTGCGCTCCGCGATGGGCGAGTTGTCGATGTCGGCAAAAACCCTCAGGATCGCAGGCCCCTGCACATAGGTGAGCACCTGCTCCTCAATACGCGGGGCCGTGGAGATCTTGAGGTAGGAGAGCGCGAACCCGGACAGGCCGCAAATCGAGGAGAGCACCACAATCATTCTGATGATGGCAAGCATGACCTACCTCGCTCCGAACGGTTTGGGGTGGATGGAATCGAGCAGCGGGGCCAGCAGGTTGATCAGCAGGATGGCGAAGGGCACGCCGTCCGGATAGATTCCGTAGACGCGGATGATGATCACCATCGCCCCGCCGATGAGTCCGTAGAGCATCATGGGGATTTGCCGTCCCGGCGAGCTGGCCCACTCCGTGGCGAGGAAAAAACCGCCGAGGAAGGTGGAGCCGGTGCACAGGTGGAAGAAGGGGGTGGCGAACCGCTCGGCATCGATCACGTTGTACAGCGCGGCGGTGAGGAACACGCCCACAAAGAAACTGAGGGCGATTTCCCAGCGGATGGTGCCGCGTGCGGCGAGATATGATCCGCCGATGAACAGTGCGCCCGCCTGCGACGCGCCCAGCCCGCCGATCTGGTTGCCGAGGAGAAGGTCGGTCAGGCCGATGTGGCTGACCGCTCCGGCTCCGAAATATTTGAGCCGCACCAGCGGATCGATGAAGCTGGTGTCGAGCTGCATGGAGTTCGGGTCCATGAGCGCGGGCCACGAGACGTACAACATGGCCCAGCCGACGAGCGCGGTGTTGACAGCGTTGGCTCCCAACCCGCCGAAGGCCATCTTGCCGAGGCCAATCGCCAGTGCTGCCCCGAGCATAACCAGCCACCACGGGGCGTTGGCGGGCAGCAGGAACGCGAACAGCAGGCAGGAAACCGCTCCGGAAAAATCGTCCACACTGATATCCTGGCCCATGATCTTCTGACAGAGCGCCTCGGTGGCGATCCCGGTCACCATCGCCAGTGCCATAACCCGCGCCGCCGGGATGCCCCAGTGCCACACCGCCATGAACGCCGCCGGAGCCAGTGCCAGCAGCATCGCGTAGCTCGCTTTCTTCACCGTCCGCCCGCAGTGCCAGAACGGCGGCGCGCTCACCGCCAGCAGTACCGGCTGTTGATTCGTTTGCGACATCGGCCATATCCTCCTGAAAGCTTCCCTCTCGCATCCCCAGGCTCCACCCCTCTCCTTTCAAAGACGGTTGTAAGGGGGGCGGGGGCGGTTTGGAAGTCCGTTCCTGTTTGGAGCGCATCGGGCCGCGAATGGTTTTCTTACGCTTTATCAAAACGTAATAGATAGTTACGTAAAACCGTTCGCCTTGGACACGCTCCCTGTTCGTCTTTCTCAGCGGTGCGGAGACGATTCCCCGTTCCCGTTCGTTTCCTGTGCCGTACGGAGAAAAGGCTCCGTTCCGGTCTGCTTTTCCAAGCGGGCCGGAATAGGTCTGTTTTCCGGACGCTCTTCCCCGGCGGAGGAGCTTCCTCCCCCAAGTGGCATCATAAAAATGCCGTAACATCAGTTCATTGCTAAAAATATCTGTTTTCAAGAAACCTAAAAGGCAGAGCCGTCCTTCTGGGATTTTCTCCCTAGAGTTGCTTCGTCTTCAGTTCGACCAGTCCCTTGTCCCGCTCCATCTCCGCAAGCTTGCGCTTGGCGAGGCGGATGTACTGGAGGACGGGGCGCCGGGCGATGCAGACATACCCGCAGAGGCCGCACTCCAGACAGGATTCGATGTGCTCGGCACGGCAACGTTCGTGCAGAGCGAACTCCGCGTATCGGCTGAGGTTGCTCGGCTTGAGCCGCGCCGGACAGACCAGCACGCACGCCCCGCAGCTTACGCAGGGGCTGTGCCCTTCCATCGGTGGGATGGTTCCGGCCTCGACTACGAAAATGCCGTAGGTCCCTTTGGTGACGCTGCGGTCGAGCCGGTCGAGGCTCTCGCCCCGCAACGGGCCGCCGCGCACCACCGTGTCGCCGTCCTTGAGCCGGATGTTGGCGAATTGCAGCAGCTCCCCGATGGTGGAGCCGTCGCGCACGATGTAGTTGCCCGAGTGTTCGTAACTGCCGATGGTGACGACCGTTTCGATGAGCGGACGTCCGAGGCGGCCCACGCGCCCGAGGCTCCAGATGTTGTGCAAGCCCACGATGCCCACGCCCCCGGGGTTCTCCTCGCCGGTCACGGCCTTGATCACCAGCTGGTCTACGCTGTTGGGATATTCCGGCTCGACATAGGCCAGCGGGATGCCCTCATAGGCCACCTTGGAGCCTTTGGGCACGGCGAGGATCACGTTGTCCGCGCGGGCCATGCGGCGGTGCAGCTCCATGCCCGTCCGCAGGTTCTCCACGTGCGACACAAGCATCGGTTCCGCCCACGTTACGCCGGGATCGGGGTTCAGGGCGTTGATGATCAGCGTCTTGCACCGCCGCCCAAGAGAGCGGGTGTTCACGCCCATCTTTTTCACAGCGAGGGCCAGCTCATCGCCTTCCAGCCCCTGCCCGAGCAGGTCCACGGGCTCCACTTCTGGGGCGTCCTTGGAAGGGGCGGTGGCGGCCAGGAACACGCTGCGTTCCGTGATTTCGCTGATTTCGCCGTGGATGGAGGCGAAGAGGTCGCCCTTGTCCGGTGCAGGATGCTCCCCGAGGAGCATACCCGGATAGACGGGGGTTTTCCTTTTCAGACCGGGAACCAGCGTGAAACCTTCCCGGTTGAGCCTGACCAGCTTGGGCGACGGCCCGTAGCTGAAACGCTGCGTCACCCCGTAGACGAGATGGAAACGGGGATCGTTGAGGATCTGGAAACGTTGCTTCATGACAGTCCGCCTATTTCGTGTGGCACTGGTTGCACTGGTCCTTGCGGAACGGCCCCTTGCCGTGCTTTTCGTGGCATTTCATGCAGTTGCCGTGGAAGGCCTCCATGCGGTCGGGGATGAGCTCCGAGGCCTTGACGTCTCCGTGGCAGACCGTGCAGTCGGCATCGCCGGGGTTCACGTCCACGGGCTGCCCGGAGGCGGACAGCTTGCGGTTGTCCGTAAAGGGATGGCAGCTTGTGCAGCCCTTCATGCCCGCGTCGAACCATTCCTGATGGCAGTCTGCGCACTTGGCATGTGCCGCAGTCTTCATGTCGGGGATGTCCCCCATCGGCTTGTCGAGGTGGCAGGCCGTGCAGCGGGCGGGTTCCGGCTCGATGTCGGCGTTGGCATGATGGCAGTCCGTACAGGAAAGGCCGTACTCCTCGGCATGGGCCGCGTGGTCCCACTTCGCGGGCGCGCTGCCCATATGGTGGCAGGTCGCGCAGGTCGTCTCGTCGTCCGCAAAGGCAGCGACGTGATCCTCCCGGAAGGAGCCGTCGAAGTCGACGCCGTGGCACGCGCCGCAGGGCTGGACATTTTCGCGCGCCTCCGCCGATTCGTGATGGCAGGCTTCACAGGCTACCTTGTAGTCTTCAGCGTGCCTCCGGTGGTCGAACACGACCCGTCCCCCGGCGTTTTCGAGCAGGAGGCGGACAGGCGTTTTCCCAACCGTGTCATGAGTATAGCCTACGACCGCCACCACGGCCATCAAACAGCAAAAAACGGTGACAAAGACATGACGTCTTGGCATGACAAACATTCCTTATCTTAAAATACGAGGGATCGATAAGGCCGCGGAGTACCGGGGCAGGGTACCCGGAAAAGGGGACGGCTGACGGTGTTGACACCGTTTCCATGTTAGGCGGCATAGCCGAATCGGGCATTGGATATCTATGCCCGCCCCCTGCGGTTACGTACCGCCGTTCCGGCGCAATGTCCCGAGCCTATTCATCGTATGGATAGCCGGATGCGACGAACTCCTTAACGTGACGTGGATTGGGGTATACTCCTTTCGCGGTCAGCTCCTTGAGCGCGCCGGATTTGTCAAACCATTTGGTATGCAACAGTTCTTCCGATTTATGGCCGAGCGGCTTGCCGAGATAGGATTCGTACAGTGTCCGCACTTGCGCGTTGTCTTGGGAAGCTCTTTTGGAGAATTGTTTGTCGGCACCGTAGACGCCATTGATACGATCTCCCATGTACTCCTTGAATGCTTTTACCGCAGCTGCGGCCTTGCCGGTCATGCGGATACCGAGAAGGATTCCCCCTGAAAGCATACAGGCTCCCTTTAGAAAACCGCGCCGGGTCACAGTGGCGAATGACATGGCCTTTCTCCTTTAAACGTTGGCAGATTGGGCGAGACGTTTCCTGAATCCAGCGAAGAAACCGAGGGCTTTGCGCTCAAGCGAGGCGAACAGGGACGGCATAAGCGGCTGTCCTCCGCCGCAGACGCATCCCCCGGGGCAAGCCATGAATTCGATGAAATGGTACGGCGAGTTCCCCGCCTTCACCTGATCGCAGATCTCGGCGAACCGTTTGGCTCCATGCACGACGGCAAGGCGGAGTTCCGTGCCGTCCAGGGTCACGGTATATTCCTTGAGACCGCTCAGCCCACGGACCTGTTTGAAATCCCATGAATCCGGACGGATTCCGGTAACGGCCTGATATGCGAAGCGCAGTGCCGCCTCCATGACGCCTCCGGTCACGCCGAAGATGGTGGCTCCGCCTGTGGATTCTCCCATCAGGCTGTCGCGTTCTCCGTCCGGGAGGCTGGCGAAATCAATGCCTGCCTTACGGATCAGGTAGGCCAGTTCACGGGTCGTCAGAGTGGCGTCGATGTCTTGCTGTCCGCTGGAATTGAGTTCCGGACGCAATCCTTCGTATTTTTTTGCGATACATGGCATGATGGACACTGTATAGATGTCCTTGGGAGCGTATTGCATCCGCTGCGCGCCGTAGGTCTTCGCCAGCGCACCGTTCATGCCGATGGGAGACTTGCAGGACGAAAAATGCGGCAGCAGTTCCGGGTAGAACGTTTCGGCGTATTTCTGCCAGCCGGGGCAGCAAGATGTGAACTGGGGAAGATCTTTTTGGCCGCCCAAGCGTTCCACAAACTCAGACGCCTCTTCCCATATGGTGACGTCTGCCGCGAATTCCGTGTCCCAACAGTGAGAGAAGCCCAATGCCTTGAGGGCGGACAGCATCTTCCCAGTAGTCACAGTTCCGACAGGCAGGCCAAAGGCTTCGCCGAGCGCATAGCGTACGGACGGAGCCGGCATGGCCACGCATTTCACGTGGCTGTCCTTGAGCTTTTCTTCCAGTTTGGGGACCCATGATCGAACCTCGTATATCGCCATCGAAGGACAATGGGTCAGGCACTGACCGCAATTGATACAGAGCTCCCGGTATTTGATGGTATGCGGCTCGAAAGTTTCCCCGTAGATGGCTCCAGTAGGGCAGTATTGTTGGCACGTATCGCACCCGATGCACTTTTCCTGATCGATCTCAACAAAGGTCAGGCTGTCAGGTTGTACCCCTGTTTCGGGCACATTGAGTTCGTATTCGACATGTTCCATAACGACACGTGTCATTCTATCCTCCTGTCGCTCATAAGGTTACAAAAACCTGCTCCATCCCCGGCGCGCCATGATGACATCCTCCCCGTGCCGCATGGAGTTTGGGGAACGGAGTGTCGGCTTTCCATAGGATATAGGAATCCGCCGGATGCTCGCCGACGTTAAGGGGCACCGCCGTTGCGGGCAGACGAATGCGGAGAGCATCCACGATATGGGCAAGGTGTTGCTGGTCTTCATGGATCCCACCCGACTGGAGAACGGTAGTGTTACGGTACGTTCCGCTTTCAAAGATAGCCCCTTCGGCAAGGTGGTGGCGGTGTGGCGTGGGGTTGGCCGAGTGCAGCCCGCAATAGCGGCAGTTCCGTTCATAGTGGTCCGAGAACTCGATCCGCCCGCAGACAAAGGTATGCGTCCCCTTCTCGCGTTGGCGCTCCTCACTTGCACGGGCGCAGAGCTCCGTGTAGGGCGTTTTGGACAGCTGTTTAGAAGATCTTCCTGGAACATGGCTGCCTCCCCCCAGAACTGGCGGCTAAAACCTGAAATCTCTCTGTCCGGCCGCGATTTTCTCCAGACGTTCGGCCGCGATGTGCCTGATCCTCTCGTTCGGAATGTTGCCCAGTTCCCTCCGGATCAGCGCCGAACCGGTACGTCGCGCCTGTTCGGAGGCGTAGTCCTCCAGATACTCCTTCAAAGTCACCAGCGCGTTGGGATGGCAGCAGTCGGCAATTCTGCCGCTTTTGCACAGCGCCATGAATCGGTCGCCCGTCCTGCCCTCCCGGTAACAGGCCGTACAGAAGCTCGGGATGAAGCCGAGCTCCATCAGCCAACAGACGACCTCGTCCAGTGTCCTGTTGTCGCTGACGTCGAACTGGGCCGAATTTTCCTCTTCAGAGTCCGGAGAACCGTACCCGCCGACGCTGGTTTTCGACGCCCCGCTGATCTGGGATACGCCGAGCCGGATGACCTTTTCCCGGGTGGCCTTGCTTTCGCGGGTCGAAATGATCATGCCCGTATAGGGGACGGCAAGCCGCAGGCAGGCGCAGATCTTGGCAAATGTTTCGTCGTCGATGCCGTTGCCGAACTCGTCGGGATCGATGTCGTCAGCCCGCTTCACCCGGGGTACGCTTATGGTGTGTGGGCCGACGCCGTGTACGGCTTCAAGATGCTCCGCGTGCATCAGCAGCGCGGCGAACTCGTAGCGATACCTTTCGAGGCCGAACAGGACACCGATGCCCACATCGTCGATTCCACCCTGCATGGCCCTGTCCATCGCTTCGGTATGATAGGCATAATTGTGCTTCGGCCCCGCCGGATGGAGCTTCTCATAACTCTGCTTGTGATACGTTTCTTGGAACAGAATGTAGGTCCCGATTCCGGCGTCCTTGAGTTTTCTGTAGTTCTCGACGGTGGTTGCGGCTATATTGACGTTGACCCTGCGGATCGCCCCGTTCCTGTGTTTGACGCTATATATGGTCCTGATGCTTTCCAGAATGTATTCAATGGGATTATTGAGGGGATCCTCGCCGGATTCTATGGCAAGTCGTTTATGCCCCATGTCCTGAAGAGCCGTCACTTCTCGGACGATGTCTTCCTGCGTTAGTTTTTTCCGCGCAATATGCTTGTTTTTCGCATGATATGGACAGTAGGAGCAGCTGTTTATGCAGTAATTCGACAGATACAGTGGTGCGAACATCACGATGCGGTTGCCGTAGATATCCTGCTTGATCCGCTCAGCCAGCGCATAGATTTTCTGAACCTTTTCCGGCACATCGCAGGCCAGAAGAACGGATGCTTCGCGATGAGAGAGCCTACTGCGTTTGGCATTCCGCCGATACCGAGCTGGAGACAGGCACCGTTTGGAATCTGGTCAACGATAAGCTC
>ENA-UEQA01001515-UEQA01001515.1-human-gut-metagenome-genome-assembly--contig:-NODE-1515-length-11237-cov-9.135842_pt1 | contig 11237 bp, 3 predicted proteins | sample MGYA00242936_ERZ507937 | MGnify/ENA primary metagenome ERZ507937 (study PRJEB26167, sample SAMN06115468) | human gut metagenome | host: Homo sapiens | place: China:Chongqing | collected 2016-06-16... | reverse complement strand
TAAGCTGTCTGATCAAGTTGTCTTAGGCAACGAGACCAGTTCTGGACAATTGACGTTAAAAGGCTCCGAAAGTTTTGAAACTGTAGTTGGACCCAATGGTGTTACTTTTACGGAAGAGAATGGTTCCACTGGATTTATTAATGCCGCCGGGGCATCTTTTACGAGTGGAATTGATATTTCTGATTCAGGAATAAGTCTAGCAGCCAAGGATCTAACGAGTATCGGCAACGCATCATTTGAGAGTGGAATTTCAATAGGGGCAGCCGGCATTGACGCTAACGATCTTAAAATTACCCATCTGGCAAATGCAACTTTAGACGATGAAGCGGTTAACCTTGGCCAGTTGAAAGCTTACTCGGCCAGTAATGTAATGGTTTCGTCCTACGGTCAGTTCGACGACGGGGAAGATGAAGCCAGAAGGCCATATGTGGGTAACAATATCCTAGTCCAAAGGAATAAAGATCCCCAGGGTAGAACGGTTTATGACTTGAGGCTGGATAATCATCTTATGTTGGGAGAAGATGCGTCTGATCCTGCAGTAGTCGGTTATGAACATGCAGATGGCAAGATCCAATTTTGGAGAAACGGAGACTCATATACCACATTGACTTCCAAAGGCCTCGAATTAGCTGAACAGACAGCCGGAGGCGGCATTGCCAAGTTCACTTCCGAAGGTATCGATGCCGGCAATCAGCAAATAAAGGGTGTCGCTGCCGGTACGCACGAAACTGATGCAGTCAACTTCGGGCAAGTGAGCGGCCTTCTTCCTACTTTGACAGTTAACGACAACGCCGAGGCGCCAGCGGATGAAGGCAATTTGCACCTTCACAGTGACGGAAGTCCAACGGGTTCAATCAAATACAACATTAAGCTTTCTGATCAAATTGTCTTGGGGCGCGACGGAACTGCCGGACAGTTGACGGTTAAAGGCGCCGAAGGGACACAAATTGCGGTAGCTCCCAACAGCATTACTCTTACAGAAGCGGGTAAGACAACGATAATCAATTCTTCCGGTGCAACTTTTGCCAATGGAATTCAAATTTCCGATACGGGTGTAAATGTAGCAGGAAACAGAATTCAGAATGTTGCCAATCCTGTAGAAGACACTGACGCTGTCAACAAGGGTTACTTGGGACAGATACTCGGAGAGACCGGAGTGATCGGAACCACCGTCACGGTAGACGGTAAATCCAGTGTCGAAGACGGAAATCTCCAATTAACGACGAAACTGGATGAGGCGGGGAAGACTAATGTTTACGATCTGAAACTTGCTGACAACCTTAATTTAGGCTCCGAAACTGCACCCGGTAGTCTGACAATTTTAGGCGCAGAGGGCAAGAGGGCAGTCCTGGATGCATCCGGACTTCAGGTCGGTTCCACAACAGTAGCAGATAACTCTATTAAGTTAGGCACGGACGATGCAGATTTGGCTCTGACTAAAGAGCAGTTAAGCGTTGGCAATGTCATTGTAAAGAATGATGCTTTGCAGGCAGGCGGAAATGTTCTGAATGCTGACGGTTTGACACTTGGTGAAACCTCTCTGCGCAGCACAGGTTTGGAAATTGCCGGAGGTCCGGCTCTTAGCAATACCGGCTTGGCAATGAACAGCCAAAAGATCACCGGCTTAGTTGACGGAGAAGCCCCTGACGAAGCTGTTAACAAGTCTCAGTTAGATAAAGTGGCAGGTGCAGCAACAGTAGTGGAAGTTGCCGACAACAACCAAAACCTGACACTTGATACCGCAATTTCTGAAGATACCGGAGCCAAGGTTTACACGGTTAGATTGGCTGACGTTCTGAGCTTCAAGGATGAAGCCGGAAACCCTGCAACTACTTTGGGCAAGGAAGGTTTGACAGTTGGCAATACCACTGTGGCCGATAACAGCATCAAGATTGGGGACTTGCGGCTTACCGGGGAAAGTATCTCTCTTGGAAATCTGAACTTCAATGCGACCTCTAACGAATTGAAGATCGGTGATTCTGTTATGAAAGGAGACGGCTTCCGAATTGGCAACACAATCATGGATGCAACGGGTTTTCATTTTGCTGAGGGAAGAGGTCCGAGGTTAACAGAAGACGCTCTTGATATGGGCGGTAAGAAAATCGAAAATCTTGCCCAAGCTATTGATGATACCCAAGCGGTCAATTTTGGTCAGGTTAAAGACCTCATCAGCAAAGTGTCGGTCGAAGGAGGGGCCGCCAACCTTAAAGAAGGCCAGAATATCAGTGTCAAGAGTAAGACGGATATTGAGAATAAGCCTTATACCGAGATCGCTCTTAAAGATAAGATTTCGTTCCAAAAGGATGGCCATACTCTGGAAATGGACGGTGCCGGAATCACACTCGGCAGATCCAAGGTCAGTGACAACGAATTTAGAGTGCAGGAAAACGGCTCGAATTCCTACGCGTCAATCAAAGGTACCGCCATTAAGGTTGGCACAGACTCGGTTAATGCAGAATTGACCCAGTCATCCCTGAGAGTAGGTTCTTCATCACTGTTAAGCGACAGGCTCGTCATTGGCGCAACCGGTCGTAACGGTATGACAATTACCCAGGAGTCGATTTCCGCTGCTGGAAAGACCATAGCATTCAGCAACTCCGGAATTGATTTCGGTGAAGCCAAGTTGACAGGTTTGTTGGACGGTGAAGATGCAACTGACGCAGCAACCGTGGGCCAATTACAGGCCTTCTACGAGTATGTGGAAAACAAACTTGGGGGGGCCGAGCCGGTTCAGGTAGCAGCTCTGAATGAAAAGAGCAATGCCAAAGCTATGCTCAAGGCCGCACAGGTAACAGCAGCCCCTGTAGCTTTGACCGCACAGGCGAATGCAGTTGCTCAAGAGAACACAGCCTCGGTCCAGCCGCAAGCTGATACTCCGACTTATGTAGCCGGAAAGAATATTTCCATTCAGGAAAATCAAATCCGTCTGGCCTCAGACATTGAAGTTGATTCTGTGAAGACAAAGACCGCAGAAGTCTCTGAAAAAGTGACGGTTGGTACTTCCAACAATGCAGTCGTCATGGAAGACAACGCCATTTATTTCAAGTCGCAAACGGGTCCGAGAATCACTTCGGGTGGAATCGATGCCGGCAATACCCGCATCCAGAATGTTGCGGATGCTCAGGCTCCGACGGACGCGGTTAACTTGAGGCAGTTGAATCAAGTCGGCGGTCGCCTCATGTCCAGAATCAATGATGTGGACAAGAGAGCTAAAGCCGGTATCGCTCAGGCAATCGCAACAGCAGGTCTCCCCCAAGCCTATCAGCCGGGTAAAGCCATGGCTGCGGCTGCAGCAGGTACTTTCGGCGGAGAAAGTGCCATTGCAATCGGTGTATCAAAGATTTCCGACAACGGCCATTGGGTCTTCAAAGGCACGTTCAGCGGAAACACGGAAAGCAAGTTCGGCGGCTCTATCGGTGTCGGCTATCAGTGGTAACTCATAGGAGGGGATCGGAGGATCCCCTCCCAAGTCAGCTTTAAATCATCACCCAAGGATTAGTTTTAAACAACTAACAGTTTTATGAAAGCAGTATTCGGATTAGGTCTTTTCTTAATTTCTTTGCCGGTTCTGGCTCAAACGGCGTTTACGGTCAACGGAGAACTCGTACCTTCCTCCAAAGTGAAGGTCTACATGAATTATTTAGGCAATCTTGGAGTCAAAGACCCAGATGTTCAGGAAAGTCAAGCGAGAAATCTTCTGGTAAATAAGCTTGTGTTGGAGCAGGAAGCACGCAAACAAAAACTCATCGACCTCCCCGGAGTAGTTGTCCAGTCCGAGGCAAGAAAGACGGACATATTGGCAAGAGGGCTTCTCGAGCAGAGGGCAAAGGAATTCGAGCCCAAAGAAGAGGAAATTCAGGCCGCATATGAAGAACTCAAGAAAAACTACAACCCCAATGAAATCAAACTCAGACAGGTGGTTTTCCCCAGTGAATCGGAAGCGGAAAAGTTTCTTCAAGGTCTAAAGAATGGAAAGGACTTTATCCAATCTGCAAAGGAGGTTGTGGGTTCTAATAGAACGGCAGGTTTTGACGAACCGAGGTTCGTAAATGTCAAATTGATAGGGATCCCAGGTTTGGCTGCTGCGGTTATGACGCTTAAGTCAGGAGAAGTATTACAAGTACCCTTTGAGGGTCCTGACGGCTATCACGTCATCAAACTTGAAGACAAAAGAAAAGTGCCTTTCCCAGCCCTCTCCGAAATCAAACAGGTGATAAGAGAGTCACTGAAAAAACGTAAAAGTGAAACCTATTTAGCCGGTCTCATTCATTCAGCAAAAGTTGAGAACGCTAAAGAAACCAAACCCAAAACAGGTCGGGCGGCACCGACAAAAAAATAATCTCTCTAGGAGAAAGTTATGAATAAAACATTCAAATCAGTCTGGAACTGTGTCAGGCAATGCTATGTCGCAGTAGACGAAAATAAATCAACCCAAAGAAATTCGGGAAAACTGATAAAAACCGTGGCAGTCGGCTCGATGCTGGCAATGACAGGTGCGCTTTCTCTGTCTCAGGCAACGGCAGCAGATCTTACTATAGATGAATTAAAAACTGCTATTACAAATAATACAAGCGATACAATCTATATATTTTCCGACACGTTAAACAATGCAGGGGCCGATAATAAGTCCGTTCTTGTAATAGGAGAAGAACCGTCTGAACCAAACTTGAATACTAACTATCTGTGGGAACAATCCAACAATGTTCTTTCTTTGATTTCGGTCAAGGGCGTCAGCGGTGGCCTTCAAATTAATGATGGGTATAAATTTAGACTGATTGGCACAGAGACGGATGCCCCTTTAACAGACGGCCCGGTTGTTATTAATAACGGCGGTACGTTCGAATTGGGACAAGAGGGTGAGAGCGGCGAACTTAAAGGTACGGTAGGAGATGTTGCAGCCGAAAAAGGATCGACCTTGAATGTCAACGGTGGTGAATACACTATTGAAAAGTATGCTTCCCGCTCCGGAGAAGCCAATCTGAATAACGCAAAGGTTGATATTAAACAATCTGGAAATTTAACCGTCAATAATTTCACTTCTTACGATTCAACCATTGAAAACGCCGGTTCACTTACCCTCGGAACGTATTCAACAACGGAAGGGAGTACTGCCAATGTAGTCAATAACTACAAGTCCTTAACTCTGACTCAAAGTTTGAATCTGAACGGCGGAAGATTTGACAACAGAGGAACTGTTGACGCTACAGAAGGAACATTAGTCATATCCGGCGCGTTTAACAGTCAAGGAACAAGTGAGTCAGACGCAGTCGTCAACGCAAAATCCATTACTGTCAGCAGTGACGGTGTTGTAGGTTCAGGTTTCTACAACAATTACTCCAAGGTTGTAGCTGAGGAAATCACCTTCTTGTCCGGCGATTCCATCCAAAATGACAAATCAGGCTCAGTGGAAGTCACTAAGTTAAATATCACTCCCACGGAAACAGGAAGTGTCTCTTATACTAACCTCGGAACGACAAAGCTGTCCGGCTTGCAAATTTCCCAAAAGGGTGATTTTGACAACGAAGGTACCCTGACGGTTGTTGGAAATGTAGCTGTACAAGGAGAAATCAACGGCTTGCTGAGAAACAAGAAAGGAGCTGTTGTTCAGAGTCAAGACAATGGCAGACTCACGGTCGGTTCCGGCGGTGCAATCGACACTAGGAACGGTGAAATCAACGGCATTGACCTTGCGGTAACCGGAACAGGTTTCGGCGAAACGGCTGACAGACCACAGGCAATTCTGGCAAACAACAACTCCAAGATTGCACTGAATAATTTTATTGTTAATGCAACAAACAAGGATGATGTAGTCCTAGATTTCATCACTGCATCAACGTCGAGGAATCTTGTTCCGACATTCAAGAACATGAATGTCATTTCCGGAACTCTGAAATTTGGAAATCTGTCCAACGCCGATGGCGCATCCAACGGTGATGTGAATGTAGGCAACGCAGGCGTTGTTTCCTTTAACAATGGTGTCTTGTTGTCCCTTATCAACAGTGGCAGCGTTACGGCGACCGGGACATTCAACACGCCCATTGGCATTAACCACGGAAAACTTACTGTTGCAGAGTTTATTTCCAACGAAGGAGATAAATTTACCAACAGCGGCTCTTTTGAGTTAACCGGAACACAGACTCCTGTTATTAACGGTCAGTTTACTAATGCCATGGGCACCATTTCCGGCAAATGGAATACTCTTTCCGTAGGCTCAACAGGCGAATTTGTTAACCAGTCAGGAGCAATTGAGTTCACAGAAACCGGATTCGAGGCCGGAGGCCAATTAACCCTGAAAAGTGATAACGTCTTCCTCGGTTCTTTGTTGAACGGCGGAGCCGGAGCCGTCGTCAACTTTGAGGGAGGTATGGTCCATGTTGACAACGGCTGGTTTGACGGAGCTACCTTGAACTTTAAGGACGGCCACTATAACTTAGCGGATATAACATCTGCCCAGGGCTCGTTCGGGAACAACACTGTAAATATCGGCAAAGAGGGAGAAGTGTTCCCGACACCGGGTGAAAATAATCATATTGACAGCGACTCTTTGAACGGTTTTGCAAGTGTGAAGGTAGCTCACTTGGTTTTCGATTCCGTTGTGAATGTCAACGGAGGCGGTTTGTTGGAAGCCGGGACGATTGATTTCACTCAGGGCGACAAGACGCTTACTTTAAACGGCGGCGCACTTCAGACTTCGATGAATCAGCTCTTTAAGAAGCCCGCCAACACGCAGGGCGGCTTAAATGTTGATAGCGGAGCGAACATCGATATTCCTGGAGACTACTTTAGTCTTCCTGAAATTACGGACTTTGTAGACGGAGTGAAGGATACGGGCAAACTTGCCTTCGGAGATAACGGCGGTCATTTGGTTTTTGATGACTCCGAATACAGCGGTCAAAACGTTTCGAAGGCTGCAGAGCTTATTGCAGGAATCTCAGGTGGTAAAGACGTAACGGTTAATTTCACCGGTAATTTCTCCGACAGCACCGATTTCAATCTGACAAAAGCCGAGAATTTGCTCTCCAGCGGAATTGACGGTGTCTCTCAACCGGGCGTCATTCTTAGCACAGTTACACTGCACAATTACTTTGACGGAGAGACTCTTGACAACAGCAAAGGCCTCGTAATCGGCGAAGCAAGTGCCTCTGCTGATGCCAATGTTTTGAATGTTCCCAATGCTCTTGGCTTCATGAATATCGCGAATGCAGGCTCCGTTACGGTTGAAAGCGGTAAGCAGCTTATTCTTGTCGGTTCCGACACCGGCGGTCAGCTTCTTGTTGACGCAGCTGATGGCGGCACGGCCAACGTAAATGGAACGTTAACCTTAGGCAGCAAATTTGTTGGCAACACCTCAGGTTCCATCAATCAGGTGAATGTATCGGCAGACGGAAATCTTAATATTGACAACGGTACATTTGAAGTTACAAATCTCGAGGTGGCAGGCAAAGTAAATGTTGCTCAAACAGGCGATCTGACTCTTGGTTCTGTTGCCGGAGAGGGGCTGATTCAAAACGGCGGAAATCTCAATTTTGCCGAAGCAACAGGCGATGTGAACTTGAACGCTCAGTATGTCGGTGATAAAGGCTCGAAGTTGGATGCCTCCAAGGTCGCTAACTTGGTTGTTTCTTCTCTGATTTCTGCCGGCGAGAACCTGTACAAGAAACTCACCGTTAATGGCGAAGCTTCCAATACAGGTACGGATACCGGCGAAACTTTGAGCGTTGAAGAAGCAGGAAAATACTCCAACGGCGGAGAAGCCAAATGGACAACATTAGCCGGAAAGGGCAACGTTAACAATTCAGGACAATTAACAGTTGCTGACGATATCAGCGGATTCGAAGGTAGGTTGGAAAATACCTCCGAACTTATCCTTGGTAAAGCTGAAGTTCAGACACCGATGACCCTTAACGGTACGATCGTCAATAAAGGCAATGCAACTTACGCCAACTTGGAAGTTGCGCCCAACGGTCAGCTTGAAAACCAAGCCGGAGGAAAAGAGAACGGTTACGGGCTTATCGTCTCGGGAAACTACGCAAATGCTGGTGAGGCAACCTGGAACAGTGTAGAAATTCAGAGCGGCGCAAACGTCAAAAATACAGGAACTTTAAATGTTAAGGACTCTGTGGCTTGGGCCGATACGTTTAACAACGACGGATCATTGATTCTGGGTTTTGAAAGTCCGAAAGATGCGATGACTTTGGATGGCACTTACATCGGAAGCGAAACTTCTCGTTTGGATGCCACAAAAGTTGAAACTCTAACGGCTGCGTCAAATATTAGATCTAAGGGTCAGGCGGACTACAAGAATCTGTTGGTAGCAGAAAACGGTTCTGTAGTTAATGACGGAAAAGAAACCGGTGCATTACTCACTGTTAAGGGTTCCTATAACAACAGCGGAAGCGCTTCTTGGGATTCAGTGACGGTGGAAGGTAAAGCCGAATCCAGCGGAACACTTGTTGTGAAGGATGCCATTACCGTTGTTGGCGGTGGCGAATTCGTCTCGCTGGCTTCCGGTCAGAATGAATTCGGAAAATTAATATCCGAAGGTAAGGTTGACTTGACGGGTAATCACAGCATCCGTGAACTAAGTCTCTCAGGTGATCATGAGTTTGACTTTAATAACGGTGTGTTGAAAGTAACGCAAGCTGAATTGAAGGGCGGTTTGATTACAGCCGGTTATACCATTGCGCGAGCTGAGGCACCGACATCCGTCCAGTTTGATTCCTTGGGCACACCTGTTGACGCAGTTGTAGCTTTCAATGCAGGAACTTCCGTTGGTTTCGGTGAAAACAGCCTGAATAAAGTTGCTGCATTCCGTCAGGATAAGGGCCATACCGGTTCCGTGGCGGTTGTAAGCAAAGGTGTTCAATTCGGTGAAAATGGTGCAATGTACATCGGTGCAGAAGAAAGCGCTGTTGACGCTACGGCTAAATCCGTGGTGTTTGCCGGAAATTCCGCAACCATTGTCAATGTCGGTCAGGTTTATCAGAAACCCGATGCAGCCGCCTTCATTCTCAACGGACAGAAGCTTGTTGTAGACAATGGTGCTTCATTGGTGCTGTCTGATATTCACGAGAACGGCGAATATAAGATCGTCTCCGGAGCTGATTTGACTGCCAATGTCAACGGCTCCGATTGGACAGGCGGTTGGACAGGCGAAAACCTCTACGCTTGGGATGAAGGTTCGGGGCTCGCGTATGAACTTGAGCTGCGTCACGACTCTTCCAATGTTTGGGTTAGTGCCACAATTTCCGATGTGAGGGAAGCCTATCCGGATATTGACATTGATAACATCGCGAACGACTCCATGCGGGATCCGGACTCCAACTTTGTGAAGACGGTTTTGAAGGATAAGGATCTGACAGTCGAGGGCAAGACAAAGATTATCAACTCTGTCTCGAACCTGGCATTTGCAGGCGGAGCCCTCTCCGTTGCACTTAATGACCTCAATACCGCTTTAGCGTCTGTCGAGGATCGTGTATCCATGAAATCGGATGCCTTTACTCATGAAGGTTTAATGCGGGATTGGGACAAGGGTAACAACCTTTGGATCGATGTCATCGGCGGCAAACAGAAATACAAGAGCCTGTCTTCCAGCGGTATTAGCAAAGCCGGTTACGACACTAACTCCTACGGTTTTGTCTTGGGCTTTGATCATAAGCTCGGAGGTAAATCGGTTGTCCTTGGCGGTGCGTTCAGCTATGACCACGGTTCTTTGGACTCTACCGGCGATGTGCTTAAGACGAAGAACAAGTACAACTCGTTTGGTGTTCACGCTTATGGCGCCTGGTCTCCCAGCTCAAAACTCAACGTCGTGGGAACGGTTTCTTATATGCACAATTCGTCCGATATTGATCAGACGATAAATGCAGCGGGCTTTAACAAGGCTAAAGCCGATGTAAGCACCAATATATTCTCTCTCGGAGTTCGTGCTGAATCCACACTGAAAGCCGGTAACGTGAATATCGTTCCTCATGTCGGTGCCCGATACATCTATGCCAAGGGCTCCGGTTATGACACCAAGGTGGACGGTAAAAAGGTTTGGAGCACCTCTATGGATGCGACAAATACAGTGCAGTTCCCAGTCGGTGTTGCTTTGAGAGGCGACATTCAGACGAGTAAAGCCTGGAACATTCGTCCTCAGCTGGATGTGACACTTATTCCGCAGGCAGGCAATGTGAACCAGAAAGCTAAATTGCGCAATGCTTTCGGCACGACAGACCGAGTAAACGGCGAATTTACCGGTCACTTCGGTACAAACGTCAATATCGGATTGCAGGCTGATAAAGGCCCGGCAACTATCGGTTTGCGTTACGGCTTTACCGGAGGCACCAAAGGCAAAGTCGATCACGGTCTGAAACTGGAAGCTCGTTATCGCTTCTAACTGATTGTTGAGCTGAAGGTTCCCGGCGGAGGCGGGTGGATCAGGGATCAAACTCCGCCGGGAAGCCGACAAGCCAGAATTAATCGATTTGACACAAGCAAATTGCTTTTTTAAGGAGTAAAGGACTCCTTAAAAAAGTGATTCGAATGGCAACGAGGGCGAAGTGTTCAATCGCAAAAGGCAATGACGGCCAGAAGGTCAACGTTAAGAGAACCTGAATTATTTGAAATCTGAAGCGCAAGCAATTTCAGGTGAAAAAGGAAGGTAAACGGTTGAGTAGGCCGCAAAAATATGCAATGGAGCAGCAATGCAGGAATTACAAATAGTTTTGAGAAACGGACACGCGTTTTGTGTCAGGAATAATGACACAAGTCACACAGTGTCCGGGGAATTTCAAAGTTTCTTAGACGAATTTCGGCTAAGTAAAGGAGTAAATGCAGATCAAATTTATAGCTTCGTCTCACCTAAGTTGGTGGTCCGGATGTCCGAAGTAGTGATGGCTTCTGTGGTTTTTCTCAAAAAAGAAGAACAAACGGAAGAAGACGATAAATGTCGGACGTTTAACGCAACCACTTTGAAAGTTATGAATTAGCCGGTTCTAGTCCTAGAGAAAGGGGTAACGCCTTTTCAATTTGTAGTAGTTAGACCAAAAAGATTCTGAGCGGTCTCCTCGGGGCTATTCAGAAGGTCGGGGCTTGAGATCGAAAGGTTTCAGGCCCATTTTTTAAACGTTAGGAATAGAAAGTGTGACGAGGGAAAGCTATCGAGTTGAAAGCAGATCATTAGTAAGGAAATTAACGTTGGAAATAATCAGAAATTTACTCCAAATAAGTATGGGGAAGAGAAATGAAAAGCA
>ENA-UEQA01001508-UEQA01001508.1-human-gut-metagenome-genome-assembly--contig:-NODE-1508-length-11266-cov-15.022343_pt1 | contig 11266 bp, 2 predicted proteins | sample MGYA00242936_ERZ507937 | MGnify/ENA primary metagenome ERZ507937 (study PRJEB26167, sample SAMN06115468) | human gut metagenome | host: Homo sapiens | place: China:Chongqing | collected 2016-06-16... | reverse complement strand
GTTCCTTACTGTAGTAATAAGTGGACTTGTACACATAGAAGCGTTGTTGTTGCTCGTTCCAGTTGACCTTGCAGCCTTGCGGGATAAGGTCGAGGATCTCCTTGCTGACAGCCATCATGCCCCCTATTAAATTATAGACATATATATTATATGTCATATTTCAAAAAAAGTCAACAGTTTTTGTCGACTTTTTAATGAGTTAAGGATGTTTCGTTAAAAATTATGTGCGTTAGCCCTGCACTTCTAAAAGAAATTGATGAGGAAATTGCAGAAGAGCGCTCGTCGAAATAACATTCCCTTTTGAAAGATAGTTTCGTTTTCTTTCTCTTGAATTGAGACTTATTGAGATGCTGCGGGCCCCTTTCGGAGCCCGCAATTAGTTACTTAAAGAATTTAGAACCGATATCGAGCTTCAAGTTTGAACATATGATCGGCCTTACCCTTCGTTCCGCCTGTGAAGCCGTAGTGCACGCCGAAAGTAGCCGGTCCTTTGTCCGCTTGAACGCCTAAGTTCACGTTCGTACCGAACTTGCCTGCAAATTCACCGGAGAGCTTATCGCTTACGCCGTTGAAATTGGACAACTTGGTCTTCTGCTTCGTGTCACCGAACTGCGGGATGACGGTTACGTCAGCCTGCGGACGAACGTTCCAGCCGGAAGCTGTGACAAGATCGCTTCTAAACGCAACACCGATCGGAAGCTGGAAGGTGTTTGTAGCATCTGCCTTATTGCTCCAAACCTTCTTACCGTCAACCTTCGTGTCGTAGCTGCCCGACTTGGCCCAAACGTATCTGAGACCGGCGTGCGGAACGATATTGGCTTTTCGGGCAGGAATCATCACCTCTGCGCGCCCCGAGACTGAACATATTCGTTCTGACATCCGCATCTGCCTTATTAAAGCCGGCCGCATGAATGCCCTGAGAGATATCAGAAGAATTGTGCATCCAGCTCAACGTACCGATGATGTTGATCTTATCTAAGGGAGCATAAGCGCCATAGGCGTGCAGACCGAACGAATCGTACTTGTTCTTTGTTTTCAGCACATCACCTGTGGAATCCAGAGATCCGTGGTTGTAGCTGAAAGCAGCGCCCAAGATGATCGATTTGTCCCTAACCTTTCTGTCGTAGCCCATGACCAATCCGTAGGCATTGGTGTCATAGCCGGCTTTGGAAATACCCGCTGCACTTAAGCTCTTGTATTTCTGCTTGCCGCCCGTCACATCAATCCAGAGGTCATTGCCGCGTTCCCACTGCCGCATCCGACCGAACCGATTGAAAGCCTCATTTTTCATTGAGACGCGTCCCTCGACAGAGTCGGCTGCGGTGTTCAGGTCGTTCATCGCGACAGACATCGCGCCGCCCGCGAAGGCGATATTCGCCACGGAGTTCAGAACCTTGGTCTTGCCTGAGACATCCAAGTTCTTATCGCGAAGCACACGGCAAACGAAGTCAGCGCCCGGATCGCCCGACTTGCAATTGAGCATATCATCGTTGGCAATATTCGGAACTGCAATATCCGGGTAAACGGTTCTGACGTCGGCCAGCGTTGCATTGACCCAAATCTTGCTCGGATCATTGTGCAGCTTCAGGATCCAATTAATGCCTGATCCGTCCTGAGGCAAAGCGTAGAGGTTCTCGCCTGTCCAGCCGCCCGACCACACTCCGTCGGATTCATTGCCGCCCGTGACGTAGCCGCTCACGATGGTGTAGTCGCCTGCTTCATCGATGCTGCCTAAAACCAAGTCCGCACCCGGCTCAACCGTAACTTTGGCGCTCTCAGACGTTGTACGGAAAGCAGACTTGCCGTCAGCCAGGATTGCGCTGTCAACAACGGTCAGAGAATCCTTAGCGAAATAAAGGTCTCCGTTTCCGATCTGAACATGGTTGTCTTTATCCGTCCAAACTTCAGGACCCACGGCGATTCCGCCTCCCGGACCCGTTGTCACATTGGTCGTAATCACCAGCCTGCTCGGTTTTCCGTCGGGTACTGTCGGCGAGCCGATGGAGTCAGCCCAATCCAATCCGCCCTTCGGTCCGAGGTTGAGGTCGCCGTTATTTTTCACGTAGATATTCGTGTCGATAACGTCGTCCTTCGGATTGAGCTCAGCCGTTACACGGTTTTCCGGGGTTCTCTCTTTGTCGTTGCCGATCACAAGATCGCCGCTGTTAAGATCCGTTTCACCTGCCTTGAGACTTCCTTCGCCGATGTTGACGAGACCGTCGTCAATGGTGAGTTTGCCGGTATCAATGTCGCCGGTGTTATTCACGTCGCCGCCCGCAACAACCACGTTATTCCAGATAGAAGTGCCGGAGTTGTCGTGTTCTCCGCCTTTATCGATCGTAAGGATGTCGCCTCTTTCAAAGCCCGAGTTATCCGACTTGCCTCCGTCGCCCACGGTCATATCGTCGTACTCGGACTTGCCTTGGTTGTCGAGATTACCGGTAACTTCGGTATTTTCAACGCCCTTCGCGTCAACTTCACCCTTGTTGGTCTTTTCCCCTTCAATGACGTAATTGTCATTGATGGTTTCCTTACCGCCTTCTTCGGTAACGGATGAGCCGCCCTCTTTGACGGTCTGGTTGTTCCAGATCGACGTACCCGAGTTGCTATGCTCTCCGCCGTCGGTGATGATGAGAAAGTCTCCTTTCTCATAGCCGCTGTTGTCGGACTTACCGCCCGCTTCAACGGTCATATCGTCGTAGTTGGAGATTCCTTGGTTGTCGAGAGTACCTGTAACTTGAGTATTTTCAACGCTTGTGGCATCCACTTCGCCCTTGTTGATGCGGTCACCCGCGGCCACGTAAACGTCGTTGATCGCCTCTTTAGCCCCGGCTTCAACCGTGGAAGCAGCTCCGTCCTTAATGGTAACGTTGTTCCAGATTGAGGTTCCGCTGTTGCTGTGTTCAGCGCTTGCTGCGATCGTGAGGATATCGCCCTTTTCAAACCCGATATTTTCAGACCTGCCGCCTTCGGCAATCATCATGTCGTCATAATTGGCTTCTCCTTCGTTGCGAAGGATGCCGGCGACGTTGGTAACTACCGTCTTGGCGGCGTCCAGCACCGCTTCAGAACCCTTATTGACGAATTCACCGAGAACGTCGAACACAGTGCCGACATCAAGTTTTCCGGCGTTTTCTTCCCGACCCTTGTCAGCCACGGTAACGCCGTTCCAGACGGAAGTTCCGGTGTTCGAGTGCACACCTTCAACGGTGAGGATATTGCCCTGTTCAGCCCCGCTGTTGATTGACGTTGCGCCTGCTGCAACCGTCATATCTTGGTAGCCGGCTTTACCTTCGTTGACGTGAGAACCCGAGACAGTAACTTTCTGGACCTTGGAGGCATCCAGAACAGCGTTTGCTCCCTTATTCGTAAAAGAGCCCGCAACGTCAAACATCGGACCTGTTCCGTCCTTTTCTTCCAGCGCGAGTTTGCCTTCGTTAACCGCTGAACCGTTTCCGGTCAGACTGTTGGTATGAAGAATCGCGTTGGCGTGAACATGAACATTGCCGTTATTAGTGATCGTCCAATCCGCAAATTCACCGTTCTTGGCCTCCAAGGCGCCGTTTTCTCCGATCTTAGAAGAAAGGATCCAACCGACGGTCGGCGCCGCGCCGCCGTGAGAGCCGAATGTGAACTTACCGTTGTTCACATTGATCGAGCCACCGTCGGCAGCGTCTTTCAGAAGCTTATTGGCGTCATTACCGAAAGAGTGATCCGGAACGGCGTTTACTGCATTGCCGACCAAAGCGAGTTCTTTTCCGCCCTCAATCGTGACGTTATCGGCATGAGTGATGTCCTTGAACCCCAGACTGATATTGATCGAATGAGTGTTCTCGTCATCGGAAGCTACACCGATCACCAAGCCTTTGACGGCCTGGTTGGCGTCGTTAGCTTTATCGAATTCTTCGGTAAATTCGTTATGCAGGGTTGTGGTGTTGAGCACGATACCGGGGTTCAGAACAACATCTAGTCCTTCTGTTTCAAGATCATTGGCCGTTGTCACGGTGAACGGAGCGGTCATTTGGCCTAAGAAGTTAATCGTTAAATCCGCCGCATTTCCAAAAGCATCGGCGAGCTTATCGGTCACGCTGACAATCAAAGAAGAGCTGAACCAATCGTCATCCAGCGCAAGATTGCCGCTTTCGACATTGAGACCGGTCTTAATTTCGTCTTTGACTGCGCCGACGGTCGTTGCCGAAAGAACTTCTGTAGGCAGCTGAACCGTGCCGGTTTGCGCATCTTCTGCGTCGATCCGAACGGCTTCAGTCGTCACAGACCTGAAAATCTGATCCGCACTTGTCTGAAGGACGCCGCCTTTAAGGTTAATACTGCTTGCCTTAATGCCGTCAAGCTTGAGTTCGCCCACATCAAGAAGGCCGCCGTTCATGATATTGACCGTTGTTTCGCTCTCGACGACTTCGGCGAGTACCTGAGTGAGACCGTCCCGGTAGTGAGCTTTAACTTCGACAGAATCTTCGCTGTTGATGACAGGCGTCTGATTGGGTCCGGAAATATTGACGACGTTGTTTCCTAGGAGACCGGTCACATGGCCCTCAGCATCACGGACGTCGGAAGCGTCAAACACGCCGCCCATGATGTTTAAGGTCGAATGCTCAAAGAAACCTTTATCGGCCTTGAAGTTTCCTGCTGTTTGGTTGTAAACAGAGTTCTTGGCATCCAACTCGGCGATTGTGAGACTGCCTTTCTTAAGATTGATGCAGCCGCCCTCAGACACAACTTTCTGAAGCGCAGTGTCGCCGTTTGCCGTGAAGGCTCCTGCCGCACCGATCTGCGTCAGGACGATGCCCGAAGTGTCGCCGGCTTCGTTCACAAACTCCCCGCCTGCGAGGTCCAACTTGTCTGCCTTGGCAGTTCCCCCACGGTGATTGACGAAGCGGTCGTTGGCCGCCATGACGATGGTGCCCGCATCAATCGTGCCGGAGTTCTCAACCGCAGCTGCATCAAAATTTTTAGCTTTAACAGTACCGGCGTTATTCAAGTGATTGACTTGAACGCTGTCGGCTTCAATAGACGCTTCTTTCTGCACTTGAGCCTTGGTAAGCTCCTTGGAGCCCACTGAGCCGCCTTCGATTTTGCCTTTTAGAAGCTGCAGGTCGGCGACTTCCAGATAGCCTTCATTGGCGATACCGACATAAGCCGCATCTGCCATTTCGATCTTGGTGACGCCGGTATCTTTGAATTGAGCACCTGAGGCGTTCAAAACCTGCCCGCCCGTGATGTTCAAGCCGGCCAATTCAAGTTTGCCCTTATTGCTGACAAGACCGCCTGTGACGTTAAGAGCGTTCGTATTTTCCATTGCGCCGTTGTTGGCGAGCTCGCCGCCCGCAACCGTCACGCTCTGATTGCCTTCGACCCTGACCGTACCGTCGTTGTTGACAGTACCTTTAAGTTCGGAAGCATGATTAAGTCCTGCAATCGTCAGAACCGCGTCAGCTGCGTTGGAAACAATAGATCCTGCTTCTGTCAGCTTGGCAAGAGCTTCATTGATAAAGCCGCCTGCTTGCGAGTCTTCAGCGTCGGACGCTGCCTTAAGAATCGCCTTTTCAGCATTGAGCGAGCCGCCGTTGCTCACGTCACCGGCAATGGTGAGCTCTTCGGAAACCGTGAGGTCGCCGGAGTTGTCCAGGCTCCCGCGAATCGCATGCTTCCCGTCGGCACCGGCCAAGGCGTTTCCGGCCACCGTGAGTTTTGCGGCAGTTAAGACCGCATCTTTTTCATTGACAGAACCTTTCTCACGCAAGGTGAGTTCTTCAAAGCAAGCCGTGCCTAAGTTCTCGAGCTTTCCGCTGATATCTGCCGTTCCGACTTTGAAAGTTCCGTAGTTGCGGTAGGCGCTTTCCGTATTGGTCGTGGCAATCTTTGCAGCTTTAAAGATACCGTGGTTGCTCATGGCCTCGCCGCTTACCGCCGTGTACGTTCCGACAGTGAGCTGAGCCGTTGTGTCGGAAGCATTCCCGATCACGAGTCCCTCTCTATCCGTGCCGAGCCCGGAAGAGCCGTTGTTTAAAACGTCAACGGTAAATTCTCCGTTTTTCACAACAACTTGTCCCCCGACGCCGGCGTGTCCGGAAGTCGGATCAATGCCCACATTCAGAGCAGCCAGATGCCCTCTCGCTGCAGAAGCAGAACCGTAAGACCCGAGCGTGAGCTTAGCGGGTGTCACTTCTTCCGCAGAAGCATTTTGTCCTCCGACATAGACGACTCCGTCGGCAAGTTCTATCGGAGAATGGTTGGGGTTGGCATCCGCTTGGCCCACCAATACGAAATGACTGCCGTTGTTGATATAGAGACCTCTTGTGACGCCTGTGACGTTCATAAAGCCCATGTTTTGGGTGAGGACGTTCGGCGTGCCTGAAGTCGGAGCAGCGCCTGCACTTCTGTCATTGACACCGACTACCAAGGAAGTGGTTCCGGGATTGTCGGCTGTTTCGTTGGCGAGCGTTTCGTTTGCAAACGTGGCGTAAGCACGGCTGCCGTCAACCGCTGCCTCAATAGAATTGGCCAAATCAACGTTGAACCTTTCTGCGGCTTTTCCGTTGAAGGAAACTTCCAGTTCACCGCGTTTGTCCGAAGGCACATCTCCGATCGCAGCCAGCTTGTTTAGGGCGTCTCCCGCGACGGCAGCGCTGTAAGAAGCATCGTCAAAAACAACAGTGCCCCACTTAAAGGCAATGCCTTCAGCGACCGACTCAATGACGCTGCCGATACCGGTGACGATCTTAGGAGTGCTGACTATTTCGACTTTGTCGTCAGGACTTACCGCATCAAGGTTGAGCGTGCGGTAATCCAATCCGTCAAATACCTGATCCAGGGTAGTAGACAGCCGGCCGCCCCGGAGATCGACGGTCTTGTGCCTGTTCATCGCGATTTTTTCGGCTCTGAGCGTTGCGCCCTGATTGATATTAACGACTGAAGAACTATCGAGCGTTGCCACGGTCAATAGCGCTGCATCATCAGAACCGGAACCTAAGCCAAGGTTGTAAGTATTGCCTTGACCCAGCACGTCATGGCTCATCTCTCCGCCTGTCAGCGCAATAACGGAGTCCGTGAACCAGCCGCTTTCGGAGGTGAAAAGTCCAGCAGTCTGTGAGAAATGAACGCCGTCTGCCTGCAAAGCACCGACGTTGATCGTTCCGGAATTGGTGAAGCTGTCGGCGTCAAGGCCGGCCCTCGCAAAGATAAGGGTGCCGTCTCCGTCAATCGTGCCGGCATTGGTAAGATGCCCTCCGAAAGTAAATGTGCCGGCATTATGAAGCGCTCCGACGGCGGCAATACTCAGCCCCGATCCTTGCGGGAATTTTTCCGAGATACCGCCGAAAGCTTCCGCTCCTGCTGCATTGTTGTAAATACCGGCAATGGAACCTGCGCCATAGTAGGCAAGACCGTTGTTGGTTTTAGTCCCGCCCGCATTCACAACGAGATTTCCGAGCTGTTCAACCGCTCTATCGGCCGCTCGCACAACTGCCTTGCGTCTTAACGGAGAAACGCCGAACGTTTCTTGAGCTTCATCGCCGTTAATGAAGTGTCCGCCTTCATTGATCACTAAAGAATCCGCCGTAAGCGTGCCGTTGTTAGAAATCACGCCGCCGTTAAGGATCGTAAGCTCAGAGCCTGTGCCCGTGAATTGAGCCGTGCCGGTTGCCGCATTGGCGATCAATCCGGCCACTTGAGTTTTACCTGTAGCAATCAGCGTGTAGGTATTGCCGATCACGCCGCCCTTATTATCCACGCGGGCGCCGATCGCAGTGTTGTAAAGCCGAATCTCGCCCGGATTGATCAAGGTGCCGTACACCGTAGAGTTATCTAAGGCCTCCATGTAGCCGAGGTTTTCCAGCGTACCGATGACGCTGACTTGATTGGCAGTCAGATTTGCGCCCTGGCTATTGATGACCGTGCCGTCAAAATGCGCAGCCCCTTCTAACTTAGCGTTTCGGTTGTTGGTGAACATTCCGCTGAGATGCGTTTCACCCGCAACGGTGAGCCTATTGTTATTGAATACTTTCGCGCCGCTTCTGCCCTCTAACGTGCCCAGTGTTGTCGCGCCGTTGTTTTCCAACGTGGCCTCCGTAAACGAGGCCGCCTGGCTGCGGAAAGTTGAGCCTTTATCCACCGTAGTCGTACCGCCGGCAGAAGCGTGATTCTTCACGGAATAGTCGCCCGCGGCAATTTTGAGCTCCCCGCCTTCAGAGAGCCGAACTTCTTGGGCCTCCCCTTGGTAAAGAGAAGCGTCTTTAAGTCCGAGACTTCCGAGAAGGAGCTTTGCGCCTTTACCGGCTACAGAAATGATCTTTTCGGCAATCGTATATGGGCGGCCGCTTCCGTCGGACTTGCCTCCGATAAGCGTGAGCTCGCGGCCGCCTTGGATCGTCGTATCAGATGCTTCATGGATTCCGGCAAAGCCCGTGTTGTTGCGCAGGCCCCCTGCTCCGACAACGACAGCTCGGTTTTCGCCTTCTAAATTGCGGTCTACAAAGATCACATCGCGCAGGTGCTCGACATTGTCATAGAGCTCATTGGCTTTTACGACGGTTAATCGGTCATCATGCGACTCCCCGTCGATGGTTCCATGGAACTCAATCGAAGCCGCGTCTCCGAATTTCGCTTTAAAGGCTTGTTTTAGATCGTTTTCCTGGGTGCGCGTCAGATTCACGCCCGTAACCGTCACTTTGCCGCCCGTAAAGGAAGCGTGAGAAGCAAGGCTCTCGGCAATGCTGCCCGGAACATACCTTTGGAAAAATTCCGTGAGACTGGTTTTGACTTCCTGCGGTTCGGAAGAATTCAAAGAAACGTAGTGCAGATCCTGCAGGCCGTTTGTTCCGAGCGAATCAAAAACGTCCGAAGCATGATTGGTTTGAATAAAGCCGGAAGAATTTAAGCGGCCCTCGCCGAACTCAAAACCGTCGGCAAAATTGATGCTGCCCGTATTGTTGACAGTTCCTGAGATTCGATGGCGGCTGGTTTCCGTCCAGCTTCCGCGGTTATGAAGCGTTCCGCTGTTGATTAGACCTCCGCGAGTGGTCACGCTGCCCGTAAGCGTCAGTGTTCCGGCGTTGTGAACCGAGCCCGAGAGATCTGCGTTTCCGAGCGTCAGACTGCCGGTGTTTTCGCTTGCGCCTCCCGATTGGTTAAAGCTCGAGATGGAAAGCGTGCCGGAATTAGACAGCGTGCCGCTATGTTTATTAAGAGAGCCGAGGCTGTAGCTGCCCTTTTCTACCGACAAAGAACCTCCCGTCTGAGTAATGAGCGCATTATTGGTGAGCTCACCTCCTGCGAGCACCAGGACGTCTCCGATGGAAAACTTTCCACTTCTCTCCCCGAGAACAATGGAATCCGCGGTGTTCAGGCTGCCGCCGTTTAATCGCACAGCCCCTGTGAAGTGGTAAGTGTTATTGGCGGTTTGTTGGAAAGTTCCCGCTTCCTGGTAGAGATTGCCGAAGTTTCCGACAACGGACTGTCCGCCCAACATCCTGAAAATACCGCTGTTGCGAATGTTGGCGATATTCATTTCAGAATTAAGATTGATGGGCCCGTAGATATTGTCGGAATTGTTCTGGAAAATGCCGCCGGCCCCGACCGTAAGTGAATCTGTAACGGTAACATGAGCTTCACTCGACGAATTATGGTAAGTCGACCGATCTCCGACGTTGACCGTTCCGTTGACATTCATGTTCCCATTAACAATCAAAGTTCCTTTTGCAGGCGTTGAACCCTGATTGTTATGCCCGAGAGCCATCCAGCCGTCGTTTGCTACGGTTAAGTTGCCGTTAACGGTAAGGGTTATGTCAGGGAAAGTTTCGTGACTGCGATTGGTGCAGCCAATATACATATATTGGGGACCTTGAGACGCTGAATGATAGAGGTTTCCATTGACGGTCACACTGTCGTTGAGCGCACCGTATCTATTTTGACTTCTGATTTGATTTGTCCCGACATCGCCGCTTAATACTTCCAGCGCGTTGGCCTCACCTGAAATAAGGAGCGGAACAAGAGCGGCTGAAATAAGTATCGCTTTGCCGGCATTTTGGCAGGCGCTTGTCATAGCTTCAGAGACGGCAACAAAACAACACCGTCTGCGGTTCCAGATTTTTTTAAAGGTCTTATTCATAAGAAATCCTCCTTGGAAGGCTTTATTTATTTGTCCGCCTCGCTCTTTCCCTTGGCAGGCGTAAGCACGAGCGATAAAACTTCAAACGCGGCGATATCTTTGATGCGAACCTGCACCAAGCGCTCTCCTTGGAAAACAACGACCTTTTCCTGAGAAGCGGGATCGCCGAGCGCTTTGTTCAAAATTTCGATTTGGGGATTGAGTGTCTTTTGGTCTTCTGTTTTAAAGTCGATGACCAAATCGCGGCCGCTCTTTAAGTAAAGCGACAGACGCTGGATAAATGTTTTTCCTGCCATTTTTTCCTCCTTAAGGGTTTGTTGTGAGTCGTTTAAGAAAAGGCTTTCTTTAGAAACAGAAAGAGCCTTTTCGTAAGCGAAAAAGGAGGAAAAACTAGGCGCGTGGGACTCCCGGGTTTAGAGAGCTCCGATTTGTATAGGTTGTTCTTTTCATAACGTTTCTTTGAAAAACCTTGGCAGGACTTTTGCTCACGTTATGAAGGAAAGAAAAACGATCACCGCTCTTTCTCGCGGGGCAGGACGTATGAATTTATGAAGGCCCGGGGGCTTCTTGTCCTGCCAAGAAAGAAGCCTCAGACTTTTTCAGTCTGCCGTGAGCGCCCGGGCCGTAACCGTCGCACAAGGCTGATGAGAGCTATTTCCTTTGCACTTCTTTCTTTGGCAACCTTCAGAGTTTTTAGGTTTTATCGTTTTAACTTCTATCCATCCCAAAGAAGATAAAAAGTCTTCGGAAAAAGAAAACCGCGCCGCTGCCTGCCGGCAGCACTTCCAAGAAAAAGTCCCCAAGGAAATTTGAGTCTGCCCGAGGAAGGGCTGCGGACGATTTTTAAGGAAGTTTTGCAGGCGCGAAAGGATCTTCCCGTCGATGAAGGGATCTCGAAAAGCAGAGGTCACGTAAGAGATCCTTCTCGGAAAGACAAATGATCGAAAAGCCGCTGATTCAAAAGCGCTGAGAAGCCCAAAGGATAATGAAGGAGATCTATTTTTACTCATACGTAGCTCCTGACTCCGACACAAAGGCAGCAAAGCTCAGCATGAAGAAAACCACCGCCGCCAGGACCATAAGAGGAGAGATAAAGTTAACGATAATGTTCCCGTGCCTTTACGACAAACAAGTGAGGAT
>ENA-UEQA01001497-UEQA01001497.1-human-gut-metagenome-genome-assembly--contig:-NODE-1497-length-11351-cov-6.206049_pt1 | contig 11351 bp, 10 predicted proteins | sample MGYA00242936_ERZ507937 | MGnify/ENA primary metagenome ERZ507937 (study PRJEB26167, sample SAMN06115468) | human gut metagenome | host: Homo sapiens | place: China:Chongqing | collected 2016-06-16... | reverse complement strand
CCCGGCAAGCATCCGCAAGCCGGGAAAATACTTTGAGTTCAACACGAAGCTGGCCGTCCGCACGCTGGCGACCAACCCGCAGACGGTTCTGATCATCGCGCAGAAAACCGCCGACGGCACCGCCACGGAAAACGTCCCCGTGCAGGTCTTCGATACCGACACGGCGGGGAAGCTGTTCGGGGTCGGCTCGCAGGCCGCCCGCATGGTCCGGGCCGCCATGCGCGCCTACGGCTACGTCGATCTGTCCGTCCTGCCCATTGCCGACGACAGCGCGGGCGTTGCCGCCTCCGGTTCTCTCAAGCTGACGGGCGACGCTACGGCGCAGGGCGTCATCACGTTGACGGTTGCGGATACGGAAGTGTCCGTTGCAGCCGCAGCCGAAGATTCCGCCGCGTCGCTGGCGACGGCCCTTGCCGCCGCCGTCAATGCTGAAAGGGACTTGCCGGTCACGGCGCAGGCCGCCACGGGCACCGTCACGCTGGCCGCGAAAAACAAGGGCACACTCGGCAACGGGATCGTTCTTGCGTACAGCAACACCGTTCCCGGCATCACGCCGACGTTGACCGCCATGACGGGCGGGCAGAAAGACCCGGACATCGCCGAAGCGCTGACCGCCGTCTTTGCCGCCGACTATACGATCTATTGCGTGCCGTGGGCGGTACAAGCCCCGCTTGCCGCCCTGCGCGAGCATCTGGACAATGTGGGCGGCCCGATGGAGCAACGCGGGGCGATCGGCGTCTACGCTTCCACGGGTACGCTGTCAGCCGCAACCACGCTTGCAGGCCAGCTCAATTCGGGCCGCATCACCGGGGCGCTTTTGCCCGGTTCCACCACGCCGCCCGAACAGATCGCCGCAGCCTACGCTGCCGTCTTGGCAAGCGAGGAAGACCCGGCGCGCCCGCTCAACACCTTGGTACTCACGGGCGTGACCGTGCCGCCCGTGGCCTCGCGCTTGGGCCGCACCGAGCAAGAGGTCTGCCTGAAAAACGGCGTGACGCCGCTTGAGGCCGGGCCGGGCGACGTCGTCCAGATTGTCCGGGCGATCAGCACATACACCGTCAACGCGGAAGGCACGGCGGACGTGTCGCTTTTGGACATCACGACGATCCGAACGCTTGACTATGTGCGCAAGGCGATCCGGGAGCGCATTTCCTTGCGCTTCCCCCGTGAAAAACTGTCAACCCGCACGCCCCCGAAAGTGCGCTCGGAAATCCTTGACGTTCTGCGCGGGCTTGAAAACCTTGAGATCGTCGAGGAAGTGGACGCCAACGCCGACGGCGTGGTGGTTGAGCGCGATCTTCAGGATGCGAACCGGCTCGACGCCAAAATCCCCACCGACGTCGTCAACGGCCTGCACGTCTTCGCGGGCCGCATCGATCTTTTGCTGTAAAAGGAGGCGCATATGGCGCTTGAAGAATATGTCGGCGCGGTTGTCGTCGAAATCGACGGGCGGGAGATTGAAGCCTTTTCTTGTTCACCGTCCGCCAATACGGGCCGCAAGCCCGTCAAAACCATGAACCGCACACAGCGGATCGCCGGGTACACCAACGGCGTCTATGAGTACACCCTTGACCTGTCCGTCCCGGTTGAAGCCGACGGCGACACGATCGACTGGGAAAACGTTATTGACGCCAAGGTGGTCATTTACCCCGTAAAGGGCAACCGCCGCACGGCCTATACCGGGTGCGTTGTGACGGAAGTGGGCGAGCAGTACGAAACCGAAAACGAAGCAAAACGCGACATCAAGATGTTCGCGCAGGACAAAAAGGAAGAGTAGCGCATGGATACGATTAAAGGGCAATTTGCGATCGGGCTGTGGGACGATAAGAGCAAGGCGTTCCAGCGGGATTTCGAGATGCGTCTTGCTACGCTCGAAGACACTGAGAACGCGCTTGAAGACACGCCCGAGTATGCCAGCACGGCGCGCATCCGGCGGCACGAATGGGCGGCCTGCCTGCTTTCCGTCGGCTGCATCCCCGGCGACGAGATAACGCCGGAGCGGCTGGCGGAGCTGGCCAGCGTCGAGTTCGGCATCCTCGCCGACGCGCAGGATCGGCTTGTAAAAAAGCTCAGCGGCGGGAAAAGCGCCTCGCCGACGTCCGCCTGACCATCGCCGCGCTTGTCCGGCACGGTTTTTCCCCCGCCGACGTGCGGGGGATGACCGGGCCGGAGGCGGTCAGTTACCTTGAGATCTTTTACCCGAACCCCGACAAGGGCAAGAAAAAATACATCTCACTGAAAAGAAAGAGGAAAGGCAATGGCCCGCGATCTGGAAGTCGAAGCAAGGCTGACGCTGAAAGACGATCTCAGCAAAAAGGCCGGGACAGCGCTTGACGCCGTCAGCAAAAAGGCGCGCAACGCCGGGAAGGCCGCCGACGCGCTGGCGGCTACGAAAAAGGACGCGGGGGCGCAGGCGTACGAGCGGACGGCGCAGGCCGCCGACAAGGCCGCCACCGCGATCGACAAGGTGGCCCGCTCGGCGGATCGGGCGCGGGACGCCAGCGGGCGGTTCGTCAGCGGTTCCGGCTCCGGGCTTGGGCGCGTGGCGCAGGACGCCGCGCGGGCCGAGCGGAGTATGGGGCGTCTCGAAGCAATGGCCCGGCGTACCGGCACCGCCCTTTCCAAAATGGGCGGCGCTATGGGCACCGCGCGCGACGTCGGGGCCGGGCTCATGGCTGGCGGGTATGTGGCGGCACGGGCGGTGCAAAAGCCGATCGCCTATGAAAAACAACTCGCCGGAATGGCGAATGTCGCCTACTCGGATCGTGGTGTCAAGGGGCGCATTGCAGGCATGAAGGAACTTGATGCGGTCATTGCGGCTTCCGTGCGGGAAGGCGGCGGAAGTCGCGAGCAGGCAGCAGGAGCGCTTAATTCCATGCTCGCCGCCGGTACTGACATTGAGACTGCAAAGAACCTGTTGCCTGTTGTTCAAAAGGCCGCCACGGCTGCGCAGGCCGATCCAAACGAGTTGGCGCTGGTGTTGGTCAAGGGGATTCAGCAAGGCCAATTCAAGCCCGAGCAAGCCAAGGCGGCGCTGGAAAAAGCTATCCGGGCCGGTGAAGCCGGGCAGTTTGAACTCAAGGACATGGCCCGGTGGTTGCCGCAGATCATGGCGGCGGGCAAGGGTATGAAGGGAATGGAGGGGTACGAGCAGCACCTTGCCAATCTGCAAGCCGTCGCTCAGGTGACGGGTAGCAGTGATCAGGCGGGCAATGCCTACTTCAATCTCCTTGGCAAACTGACTGCCCCGGACGCCGCAAAGAACTTTGAAGACTTCGGCGTCAATCTGCCAAAGGAATTGTCCGCCGCCGCACAACGAGGGGAAGATCCCGTATCGGCCTTTGCCCGCCTCGTCGAGCAGCGTGTCGTCAACACGAATAGAAGCTACAAGAAGATCAAGGCGCAGCTTGCAACCGCCAAAGGAGCCGACCGCCAAGCCTTATTGCAACAAGCGGCGGAGATTTTGCAAGGTTCCGCTGTGGGGCGCATCATTCAAGACAGGGAAGCCATGCTTGGACTTGTCGGTGTAATGAATCAGGGAGCGACGAAGCGTGACGTGCTGGATCAACTCAAAGAGGCGGACGGGGCTATTGATACATCTTATAGTGTCATGGCTTCCACAACCGACGCGCAGCTCCAGCAAGCGGCCAATGAAAAAGACATTGCCGCCAGCGACGCCTTTTCCGAAGTCAAACCGCATATCGACAACATGCTTACCGGCTTGCGTGACGCGGCACAGGAATTTCCCCGGCTGACGACGGTTGTCTATGAAGCCGCGACGGCCCTTGGCGTATTCGCCGCCGTCGGCATGGCGTGGGGCGGCTCCCGGATGCTTCGCGGGGGAGGCGGAAAGGTGCTCGGCGGGGCGGGCAAACTTTTGGGCGGGGCAGGGAAAACCGCCGTTGAGGCTGGCGGCAAGGCGACCCTCGCCAAGACCGCCGCCGATGTGGGCGGCAAGGCCGTACTCAAGGGGACGGCGCTGGAAGCCGGGGGCAAGGCGGTTGCAGACGCCACGGCGAAGACGGTAGCGAAAGAGACCGTACAGGCCGGGGCAAGGACGCTCGGCAAGGGATTTCTTGGGGCCGAGTTTGCCATGTCCGCCTATGACATTTGGCAGACTGAGAACGACCCGAACCTGACGCGCCAACAGAAAGATCAGGCGAATATGGCTACCTACGGCGGTTTTGGTGGTGCGCTTGCCGGGGCGGCTGCGGGCGCTTCCGCCGGTTCCGTCGTGCCGGTGATCGGGACGACGGCTGGCGCGCTCATCGGCGGCCTGCTCGGCTGGTGGGCGGGGCGTGAGGCCGGGGAAGGCGCGGGCAAGCTTATTTACAGCGATCCCGTGTCAAAAGCCCAAACCGAGGAACGTCAGCCGATCGAGCTGAACGCGAAACTTGCCCTTGAGGTTGACGGTCTGACGCTCGCGGAAGTCATGGAAAAGTATCAAACCGAATACAATTTTAGGTCAAACTGATGGGCTGGAAAACCGAACTTCTCGACGCCTCTTTCCGGGGCGTCACGTTTGAAGTCGAATCAGTGCAGGACGACGGGGAAAAGTCCATCGTCGTGCATGAATACCCGTACCGGGCCGGGGCCGAGATCGAAGACCTTGGGCGCAAGGCCCGGCGCATCCGCATCACGGCCTTGTTCTGGGGTGAAGACTACCTTTCCGGCGTGGCGTCCCTCGTCAAGGCGTTTGAGGAAACCGGCAAGGGCGAGCTGATCCATCCGGTCTTCGGCTCCGTACAGGTAGCGATCACCCGCTGGGGCATTCCGCACAAGGCCGACGATCCCGATTACGTCGCCCTTGACTTCGAGGCCGTCGAGGCCGAACTGGACAACCCGTTTTTCGACTATCAGTCTCCGCGCGCCGGGGCGGAGCAGGCGCAGGCGGTGCTTGACGCAAGCATTGCCGACGCGCTTTCTTCCGCCGCTTCAACGGTACGCGACAAGCTCGCCGTGGCGCAGGAATACGCTCAGGCCGCCCGCGCCCGCGTGGAAAACGTGCTGGCCGCCGTGCTCGACATATACGACGTGGGGCAATCCGTCGTCCGATCCGCGCTTTCATACGTCAACTACCCCGCCGCGTTCATGTCGGATTTGCTCGCCGTGCAGTCAAAGATCACATCCGGCGTCGATCTGTCCGGTTCCTTTTCGGCGTGGACCCGGCTTTCGGATTCCTTCCCGCGCCTTGGGCGCACCGGCGAGACCGTCAAGAGCGAGCCGGTCGTGGGCGGCGTCTCGTCCCGCGTACAAGGCTACGTGTCCGGCGGCGCGGATGGACGCGCCGAGCCGGTGCTTGCCGTCAAAAAGGCCCCGGCAAAACAGCCCATGCCGTCTTTGACGCCCCCGGCCCCCGGCGCGGGGACGGTGGAAGACGTGCCCGTCATGGCGGCGACGGTGACGCAGGCCGCACAGCTTGCGGAAGCCGCCGGGGGGATGCTCGCCGACGAACTGGATGATCCGGTGATGACTCCGCAAGAAATCGAGGCCGTGGTCGGCAATGTCCGCGAACGGGTACAGGATTCCATTGACTGGGTCCGGGCCGTGGCGGACACGGAAACGGCCTACGCGGCCTCTGAATCCCTGCGTACCATTGCCGACGCCGTGCAGACGTTGGGGGCCAAAGTTTTGGAGACGCGCCCGCCGCTTGTCGAGCACATCGTCGAGACGGAGTGCAACGCACATCTTCTTGCTCACAAGCTGTACGGCGACTTTGCCCGTGCGGCGGAAATCGTCCGGCTGAACCCGCAGATCCGCAATCCGAACTTTATAGCCAAGGGGCAGGCCCTCCATGTCTACGCCGACTGACGCCGACCGCGTGACGCTGCATATCGCCGGGCACGTGCACGGCGACTGGTTGAAGTACAGCATCGATTCCGATTTCTTCACCCCGGCGGACGGCTGGAGCGTGTCTTTGGGCACGCCAGCAACGGCGTTGCCGGAATACCTCCAGCCGTGGGCCGAAGTGCAAATCCGCGTCGGCGACGAGCTTGTCATGTCCGGGCGCGTCGATCGCGTGCGGCACGCCTTCCGCAAAGGCGAGCATGTGCTGGACATTCGGGGACGTGACGGGGCCGCCGTACTGCTTGACTGCTCGGCCCCCATTTTCGTCAGCCGTGAAATCACCTTGCCGGAAGCCGTCGCCACCGTGGCCCGACCCCTTGGCATCGCCGAGCTCGACATCGCCGGGCGTGACGCGGCTTTCGTCAAAGTGACGGTCGAGCCGGGCATGTCGGCATGGGAAGTCATCCAGCAGGCCGCCGAAGCAAGCGGCCTGTGGCCGTGGTTCACCCCGGACGGGACCCTCAAGATCGCGGCCCCGGACTATACCACGCCGCCCGTTGCGGCCCTGATCATGCGGCTTGACGGCAAAGGCAACAACGTGATCGGCCTTGAGATCGATAAGGGCTGTGAGCGCCGTTATTCCGAAGTGACGGTCCTCGCGCAGGGGGCCGGGACGGAAAAGAAAAAAGGCAAAAACGCCATGAAGGGCAAGGCCACAGATCCAAACGTCAAGTGGTACAGGCCGTTGATCATCCCGGAAGGGTGCCTTGATTCCCCCGGCGACGCGCTGAAAAAGGCAAAGAAACGGCTTGCCGACGGCGTGATGGACAGCTTCACGATCACGGCAAAGGTGCGGGGCCACCGCACAAGCGAAGGGAAGCTGTGGGAGCCGGGTCAGCGGGTGACGCTGAACGGCGACGAGCATGTTTACTTTCTCACCCGGCGCACGTTCAACGGCGGGCGGGACGGCACGACCACCACGCTTGTCTTGAAGCCTGACGGGGTTTGGCTTCCCGACACAAGCAAAAAAGGCAAGCGCAGGAAAAAAGGCAGGAAAGCCTTTTCCGGCTCGTGGGATTTTGGGGACGAGACATGACCACCGCGCAGATGATCAAGGATGCCATTGCCCGCGCGCTTGCCGCCATGCGCCTTCCGTTCCGGGCCGTGCTCGGCGGGCTGAACGGCAAACCCGGCGTACAGCTTGCGCAAGGCGACGCCCTGAACGGCGAAAAACTGGAAGCGTCGGAAGTTTTTCAGCAATTCGGCTTTACGTCCGGGGTTCCGGCGGGTTCCGAGCTTATTGTCTTGCCGTTGGGCGGCAAGACGGCGCACAGCGTCATCGTGGCGACGGAAAACGGCGCGTACCGGGTGCAAGTCGGCAGCGGGGAAGTGTGCATCTACAACCAATGGGGCGCGAAGATCACCTTGAAAAAAGAAAAGATCATCGAGGTGGACTGCGATCACTTCATCGTGAAAGCCAAGGAAGACGTGCTGATGCAGACAAAAAGCTACACGGTGCAGGCGGACGCGGGCGTCACATACCAGACGCCCGGCCTTGCCTATGGCGGGACCGCAGGCCGCAGCCGCGCCGCCGGGCGCACCGTGGCCCGCATCACCGGCGATATGCATCTCGACGGAGAGATCACGACTACCGGCGATCAGACGGCGGCGGGCATTTCAACCGCACATCATACCCACCGGGGCGACAGTGGCGGCACTACCGGCGAACCGCAGTAACCGCCTTTCCTTCTTTTCCCCCGCTGACATATGTCAACTGGCTGGCGTCCATGCGTTTGGTACTATCCACGCATGGACGCTTTTCTTGATCCCTCTTCCGGCGACTACACCGGCGAACGCATTGCTACGTTGGCAAATGCCGTCTACTTGCGCCTGATGACGCCACTCGGCGGCTGGTGGGCCGATCCGTCTTTAGGTTCGCGCCTGCATGAACTGACGCGCGAAAAAGACGTGCCCCGCGTGCGCAAGCTGGCCGTGCAGCACGCCGAGCAGGCCCTTGCCCCGCTGGTCAATGACGGGCGGGCGCGTTCCGTCAGCGTCACCGCAGATATGCCGCATGACGGGCGGTGTCTGTTGCATGTTGAAGTGGTCGACCTGACGGGCCGCCGTTCCTTGTACTCATACCCGGTCAAAGTGAGCTGATATGCCGTACGCGAACCCCGATTTTGCGACGATCCGCGAGCGTATGCTGCGCGACGCCCGTAACTTCGATCCCACGGCTCCAACGGATGGAGACAGTGATCTTTTTGTCCGCTCATCATGCACAGCGTCGGCGGTCGAGGGGCTTTATGATCACCAGTCGTGGCTTGCCCGCCAGCTTTTGCCCGATACCGCCGATACTGAGTATCTGGAGGCGCACGCCGCCTTGCGCGGCATTGTCCGTAAAGTGGCCGTGGCGGCCTCGGGAACCGCGACGTTTACCGGTACGCCGGGCGTCATTTTGCCGTCAGGGGCAAGCCTGAAAAGCGCCGCAGGCACCCTATACCAGACCACGTCTGACGGGACCGTCGGCGGCGAGGGGACCGTGACCGTAGCCTGTGCCGCCGCCACCGCCGGAGCCGTATCCGATATGATCGGCGACACGGTGACGCTTATGCAGCCGCCTACCGGGATTGAAGCCGTCGGCACGGCGACGATCACGGGCGGCGCGGACGCGGAAAGCGACGCCTCGCTTTTGTCCCGGCTGCTTGACTACATGCAAAACCCTTCCGGCGGTGGAAATGTCGCCGACTATCGCCGATGGGCGAGATCCGTAGCGGGCGTGGGAGAAGCGTATGTTTACCCGCTCCGTCAAGGAGCCGGGACCGTCGACATTGTTATTACTGGCGACGGCGTCATTGCTTCTGATGAAGTTGTGCGGGCGGCGCAGGCGTATATCGACGAGCAGCGCCCATGCACGGCAAAGGCGTCGACCGTGATCGCGGCTGTGGCGCTCACCGTGGACGTAACGCTCAAAATCTTGCCCGCCACTGGCTACACGCTTCAAACGCTCACGGCCCCGGTTCGTGAAGCCGTGCAGGCCGTCTTTACTGACTATCAGCCCGGCTCCCATGTCTATCTTTCCGTGCTGATCGCCGCAGTTTCAGCCGTGCCCGGCGTCGCCGACGTTGCCGTTGTCCTGCCCGTAGCAACGGTTGTGCCCACGGCGATCCAATGGCCCCGTTGCGGTACCGTGACGCTGGAGGCGGTGTAATGGGGCACGCAACCCTTTTGCGGCGGCTTTTGCCGCCTACCAGCTACGATCCGAACGGCGCGCGCCTTGGCGTATCAGTCGACATGGAAGGAAAGGAGCTTGATCGCGTGCTTGCCGACGCGCCGCACGCCGTCGGCGCGCTCCGGCCATTCACATATCAGGAGTGGCTCGAAGACTATGAGCGCGTCTACGGCCTGCCTGACGCTTGCTTGCAGGACGGTTCCCTTTATCAGGATCGGCTCGGCTTCATCGCGCTGGCCCTGCGTGAGCGCGCAGGCATTTCGATCGGCTGGCTCGTCCAATACGCTGCCCTCGCCGGGTACGACGTCACGATCTCGGAATTTTCCCCATTTGTCGCCGGCTCCCGCGCCGGTGACGCGCTGACGAACGGCGCATGGCTCTACGCTTTCACCGTCCACGCCGCAGGCGAAATCGCGCGGCGGTTCTGTGCCGGACGCTCGGTCGCCGGGGAGCCGCTTGCGGATTGGGGCGAGGGGCCGCTTGAATGCATCATCAACAAGTACAAACCAGCGCACGCCGTGGCCCTGTTCGCTTACGGCGCGTAAGGAGACAAAATGCATCGCATCGACACTCCAACGGCAACCTCTGACGGCCTTTTTACCGAAGGCGATCCGCTTGTTCCGACCCCGGCAACCGTTGTTTCGGCTGACTGGCTGAACAGTGTACAGGAAGAACTTGCCACTATCGTGACAAATGCCGGTCTTGAACTGCAAAAGGCGGATAATACGCAAGTACTCACAGCCATTTTGCAGATTATCGCACGTCAAAGTTCCGAGCTTGAGCGCCTGCGCCTGCTTAAAATCGGTTGTCCGATGTACTGGCGCAGTACCACGCTCCCGGAAAACTTCGCGTGGGTCAACGGCGACCTCATACTTTTTGAAGATCGTCCAGAATTTGAAGAGGTTTACCTCGCTGGCGGCTTCGAGGGAATGCTTCTCGAAGCAAACGCCACCAGCGAGCAGATCGCCGCCAACCTCGGGAAGTTCAGAAAACATCCTAACGGACTGGGATTGTACCTTCCTTCGTGTGGCGAACAGTTTTTCCGAGCTTGGACGGGGGGAGGTGGCCGGGAGGCCGGGAGCTGGCAAGGTGATGCTGTGCAGCCCGGTTTTACTCAGCTACTTGGTCGTCAGGCGGGTACGGGTGGCGGATGTATTGGCCCTGTCTCTGCCAGTGGTGGGGTAACGCTGACAACAAAAGACACTGCGATACAATATGGGCTCGTCAGTGAAGTAAGTGAACTAGCGGTGCAATACACATGGAAAAGCACACAGCGCATCGCAGCCGAAACCCACCCGGTCAACGTAGCCTTTCCAGTCTGCCTATATCTTGGCCTCCCGGTCTAAGCTGGAATGCCGAGATACAAGATAACGGGGAGGTTAACTGACGCAGGCATAACGGTATCCGATCCGCCGTAGATGAAGTTGGATCTGGATGCCTCTAGTGACATACCGTCCCATACATAGCCAGTCCCTCCTATTGTCAATACACTGTTAACATTGGCAGAGTTTGATAAACGGATAGCACCTGACGGCAGGGATGCGGGAATAGACATAATGGGGGTATTAAAGTTTGACCACTCCCCCACCACATTCGGCAACCCCGGCGCGTTATACCCTCCAGCGTTCCCCGTCCCCTGCGCCCACCCTCGGAAACGCGTGCGGTAACCTAAAAACTCAAATAGAGATGCCAAGATACAAAACTACGGGCAAGGCAACGTTGACAGGGCGGTTTTCTTCGGCAGTCGGGACTGTCTTTGAAACATCGAACCCAAAAGTGTGGTAGGCCTCCCCATCTACCGTTTGATAGCATCCAGATGAGCGGTTGCCGTTGTATGCACAGCCACCTCCTACAGATGTGTAAGCCGGACTATCCCACCATGCTTTGATAGTCCGCATCGCGTCCACTTGATAACTCCCGGCCTCCCGGCCCGCCCCCGTCCAAGCTCGGAAATACTTTTTGTGACAATAAAACCATAACTAAAGGAACAAGATATGAGCATTCTTCAACTCCACATGTATGATCTGAAAACCGGAGAATACACAGGCAGTCGTGATGCCACTCGGCGCCCGAATGGCGAGTATGTGCTGGAGGCGACCGGCGCGACGCCTGTTGCTTTGCCCATCGCCATTCCCGCGGGGTATATTGCCCGCTGGAATGGCGAGGCGTGGGAAACGGTGGAAGACCATCGCCAGCACATGGATGAGCGAGGACGCAAGGAAGGCGGGACGCCGTACTGGTTGCCCGGCGATACGTGGCGTTCCGAACCCCGGTACATGGAAGAACTCGGGCCGCTTCCGGCTGATGCGCTTTTAGAACGCCCGAGACGTCC
>ENA-UEQA01001458-UEQA01001458.1-human-gut-metagenome-genome-assembly--contig:-NODE-1458-length-11516-cov-12.338054_pt1 | contig 11516 bp, 9 predicted proteins | sample MGYA00242936_ERZ507937 | MGnify/ENA primary metagenome ERZ507937 (study PRJEB26167, sample SAMN06115468) | human gut metagenome | host: Homo sapiens | place: China:Chongqing | collected 2016-06-16... | reverse complement strand
ATTGCCGATGAAAGTTTCCGTCTATCTGAAAAAGAACAGTTCCTCGACCTCGAACATCTGTTTCCGTGTCCGTGAGAAGAACGTGGATATAAAGGTTGTTTCGCCTCTTGTAGTCCATGACAAGTACTGGGATTCCGATACTCTCAGTTACAAGCGCACGACAGCCGTACCTGCCGTTGAACAGAAACTGCTGCCCGAACAGATTGCCTCCATCATTGAGAAAGTGGAGAAGACATTTTCGGACAAGGCAAACAGCGCATGGCTGAAGCAGACCATCGAGGATGTGCTGTACCCTGCACGGGCTTTCGAACGAAACCATCCGAATCTGATATGCCGTATTCATGAGTATCTGGAAAAATTTGACGGAGCGAACAGAACCAAAGAACACATCATCCGCTTCGAGCGCAAGATGATACGTTACCATGAATATCAACGTGAGATATTAGGTAATACCGATTTCACCCTCTTTGTTGAAACCGTCACATTGGAGCAGATGAACGGTTTCCGGGATTATGTGACCAACGAATATCTGTTGCGCCAGCAGCACCCCGACTTCTATGCGTCCCGGATTCTTATCAACCATGCGCCAAGACCATTGTCGAACACGACCATCATCAACACGATGAACCTCTTCTGCACCTTTCTCCATTGGTGCAAGAAAATGAAGTATTCCGACAACGAGGTGTATGAGCTTTACGGATGCAAGGAACCGACATACGGTGATCCGTTCTATTTGACATCCGAAGAAAGGAATGTCCTGTATGATGCGGATTTGAATGACTGTCCTAAACTGGCAGTTATCAGGGACATATTCGTGTTCCATTGCTATATCGGCTGCCGTGTGGGTGATTTGTACAGATTGACGAGAGACAACATCAAAGATGGATTTCTGGAGTATATGCCGCAGAAGACAAAGAAGTGTCAGGCTAAAGTCGTCAGAGTACCGCTTCATCCCAAGGCATTGAAAATACTGGAGCGTTATGAATCAAGTACTGACAAATTGTTACCGTTCAAACCCATACACCAGTACAATCTCGGCATACGGGAACTGTTGAAACATTGCGGCATAGACAGGATAGTGACCATCCTTGACACGCACTGCTACAATACCGTGCAGAAACCATTATATGAGGTAGCCACCAGCCACACGGCACGGAAGACTTTTGTAGGCAATCTGTACAGGCAGGTTCCCGACCCCAACCTGATAGCGTCCATGTCGGGACATGTGGAGGGCAGTCGGGCATTCAACCGCTACCGCACGATTGACGATGAGATGAAACGTAAACTTGTGGATATGATAAACTAAGGAGGACGCATAATGAAAGTTACCGCATTTATAAGAAAGACCGCCGCCAAGAATAATGTCACTGACCAGGCACGAGTCTATTTCAGAGTCCGTGACGTGGGAGGCGTTGACATCAAGGCAGCGAGCGAACTCTCCATCAACCCTAACCACTGGAGTGCGGAACGGCAGGGGTATAAGCCCCGTGTCGCATTGGTGTCGGAAGACAAACGGATGGGCTTTGAAAAGGACATCCAAAACATTACGCACCTTATTGCCGAGAAATACCATCGTGGAGTAGACGGCAACTGGCTGAAAGGACTTATTGAGGAATACCACCACCCAAATATCAACTTCCGGGGCGGCAATCCGGCAGACGAGTACCTGCTGTCCTACCAGATACAGAAGTACATGGACGAGACACACCTTGCCGCAGAAAGCTGGAAGCATCACCGCGACAATCTGAAAAAGGTACAGCGTTACGAGCGTTTCCGGCATGAGGTCATGCACCAGCGGGGCTTCCACCTTTGTATAGATTCCATTACTGCTGACGACATCCGTGATTTCAAGTTGTGGATGCAGGAAGAGTACAGGTATGTGGAAATGTATCCCGTATTCTATAAAGACGAGCTGCCCCGTGATGTAGCCCAACAACGCTCCGAGAACAGCATGTCGGGGACGCTCTACCGCATCCGCACCGTCATCAAATGGTGCATCAAACGGGGGCTGACAAGAAACAACCCTTTTGATCAGTACCAGATAGCCCAGCCCATGTATGGCGATCCGTTTTACCTTACCCTTGAAGAAAGGGACAAGGTCTATTATGCCGATCTGAGCGGCATGGGGGCAACCTATTCCGTATATCGGGACATATTCATGTTCCAGTGTCTGATAGGTTGCCGTGTGAGTGACTTGAACAGACTGACCAAGGCAAACATCGTGGACGGTTGTGTGGAATACATTCCGCAGAAGACCAAGCTGGAACACGCCAACACAGTCAGAGTTCCGCTTAACCAAAAGGCGTTGGACATACTGGAGAGATATAAGGACTTGGAAGACGCATTACTTCCCCGCTTCTCCCACTTCGGCTATAACAAGAAGATAAAGGAGATTCTCAAGTATGTTGGCATTGACCGCATGGTGAGAGTCCTTGACCCGAAGACACGTGAGGATGTGGCACGACCGTTATATGAAGTGGCTACTACGCATACGGCACGGAAGACATTTATCGGCAACCTCTACAAGCAGGTCAAAGACCCGAACCTGATTGCTTCCATGTCAGGGCATTCCGAGGGAAGCCGTGCCTTTACCCGTTACAGGCATATCGATGACGAAATCAAGAAAGAACTGGTAAACCTGCTGGATTAGAATCGCCTGTCCGGTGTATTTTATTCTTTCCCTATCTATGTTCCATTTATATCCAACTACTTGCAGACAACACTATGGCTGAATCCCGATTGACATACGACCAGTTCAAGGCTGACATTCTCCGATGGAAGAACAGCCACAGGGAAGAATACAACCGCTTCGCGCGTCTGATGACAAACGGGGACGAGAGGCAATATCTCGCTATCTGCCGTGCCATCTTCAAACAGCTGCCAAAGGTCAAGACGGAATGGGAATTGTGCTGGGGCGATGACAGTGTGGAAGATTTTGACAACATAAGCCTGCTGTTCAGTGAAGAATCCGTCCCGGAACAGATTGTGGAAGCATTCCAGAAGCAGAGGGAAGAGAATAATTCATCAGACAGGGCTTCATATTCCCTTTGGGACAAGGTCAAATCCTTTTTTAGAAGCAAGTCTAAAAGACATGGCATTATCCTTTCCGCACCACTTGTACTGAGCTGGCTGTATTACGGAAAGAGTTTTGAGGCAATGGTCAGTATGGTCAGCAAACAATCAGCCAATCCTAAAGCGGACAGAATGGACAGGCAGAGCTGTTCTTGGGTAGCCGAACGGATAATACAGGTATCCATCAAGAACGGCTTCCGTACCCAGGCTGACTAGGACAGATACTTTTCCATGAACGATGCCATTGAAAAGGGCAATATCGGAGAATGGGCATTGCAATCCGTAATAAATGAAAATGGGGACAATGGCGATACGGAAAATGATGTAACCAATACACCAACTGACACGGACAATGATGCCACATCAAAAATCCACCGTACAGCCGGAAAGAAAAAGATACAGGAACGACCTCTTATAGATTATCTTGACTGCAACAACAAAGAGGAGGTTTTGAGGCATATACGCAAATACATTTCCATAAACACCAGTGCTGTCCATCAGGCATTGCCATTTTATGTGTTGAAAGACTTGCGGCTGGTCGCAGGTATGCACACTGCCAAAGAATACAGTGTCGGTCTGGCTTTACAATTCCCGGATTTGCCGTCGCTCAAAAGCGAGAGTGCCATACGGCAGTCTGTCGGATTCCTGAAAGCGGCCAAGTATGTCATCAAGGAAGGCAAAGACCAGTTGGCTCCGCTAATCGAAAGTGACGAAAACCAGGAACTGTATCAAAAATTGGTTCAGACAATCACAGATATTACAATCAGTAATACAACAGATATTGGCGCAAAATAAGGTCAGATGCAGCCGTTTTACATTGTCATATAGACTTATATTGTCGTGATGATTTAAGACAAGACATTCTGTATCAATTACTTTTAATTCCTATATACTTTTGCACCGTCAATCCTTTCCCGAGGTTTGGCGGTGCTTCGCTTTTATAAGCCATCGGAGGCGGTGCATCAGGGAACATGCAGATGGTCATTGTAAATTCCTAAACAAAAGATTTTATGATTACCATAGAAAGTCTGGTCGATATGGGAGCGAATGTGAGACTGGAAGTCACTCCCACAGACCTCAAGATGTTTGCCGAATCAATCATCCAGCGTACTATTGTGGCGCAGCAGGAAGAACAGAAGGCTGCGATGCAGCGTGAAGCGGAAGAGACATACCTGAATACAAAACAAGTCCGCGAGTTGCTGAACGTCTGCGAAGGCACGCTCAACCTGTGGGCGAAACGTGGTTACCTTGTCCCCGTCAAGGTGGGCAATAAGAACATGTATGCCAAATCCGACATAAGAAGAATTCAAACAGGCAACAAGTCAGAGAGTGTGACATCCTATTGCAAACGAAAGGAGAAGTGATTATGGGTATCAGACAACTGGATATATGCAACAGGGTGATGGCACAGGCGCAGGGCATTGCGGAATCGGATTTCCCGATTGACGCTTTCCCTGCCAAAGTCCAGTCCGTCATCCTTGGCATGGTGCGCCACGAGAACTTCAAGGTGGAGTATCTTGCCACAGCCATGCTGTCGGCTACGGCTTCCGCGTTGGGTAATACCTACAATATCCGTGTAAAGGGACAATGGACAACCAATGCCGTCCTTTATATCATCATGGTGGGGCGACCGGGACTAGGCAAGACACCGCCGCTTGAAGCCGTATTCCGGCCGCTCCGCAAAAGGGATTGCCGGGCACTGGAGAAATTCAAGGCTGAAATGGCCGCATATCAGAATACAATGAAAGAGAGCAAGGGCAACAACGATATGGACAGGCCTGTATTGAGAAGAACCATCGTGTCCGATTTCACGCCTGAAGCCCTGATGCTCGCCCATTACAACTGTCCCCGTGGCATAACCATACTTGCGGATGAGATTATGGGCATGTTCAATTCAGCCAACCGCTACAACAACGGGCAGTTGATAGAGCAGCTTCTGTCCGCATGGAGCAACAGTGCCATAGATGTGACCCGTGTCAGCAATCCCATTCCCATACACATCGAGAATCCGTGCATCAATATGGTCGGCACGACACAGACCAGGCGTGTACATGAGCTGCTCAAGAAGGGATACGAGGATAACGGGCTGCTTGACCGCATCCTGTTCGTGATGCCCAAGTCGTATCTGGTGTCACGGTGGGCGGAAAGCGAAGAGGAGGATACCGGAAGCAATCCGGCATCTGCATGGAAGACATGGGAGGCAATCATGGAAAAGGTGTTCGCCCTTGACTATGAAATGAATGATGAAGGGAATATCCCTCATCTGATAGGCATGGAAGCGGAAGCGAAAAGGGTTTTCTTCAACTGGCACAACAATACGATCGAACGCATTAATGCCATCAGGGATGAAGCCCTTGTGGAATCGCGTCCCATGAAAAGCCCAGTACAGGTGGCGCGTCTGGCACTGGTTCTCCAAGTCCTGTCTTATGCCTGCGGCGAGAGCCATCTGCAATTCGTGACAACGACCGCCATTGAAGGTGCTATCCGGCTGAATGACTATTTCGAAGGTTCTTACAGGCGCATACGCGAATATGTGGCAAACGACGCCTGTGACGAGCCGTCGCTGGAATTGCTCGCCCTGCTGAAAGATACGTTTACCACAGCCGAAGCCCTTGATGCAGGAAGACAACTTAAGGTAACGGAGCGCACGGTGATGAACTATCTTAGGAATCTTGCCAGAAACAGGCTTGTCCACAAGGTCAGGCAGGGTGTCTACGAGAAAGTGTCATATATATCGGTAGAACAGACAGAGGATGAAAACTGCAATGTGTAACCCCCGTTTGCAGCTTTCAGTATGTTCAGTTTTTCAGTTTCGGGATGGAACATACCGTCAGTTCCTGCAAAACTGAAAGGACTGAAGACTGAAATTACTGCAAATCCATTTCAGAAATTATCATGGAGAATTATCGTTTTCATCTTGAAAAATATCATCGGGGCAGCAAGACAGCGTGCCCCGAATGCAAGCGCAAGGCTTGTTTCACCCGTTATGTCGACGAGTCGGGAGATATTACCTTTCCTTCTCATGTCGGCAAATGTGACCACGAGAATAGCTGTGGTTATCACTACACACCAAAGGATTTCTTTCGGGAGCATCCTGATGAATCGGAATCATTCAGACAGGAGTGGAAACCGCAAGCCGTAACTCCAAAGAAGCCAGTCAGTCCTCCGTCTTTTATGGATTCTGCTGTCATGCAGCGTTCCCTGTCACATTATGACATCAACCCGTTGTACACATTCCTGTCCGACACGATTGGCAGAAGCAATGCCGAAAGGCTCTTCAAGATTTACCAGGTCGGGACTTCCAGGAAATGGAACGGTTCGGCAGTATTCTGGCAGGTGGATTCCAACGGACAGGTACATGCAGGTAAGATTATGGGATATGATACAAAGACCGGGCATCGACTGAAAGTTCCGCATCCGCATATATGTTGGGTACATACCGAACTGCGTTTGCCCGACTTCAACTTGTGCCAGTGTTTCTTTGGCGAGCACCTTCTTGTCCGCTATCCCGACAAGACAGTGTTCATTGTGGAAAGCGAGAAGACAGCTCTCATCGCCGCTCACTTCATGCCGGACGGTTTGTGGCTGGCGACCGGAGGAAAGAACGGCTGTTTCAACGAAAAGGCTGTTTGCGTACTGGCGCATCGGGATGTGGTGCTGATGCCAGACCTTGGCGCAACAGAGCAGTGGCGGCAGAAGGCTTCCCTACTTGCCAATGTCTGCCGGTCTGTATCGGTCAGTACGGTACTGGAAGATATGGCAACCGATGAACAGCGCAGTCAAGGATTGGATATTGCGGATTTTCTTCTGATGGAGGACACCCCTCAGATGATACTCCAACGGATGATTGACCGTAATCCCGTCTTGCAGACATTGATTGACGAACTTGGGTTAGAACTTATTGAATAACGGAGGAACTCGTTCCGGGAGTTTACAGAAAGTCCATAACACAATAAGGACTTTTTGCCTGACGGCAATAAAATCCGGACATTGTCACATTGCGTGAATTGGCACAGGAGCAAGCTCCAATTATTAAAAACTCTTTTAAGAAAGACATTATGAATACTGATATAAAACAAGCGATGCACGTTGAAGCAGCCAAGTCATTCAGCTCGGCAGAAGCCAACGAAAACGAAAGGCGTTGGAACGATGACAAGATTGACTGGAAAAATCAAGACTCCACAAATAATAATGACAAGACGAGAATGAAGTTGAATTTCGAAATTGGTCCTGACGGGAAGATCCATCCGTTGGGCTATCATGAGAAACCGCTTGAAGTCCGTTTGCAGGAACGGTTGACTGAGCTGGGCTGGAAGCCTTTCAAACAAGATAGCAAGATTCAGCCGAATTGTTGCGCCAGATTCATTTTCGGTGGCAATCACGACAGGACTATTGAAATGGCTTTCGGGAATCAGTCTGTCAATCTGGAAAAAGGTGCGGACAACAGCCACCTGCACCGTTGCGAGGAAATTGAAAATTGGGCGAAGGATGTCTATGATTGGTGTGCCAAACGATACGGTCAGGGAAACATTATCGGGTTTCAGGTGCATCTTGATGAGAGCAGTCCGCATATTCATGCCCTGATTGTTCCGGTCGGTATCCGTCCTAAAAGCGGTCGTGAGTGCGTAATGTGGTCGGCAAAGTTCGGGAAAGACCGTTATGAATATGGCCGGATATTGAAAGAGATACACACTTCATTATATGAAGATGTTGGTAGCAAATACAGTCTGGAACGTGGGGACAGTATTGACGGGCGTAATGTACAGCATCTGAACAAGCGAGATTATATCCGCAAACTGACGAAGGAGGCGAAACAGGCAGAGAAAGCCGTCAAGGGGCTTCAATCCATGATGCGGAACCTGGAATCAAGGATTTTCAGTTATAGGCTGCAACTTGAAGAGGCGGAAAAGGAACTGGCTTCCGGCAGGATCACGCTCGACAGATATAAAGCGCAGAAAGCGGATATACAGAAACTCATTGCCGAGTATCAGACCAAACTTGAAGACAAGGCCGACAAACTCCACGCAAAGGAGCAGGAATTGGAGCAGCTGACCGCAGATGCGACAAAAGCCCGTTCGGTTGTCCAACCGTTCCATAACCACAAGGTTGATTTCACGCCACCTCAAATTATCGAGAAAGTACCCTTGTTCGGTACGGACAAATGGGTTGAACGGCAGAACCAGTATATCGCCAAACAGTTCACCGTAAGCATCCGATAAAGTACACATTGTATTTTCATAAAATAGAAAACTCGATATCAACTTTAGTCAAAAGCTAATATCGAGTTTTTTTTATTCTTCAACATAAATATTTAAACTCCAATTGGATTCGTGTTGGATTTCTCTAACTTCCAAACATCCGGAAGAAGTTCACGAACATTTTTCCCGGAGTCCTTTTCCAGATAGTATGGAAGTTTGGCTATGACATCATTCAGCCATTCCCTTGGGTTAATTTCCTGTGCTTTACAGGTAGCTAATAGTGAGCATATGATTGCTGTATTTTCAGCAGCCTCGTGGTTACCACAAAAGAGGAAGTTCTTTCTGGACAAAGTAAGTGGTCTAATCGCATTTTCCGCCAGATTATTATCGATTTTCAGATTTCCATCTTTCAGGTAATTCTTCATTCTTGGCCAAAGAGGATAAGTATAGGTAATAGCTTGTCCCATGCGACTTCTTGGTGGTACTTTGCCATAAGTCTGTTCCACCCATTTTTCAAAGGAGTCAAGTATGGGAGTTGCCAAACGCTGGCGGAGTGCACATCGTCCCTGCGCATCGAGTTTCCGGGCATCTGCTATCTGCTCAATATGATATAGTTCCTGTATTTGTTTAAGAGCATATTCAGCAAGTGATCTATTTTCATCCAGTGCCAGCTCCATATGTCTTCTGATATGGGCCAGACAGGCAATAAGGCACACGTCCTTAGTGCCATCAAACGCATTGTAGGCACTGTATCCGTCACTTTGAAGATATCCTTTGAAGTCCTTTAATAAATTTCTGATTGTCTGTCCGGATCGGGAACCGTCATCATAATGGAAGATGACCTGTTTTTCCATAACTGCCCTGACCATCCATAAATACTCCTTATCGGTTTTTCCCTTTCCTTTGTTGATGACCCGTACTGTGGTTTCGTCGACCTGAACATATCCGCTGCCCGTTACGAGCTTTACTAATTCCGAATAAAGAGGACTTAATAACTCACATACCGGCTTAAACCACCCGCTTAAAGTACTTTCCGGCAGTCGTACACCCAAATGTCTGTATTCCTTTACCTGACGGTAAAAGGGAACATGATATTCATATTTCTGCAGAAGTATTTCGGCTAGCAAGGAAGGTCCTGCCAGACATTTGTATATAGGGGAAGGTGGAAGCGGTGCTATTATGACACCGCTTTCACCCTCTTTGGGAAGACTTAAATTATTTTTGAGTCCGTATTTGGGACGTACTGTCTCTTTGACATATAGCTTTCCCGGTTCAAATTCAAGCGTACGTGTGCGCTCTTCACCTATACGACGATATCGATTCAGATCCACATTATCAGGTTCGACAATGACTTCCACAACGGGCAGCCCCTCTAACAGTTCCCGATTACGGCGGGATTCTTTTTTCTTTCCGTCCGGTTTACATGTCCTAGTGCCTACGCCAGTCTCCACAAGATCCGTTTCCTCTTGCCTGGGATTAGCCAAGGTATCAAACAAGGCAAGCTGGTTGGGATCCAAGGATGCCAGCTTTTCACTCTTTCTGCCGAAAAGCTGTCTGTTTAACCAGGCTACTTGCGACAGGAGTTCCTGTACTTTTTGCTGCAGTTCTCCCGTCTGTTCCATAAGTTTCTGATTTGATTCTACAAGGGTACGATTTGTCTCCAGAAGCCCTTTTATTTGCTCCTGTTGATTCTTGATTATTAGTTCCATCGTATCTGTATGAATCATTCTTTTTAGTATCTTATTATAATGTAAAGATACTGAAAATCGTACAGCTATACAAGTTTAGGAAGCTCTTTTTAATCAATAAAATCCTTCTTTTCGACCGGCTTTAAGACGTTTGAGTCTATCACTCGGATTATCGGTTATGCCTTCCACCATCAGTACTAAATCACGCCATTCCATGGGATAGGAACGGCTTTCACTATCATAGGAAGGAAGTCTGAAGGTACCTTCCTCAAGGCGTTTTATGTATAAAACCATACCTCCGTCTTCGGCATGCAGAAGTTTCATGGTTGTTCTGCTTCGGTTGACAAAGATAAACACATCGCCAAGTCGAACGTCATATCCCATTTTATCATGAACAAGCCCACAAAGGGAATTTATTCCTTTGCGCATATCTGTCTTCCCGGGACACAGGAAGTAGCGCATCGTATCATTCAGGCAGAACATGGCTACATAATTTACTGATCAGGCCATAAATAATCTCCGGATTACTTAGGATGTTGAGGTGGATCTTTATGCCGGATGGAAGTTCTATGGTTACATGCCTGTCACCACATGATGAAGTGGGAATGGCAGGAGTATGATTAATATTAAGAGGGATAAACGAATCACCTGTAGGTTCGGTGTGTTTGGTATATGGGTGACTCAATCCATATTTCTTCTTCCAATAATGAAAACAGGAAGCAGGATACGATTCATTATCACAGAAATCCTTTATGGTTAGTCCGCTGGACTGTTGGCGCTGATATAGCGCTAAAAACTCTTCTTTACTCATTGATCGTTTCATAACTACGTTTTTGAACGCAAAGTAATAGAAGAGTTTTTAGGTCTACAATGTGTACTTTATCGGATGCTTACAGTTCACCGAGATTGTCCGCAAGATAGAATCCCTATACAGAAATGATGCGGCACGGCAGGTTGAAGCCGCCCAACGTAATGCGTTGGCAGATTACGGGGAACTTTATCAACTGAGACGGGAGAACAAATCTCTTTCTGACACAAACGAAAGTTTGGAGGCAGAACTGAATACACTGCTTGATCAGTTGTCTACACCATCTGTTCGCAATCTGATTTTTGCCGTTGCCGATGCACTTATCGGAGGACAACCTGTACCGATTTCCTCCGGTGGTGGAGGTTCGACTTCTGCCCTGCCTTGGGATGGCCGAAGACCGGATGAAGAGGAGGAGGCGTATCGAAGAAGATGTTTGCTTCATGCTTCACAAATAGTTAAGGCTATAAGAAGTGGATATAGGAGAAGATAGATAAAAACAGATCAGTATATTATGTATACACTGGTCTGTTTTTTATCAATTAAGTCCTCTTGAAAATAATATAAATTACCCGTTAGTCATATCTCTGTAGTCATCTAACAATTGATGATAATTAACCTCCTGTTCTTCCATTTTATACATATTTTCAGCCCATGCTGCAACTTTAGGATTCGTGTGCGAAAAAAGAGGCTTAAACATATTTTGCCTATTCACGTAATACCCTTTCATGCTTCCTATACCAGTATAGCTAT
>ENA-UEQA01001455-UEQA01001455.1-human-gut-metagenome-genome-assembly--contig:-NODE-1455-length-11543-cov-13.019013_pt1 | contig 11543 bp, 7 predicted proteins | sample MGYA00242936_ERZ507937 | MGnify/ENA primary metagenome ERZ507937 (study PRJEB26167, sample SAMN06115468) | human gut metagenome | host: Homo sapiens | place: China:Chongqing | collected 2016-06-16... | reverse complement strand
GTGCCAGGAATCAATTCCCCGCTTCCCTTTATCCGAGCTTGTCAAGCCCAAGTCCCCAAAATCATCAGTCGGCGCACAGTTCAAGGCTTTTTCCTTCCGGTCTTCCCGGACACGCCACTTCTTCATCATACAGATAATGATGCCCCAGCAATAACCAGGAACATTGTATATACGCTCCCTGTGCCACATAATCTCTAAAATTATGTTGTCTATTGACATGAGTACGGATGTATTCACTCTGCAGAAAGAATTTATGATAATAAATGAGCAACTCCGTTCCTATTTTAAACTGTGATACTGCATTATCTACATTTGCCACGACCAATGTACGATTATCAATGGTACTCACTCCCACAGATTTATAAGTGAATGTATCCTTATTTCCATCTTCCGGAAGTACACCATCCGGTGTACGACGGGTGGCAGCCACTCCCAGATGAATTAGTTTTCCTTTTTCATAAACAGGACGATACACCAAACGGGTATCAATGGCATATCCCTGCGACACATTTTTCAAGTTACTTAAATCATTATCGGTAAACAATCCGCCACACAGATAGTAATGTTTTGCATTATAAGAATAAGCCACTCCCATACGCCGACTATTCGTTAATGCCAGAACAACACCCGGTGATTGATTAAAGCGAAGATCAAACGTACTGCAAAGCATATCCAGACTAAACGGTTCATAGAACTGACCGACCTGAATGGAATGCTTCTTATAAGAATAGGTGGCAAAGGCATCCTTAATCGCAGCTTTATTCCCTGCATATCCCATCTCCAGTTTCATCTTCCAATTCCGGTAAGTAGCCTTCATACCTATACGAAGATCGTTAAACTCCGTTCCGTTTCCAAAATCCACCGGATTCTTTAAATAGATACCGCCGTCCATCAACATGCGTCCGGTTATCTTATACTGTATCTCATCCGTAGCATTTTGAGCTGTGATCGTCGGAACGACCAGCATAGACAACAAAAAAAGAAAGAATATCAAGCTATATTTCATTCGTTTCATCAGTCCTCTTTTTCAGATTTGTGACAGGGTAGATTCCATTCCTTCACCCACAAACTTTATCCCCCCGGATAATCCTGCTTCCCGTTCTTTCTTCAGTAGCTTCTCTTTTTTATAGCGCTGTATCAAATAAATCATGGAGCAAGTAAAAGCAACCGTGCAGATCAGCCCCACATAACCGGACAACAGATTGTAAAACTCCAGCCAGTTAATTTCTGTATGGGCAAACTCTTTAAACATCAGTACCAATACAGTGCCTGTATAACCGATGAAGTCAATTGTCACAATGAAAAAGCCTACATTGCCTTTTATCTTGAAACAAGCAATAAAACGGTCGAAGAAGATACTCTGAAAACAAAGATAAGCAACGTAAAGACACAGACTCTGCACAAACAGCCAAGTGATGGCATCCAATTGCAGAGAATCATAGTTGAACGAAACAAAACTCATCGTAGCTGTCCCCATCACTACCAGTCCAAGCAAAACGACCAATACTTTTATATTGCTTCTGACAAAAACCATTGCTCCGAATAAAGCGAGAATGATTAATGTGACCACCGTATCCACTTGTGCAAACATCCACGAAGAATGCCCGCTCATATCAATAATCTTCACAAGAAAATCTTCTTTTATGTCTCTAAGCACTACTAACATCAAATTGGCGACAAACAGTAAGATGAGGAAAGGCATGAAATCAATGAACAGTTCTTTCCGCTGTCTCCCATTCAAGGTGACCCGATGACTTTTTTGCTCGATATCCTGCTCAGTCGGTTGCGGTAAGCGGGTTAAGCTATAGCCTAGCAATGCCAACAAAGGAAGTGCAAAAGCACCGATCAACGCCGGCATCCAGAACTCACTGACATTCAAAGTATTCATCACAAAAAGTCCGATCGACTTCGCTGTCCCCGAACTGATCACAATACTGATTCCTAACAGACTCGCCAGAATATCCGTCGTCCTGCGCCCTTCAATAAAGCTGAAAATTACTCCCCACATACATCCCAATGAAAGTCCATTAAAAAACATTGCAAACATATTATAAGGAGCAGGAAGTAATCCAAATGCAACCAGCGACAGTTCTGCCACAGCAATAGAGACAAGAATAAACTTCAAACGATTCTCCCTTTTCAATTCGGATATCAATTTGATACCGATAAACTTAGCTATCAGATAGCCCAAAATCTGAATAATGGTAACCAAAACTTTATAGTCAAGACCGAAAGCTTCCAATCCGTCAAAAGTAGCAGCTGTAAATGGTTTGCGGAGCGCGTATACCAGAGAGTAAGAAAGAAGAGCTGCTCCGCCAGCCCATAAGATAAAGAGTAAATCAGACAGTTTCTTGTTAGCACTTAGTTTCAACTTTGCCTCAGTAATCGTTTTCATACTTTTCGTTTTTGATTTCTGAGGCAAAAGTAGCGTGGAACAGCGAGGAGATAAATGAATTATAGAGATTCATTTTCTTCATTATCAAGCAGAATCCGAGGTAATATTAATGTAATGTTTATGTAACTGCTTTTTCTTATAAATGGAATAAAAAAGAGATTTAACAGTCCTTTTTTATTCCATTATTTCATCTTATGAAATGATCCTTATTGCACAGCCAATAAAGTCGATTTAGACGTTACTCCGGATTGTACGTTTTTTCCGTCAATCATTATTGTGCAGGGAGCAGAAGAAAGAATATACCATTTTCCCTGCTTCTGTTCAAGCAACACATTAGCAGCTGCTGAAGTCCGGATACTAACATCCGGTGTAATCAACTGCGTCCCATTTCCCAAAAAGAATGTCCGGTTTCCCGCATATTCGTTACTGATTACAGCGTAGTCCGCTTTCACTTTCATCCCCCGATAGGTAGCGGTTTGCGACGAATCGGACAAAGAGAAAATATGATCTGTACGTCCGTTTTTACTTTCGACACAGATACCTGCAAAGTCTTTCAAACCGGCTTCTTCCGCATCAAAAAAGGAAACTGCCTCAATAGCCGAAGGTTCTTTCCGCGTACTAGGTTCATAAACAGCGACAAAAGGACGGTTCCATGCCTCTCCATGCTGGCGGGCGACAAAAGTCAAAGTAGGTTGCTCCTTTATATTATAAGGCATACCGGGAATACGGCTCAACCCTTCAGTCATCGGTGCCAATGCTGTGAATACTTCCCGTTCCGGCTCCCCCTTCATCCAAAGGTTCATAGAAATATCATCTCCGTCTTTATCCTTCATGTCAATTGTAAAAGTCACTTTCACATCTTTATCGGTAGCAGCCACCTTCTTATCATATAAGTAGGAATAAGCATAAAGATGAGCCCCTGCGAAAGCTAATTCTTCGGTAGGCTGTAAATTCAAGTCTGTACCATCAGCAGCCGTAAGCGTCATTGTCTGCCCTAAATTATGGTAGAAATAATCGTGCATTTTATCGCCTCCCTGTTCTTTCCGGCTTCGGAATACATCGATATAATACCCTGTCTCCGGCCCGGTAGTAACAATACTCATCATGCGAGTCTGATCTGCCCGGCTTTCCGGCTCCCGGAAAGCCACATTGCTATATGTGACGGAAGTAAATCCGCTTCCCGATTCAGCCGTGGCCGGAAAACAAGAAAGTAAGTCGAAAGAATGATTACTTTTCATCACCGGATAACTCGAAATACCATCTACACAAACTGTATTATGACTAGGAAACTGAGAGTAATATTCAGCATAATCCAGACCACTATATAAGAAAAGTCCGATACCCGCATCCGGTCCCAACACATATCCTTTCCCGTAAAGTTCCATCGAAATCCCGTTCGCATGCATATGATTACCTTCACTTGCATTCAACGAAATCATCAGACTGTTGCGTGAATCCATTCCATTCCGCTGTACCAGCCATGATACATTGGGAGCATAGAATAAAGGAGATACATAGTCTTCTATTTTCCCCGCCTGTACTTTCGGGTCCAGTACTAACGGTTTGTCTTCAAAGAACGAATTGACAGATACCCGGACATTCTTCTTACCCTCTTTTTCGTTGTCGGCTACCGGATTCAGACATTTCAACAAAGCTGTAAAGTAACGTTCTTGTTCCTTTTTTCCGTTCGCCTGCGCATTCTGTATCATCCGGATAAAGAAGTTCGTATTCAAATAACCCGGATGCGTATCTCCAAAACCACAGATCATCCTATTAGGAAAAAGATACTGAGGAGTAGCCGCTACAGCTTTTGCCAATACAGGCATTGCTGCTACCAAGTCATATTGCAGATTATGGTCAAACTGATTAGCGAAGTTCGCATAGTCATTGATTACTACGCTACTGTATCCCGGGCATTCCGCCCATATTCCTGTTTCGGAGTCAAAGCCATAATCAGCCAGCTTAGTCAGACTCCACTGGCGGATGCTCGAACGATTCATCACGTAGTCAATATAGTATTCGCGTCCTTTTCCATCCGTATACTCTTTATTATCTTCCAACACCAGTCCCACATTCATGACATATCGTGCCTGCAACAAATCCCAATTATTATGAGGTACTCCATTAGCTATAATATTATCTGCCCATTTCTTCAATGCTCCGGCATAAATTATCATCTTGTCCGGATAGTTGGATTTCAGATAATTATACAGGAAGTCATACAAAGGAACGACAATATGCAGGGCATCTTCATGAATCACTTCAAACGACGTCAACCCTACCAATGTCTGCTGATGCCCGTGATTCAGGTCAACAGGTACCTTTCTATAATAAATCCCCGTCATATAAGTATCGAAGACACCGGCAGCCAGTTTTGCATACTTTTCCTCCCCCGTCATCCAGTAGAGGAAAGCGGCATCACGGGCAATTCCCAGTATCTCACAATTCAGATTCTCAATATTACGTCCGGTCTTGGACGGATGTACACTCTCCAGCGGACGACCTTCCAAGGCATTGTTGCAGAAAGCCACATTTCCGTCTTCATTATCATCATAAGGTACTATATCCTCGAGTTTAGGGCGACCGTGTGTGGCAGCCGTTCCCCGTGTTCCGGTATAACGTACGGTCGGAGCAGGCGCCTTTTCACCTCCGGCATGGTCGAACACTTCTCCCTTCACGTACACTTCCGTCGCATGCGACTTCCAATACATTGCCAAACGGGATAATAACCAGTCCGGCTGACTTTCCGTACGACGTGTATATACATCTGTCCGTTCTTTCAGCTTATTAAAGACATCTTGTGCCCATGCCTCTTTCTTTATTAACTTCCATGTCTCTTTCTTTCCTTCCGGAGTAGTCAGTACTCTCGGATGCTCCTGCGGCATTTTTTCCGGCAATGGAATTTCTTGCCCGTGTATATTCAGGAAAAACAGCATACACAATCCTAACAAAATTCGCCTCATACTTCCATTTCTTAATTTACGTTTGCTATGTATTTAATACGAAAATAAGGAATTATTTACCTAACCGGTATCGGATGAGTTGTTTTTATTTTCACAGATGCCGATCCCCTGTTCCCCCGGATTCTTATATATGTTCAAAAAGATAGCCTGCAAGCATTCTACTTACAGGCTATCACAATCCCCTTTTTTCCCTTTATATCAGGGAGACAACTTACGTTTCCCCGTCCTGTCGAAACCCTTGCTGTACATTCTTACCATCGAAACTACAAAAAGTTCGGGCAAGAACCATTTCCCCATTCAGACTCAGCTCCGGCAGGACTCTATAAGTTACTCTACAATATTCTTGCGAATCTCCCCAACTATTGTCGGATTCATATGGGTATTCGCCCTTTTCCGATGCGAAGATAATTTTTTTGTATCATTATTATAGTTAATACAGTCAACGAAAAGTGTTAAAAATAAAGATTTCATACCATACTTCCGCAGGTTTACACCAAACAGGAATATTTATTTTCGCCAAACAAAGCTCCAATTCCAAACAAAGAATTATATTTGCAGAAATCTAACAATTCTGATACTTATGAAAATACTATCTATCCATGATTTACAAATAATCAGGAAGAGAGCGGAGCACAATCTTTCATTGCGCGAAGAAAGTAATGAAAAAGTTTCCGAAAAATGTTGCGGCCTGGCGTCCGGAACAAAACATCTCCAGATTCTTATATGCGGAGGTACCGGTTGTAAAGCTTCTTCCAGTCAAGGCATCATGGAAAATCTTCAAAAAGCCATTGAAAGAAACGGGATTACTGACAAAGTAGATGTCATCACAGTAGGTTGCTTCGGCTTCTGCGAAAAAGGTCCCATCGTAAAAATCATTCCGGACAATACATTTTACACCCAAGTCACTCCCGAAGATGCGGAGGAAATCATCAGTGAACACATCATCGGAGGACGAAGAATCGAACGGCTGCTCTACACAGACCCGAAAACCGAACAGACCGTCAGTGACTCCAAACACATGGACTTCTATCGGAAGCAACTTCGTGTCGCATTGCGCAACTGCGGATTTATCGACTCCGAAAATATAGAAGAATACATCGCCCGGGAAGGATACTTCGCATTAGCCGACTGCCTGCTCTGCAAACAGCCTGCCGACGTCATCGACGTTATCAAACGTTCCGGACTACGGGGACGTGGTGGTGGTGGATTCCCTACAGGATTGAAATGGGAATTTGCCGGGAAACAAGTATCAAATGTAAAATACGTTGTCTGTAACGCCGACGAAGGTGACCCCGGCGCATTCATGGACCGCTCCATCATGGAAGGCGACCCTCACTCTATTGTAGAAGCAATGTGTATTTGTGGTTATTCTATCGGCTCCTCCAAAGGATTGGTCTATATCCGCGCCGAATATCCGCTTGCCATCAACCGTCTTAAAAAAGCGATTGAGCAAGCTCGTGAGTATGGATTATTGGGAGATCACATTCTGGGGACAGATTTCTGTTTCGATATAGAGATACGTTATGGAGCAGGGGCTTTCGTCTGCGGTGAAGAAACCGCCCTCATACACTCGATGGAAGGAAAACGGGGTGAACCGACCTTAAAACCTCCTTTCCCCGCAGAATCCGGTTATCTGGGCAAACCAACCAACGTGAATAATGTAGAGACTCTTGCCAATATTCCTATTATACTGACGAAAGGAGCCGAATGGTTCGCCTCTATCGGAACGGAACGTTCTAAAGGAACGAAAGTATTCGCTCTTGCAGGGAAGATCAACAATGTCGGACTCATCGAAGTGCCAATGGGAACCACTTTGCGGGAAGTTATTTACGAAATAGGCGGAGGCATCAAAGGTGGAAAGAAATTCAAAGCCGTACAAACAGGTGGTCCGTCGGGTGGCTGCCTGACAGAGAAACATCTGGATACTCCTATCGATTTCGACAACCTACTGGCAGCCGGCTCCATGATGGGATCGGGAGGGATGATCGTCATGGACGAAGATGACTGCATGGTATCCGTTGCCCGTTTCTATCTCGACTTTACGGTCGAAGAATCCTGTGGCAAATGTACGCCCTGCCGTATCGGTAATAAACGTCTGCTGGAACTGCTGAATAAGATAACGGAAGGGCGAGGTACAGAAAAAGACCTGGACACGCTTTCCACTCTCGGAAAGGTGATAAAGGATACGGCACTTTGCGGATTGGGACAGACTTCCCCGAATCCGGTTTTATCCACATTGGACAACTTTTACGACGAATATCTGGAACATGTCAGAGACAAGACCTGCCGCGCCAAACAATGCAAGTCGTTGCTGACCTACACCATTAATCCGGAACTTTGTATCGGATGTCATCTGTGTGCCAAGAACTGTCCGGCAGATGCCATCAGTGGTTTAGTACGTAAGCCTCACTTTATCAATCCTGAGAAATGTATCAAGTGCGGCATGTGCATGGCACGCTGTAAATTCAAAGCTATTCTTGTCTGCTAAAATCTATTGCAATGGAAGAAAAACAAATCACCCTCCAGATAGACGGTCACTTTATTACCGTACCCGAAGGAAGCACGATCCTCGAAGCCGCTTGTAAAATCGGCATCAACATACCCACACTGTGTCACATCGACTTGAAAGGCACTTGTATCAAAAACAATCCCGCTTCCTGCCGTATCTGCGTAGTCGAAGTGATAGGGCGTCGTAATCTGGCTCCCGCCTGCGCTACCCGTTGCACGGAAGGGATGGTAGTAAAAACCAGTACGCTGCGTGTGATGAACGCCCGGAAAGTAGTAGCCGAACTTATCCTGTCCGATCATCCCAACGACTGTCTCACCTGTCCCAAATGCGGAAACTGCGAACTCCAGACACTGGCACTGCGCTTCAACATCCGTGAGATGCCATTCAACGGTGGCGAACTTTCTCCCCGTAAACGGGAAGTGACCTCCTCTATTGTACGCAATATGGACAAATGCATCTTCTGCCGCCGATGCGAAAGTGTCTGCAATGATGTACAGACAGTCGGAGCGCTGGGAGCTATCCGTCGTGGATTCAACACAACGATAGCACCGGCATTCGACAGAATGATGAAAGACAGTGAATGTACCTACTGCGGACAGTGTGTAGCCGTATGCCCCGTAGGCGCATTGACCGAACGCGACTACACCAACCGCCTATTGGATGACCTGGCCAATCCCGATAAAGTCGTAATTGTTCAGACAGCTCCCGCCGTACGTGCCGCCTTGGGAGAAGAATTCGGGTTACCTCCCGGCACATTGGTAACCGGAAAAATGGTTTACGCCTTGCGCGAACTGGGCTTCGACTACGTATTCGATACAGACTTTGCCGCTGACCTGACCATCATGGAAGAAGGTTCTGAGATTCTGAACCGACTGACACGCTACTTGGATGGCGACAAATCCGTTCGGCTTCCAATCTTGACTTCCTGCTGTCCGGCATGGGTGAATTTCTTCGAACATCATTTCCCGGATATGCTGGATATCCCTTCTACCGCACGTTCTCCCCAACAGATGTTCGGCTCCATCGCCAAGTCTTACTGGGCAGAGAAAATGGGAATCCCCCGCGAGAAACTGGTAGTCGTCTCCATCATGCCCTGTCTGGCTAAGAAATATGAATGTGACCGTGACGAATTTAAAGTGAACGGCATCCCCGACGTTGATTATTCCATCTCCACCCGCGAACTGGCACGACTGATAAAGCGTGCCAACATCGGTTTTACCCTCGTACTGGACAGCCCGTTCGACAATCCTATGGGAGAATCTACCGGTGCCGGTGTCATCTTCGGTACGACAGGTGGTGTAATGGAAGCCGCCCTGCGCTCCGTTTACGAAATCTATACCGGAGAACCGCTGAAAAATGTAAATTTTGAACAGGTACGCGGACTGAGCGGTGTGCGGCGTGCTACCATCCATCTAAACGGATTTGAACTGAAAGTAGGCATCGCCCACGGACTAGGCAACGCACGGCATTTGCTGGAAGATATACGAAACGGACAGAATGAATATCATGTAATCGAAATCATGGCATGCCCCGGCGGCTGTATCGGAGGTGGCGGACAACCGTTGCATCACGGCAATTCAGACGTTCTTTATGCACGTGCCAACGCCCTTTACCGTGAAGATGCCAACAAACCTTTACGCAAATCTCACGAAAATCCGTATATTCAAAAACTGTATGAAGAATATCTCGGCAAACCACTGGGCGAGAAATCGGAAATGCTGTTACATACGCATTATTTCAATAAATCGATCGATTAACTTTAAACAAGTAGTATTATGTCAGATATAAAGCTAGCCTGTGATGTGGTGGAACAAGTCAAAACGATTTGCGACAAGCATGGAAACAATCCGGGCGAATTAATAAATATTTTGCATGAAGCGCAACATCTGCACGGCTATTTGCCTGAAGAGATGCAGCGTATCATAGCCTCGAAACTCAGAATTCCCGTATCCAAAGTCTACGGGGTAGTGACATTCTATACCTTCTTCACTATGACTCCGAAAGGAAAGCATCCTATTTCCGTCTGTATGGGCACGGCATGCTACGTACGGGGGTCAGAGAAATTATTGGAAGAATTCAAACGGGTACTTGGCATCGAAGTCGGAGAAACCACTCCCGACGGAAAATATTCATTAGACTGCCTGCGCTGCGTAGGCGCCTGCGGATTAGCTCCGGTAGTGATGATCGGTGAAAAGGTGTACGGACGGTTACAACCGGTAGACGTAAAGAAAATCATTGAGAAACTGGAATAAAACAAAAAGAAGGTCATCTCAAGATAAAGCTCTCACTTTGAAAATTTTATCTTGAGATGACCCTTTGCTTTTTATCTATATCATCTATCTAAAACCGGACTTTTTTAGCTCAGCTTTTTTCCGTCATATCCCCACTTCACGTAAACGGCTCCCCAGGCAAATCCTGCTCCGAACGCAGTGAAAATCAGCTTATCGCCTTTTTTCAGTTTATTTTCAAAATCCCAGATACAAAGCGGAAGCGTGCCGGCACTCGTATTGCCATAACGCTCAATGTTGACCATAACCTTTTCCGATGGCACTTCCAGACGCTGTGTTACAGCAGTGATTATACGTTGGTTGGCCTGATGAGGAATCACCCAGTCAATATCTTCCTTCGTCAAATGATTTCTTGCAATAATGGCCTCGCATGCATCCGACATATTGGCTACAGCATACTTAAATACAGTACGGCCTTCCTGATAAATATACTGCATATGATTATCCAAAGTATAATACGAATGCGGACATACAGACCCTCCGGCTTTTATATGCAGGAAAGGTAGCCCTTTACCATCCGTCCGCAAAACGGAATCAATGATTCCTACATCTTCTGTCGTTGGTTCCAGCATGAAAGCAGCCGCACCGTCACCGAAGATAGGACAAGTTGCGCGGTCTGTATAATCAATGATAGAAGACATCTTATCAGCCCCCACTATGATTACCTTTTTATACTTCCCCGAACGGACAAAATTCGCTCCTGTCTCCATTGCATACAAGAAACCACTGCAAACAGCCTGCATATCAAAGGCAAAAGCATGTTTTAATCCCAGTCTTTCGCAGAGGATAGATGCTGTAGAAGGAAAACGATAATCAGAAGTAGTAGTGGCAACAATAATCAGGTCAATATCATCCGGATTGGTATTCGTGCGTTGTATCAACTGCTTTACAGCCTTACGAGCCATGTAAGAAGTCCCGAGTCCTTCCTCATTCAAAATGTGTCGTTCTTTGATACCAATACGCCCCATAATCCATTCGTCAGTGGTATCGACCATTTTAGAAATTTCATCATTAGTCAGCACATAATCGGGCACATATCCTCCGACTCCAGTAATTACCGCATTTATTTTATCCATCAAGTCTATTTTCAGAATTACAAAAATGTGATATCTCAAAAATATCGGGCGCAAATATACAGAAAAGAGAATGATATACAAGAAAGGATTACTAAAAATAGCAGTCTCTTTTACCTATGAAAAGAACTTTTGGCTAAAGACCGAGAAGTTTTGACTAAAATTCAGATAAGTACATAATTGAAAAACAAACGAAAAGAACCCCGCATAGCATAAAATGGTTTCATATTCTGCGGAGAGAGCGGGATTCGAACCCGCGATACACTTTTGGCGTATACACGCTTTCTCGGTCGTCTTGCCCAAGCGTTATTGATA
>ENA-UEQA01001414-UEQA01001414.1-human-gut-metagenome-genome-assembly--contig:-NODE-1414-length-11765-cov-7.447724_pt1 | contig 11765 bp, 6 predicted proteins | sample MGYA00242936_ERZ507937 | MGnify/ENA primary metagenome ERZ507937 (study PRJEB26167, sample SAMN06115468) | human gut metagenome | host: Homo sapiens | place: China:Chongqing | collected 2016-06-16... | reverse complement strand
CATGTGCTGCGACACACCTTCTGCACCAATGTTCAGCAGGCCGGGCTGGATGTAAAAAGCCTGCAATACCTGATGGGGCACTCCAATGCCAGTGTGACGCTGGATGTCTACACGCACAGCAGCTTTGAATCGGTTGAAAGAGCCTTTGAACAGATCGCCGGCAACCTGTGATTTCCGACGTGTGAAGCGGAATAGCTTACGCCAAAACTTACGCCAATCACCCGGTAAGTGGCGTAGATTTGCGTAGAAATGCGTGAATCATGCAAAAACTGAGAATCTGGAAAAATCGGCTTGTGGCCTTGATAATTCTACAAAAGTCTACGTTTCCGGATATGCGTGACCCGGCTCCAAAAACGTGGTTTGGAAGGGCGGCATGTACTAAGCCGCACCGGCTCCCCATACCAATTCAATACGCCGCAGAAGGCAGAACTTCCCACCCGGGAGGCTCTGCCTTCTTTTTGTTTATGGGCCCCCTTTCCTGCCCATCCTAAGCGGGAGAGGGGGCGTTTTCATGTCCGGCAAACGGGTGCTGGTCCTGTATGGAACCCTGCTGTTCTGCTTTGCGGCGGTGGTCTGCCGCCTGTACTGGCTCTGCTCCGACACGGCCTATGGGGCCCGGGCGGCGGCGCAGAGCGTGGTCACCCTCCACCTGCCCGCCCGGCGGGGCAATTTTTATGATCACAGGGGGCAGCTCCTCACGGGGCAGACCACCCGCTGGATGGCCCTCTGCGTGCCCGGGGAGGGCAGCTATGCCCGCCTGTTCGCCTACACCGATGCAGCCGGGCAGGCGGCACTCTACCAGAAGCGGAACGCAGCGTCCCCGTTCTTGCTGGAGGTGGACCGGGATGTTTCCGCGCTGGGCGTTTCCTGCTGGCCAGCGGCACGGCGAAGCTCTGCCGCCCCGCTGGCAGTGCAGCTGCTGGGGTATCTCGATGGCGAGGGCCATGGTGCTGCCGGCCTGGAAGCCGCCTTTGATGATCTGCTCACCGGCAGCGGGGCGGGGGATACCCTGCTCTGCACCGTCAACGCCCAGGGAAAGCTGCGGGCCGAGCCCGTCCTCACTCCCGCCGACAGCGGGGCCGTGGGGGTGCAGCTGACCCTTTCCCGGGAGATCCAGCAGACCGCCGAAGCCGTGGCCAACGAGACGATGCAGAGCGGCTGCATCCTGGTGCTGGACACCGCCAACGCCAAGGTGCGGGCCTGCGTCAGCCGCCCCGGCTATGATCCGGAAAACATTTCGGCCAGCCTGAACGCCCCGGACAGCCCCCTGCTGGAACGGGCGTTCCAGTGCTATGCCGTGGGCTCGGTGTTCAAGCCGGTGGTGGCGGCAGCGGCGCTGGAGGCAGGGGAGAGCGGCTTTGTCTACACCTGCCCCGGCTGGTGCACGGTGGATGGCCGGATCTTCCGCTGTGCGGGCGGCATCCCCCATGGCGAGGTGGATCTGGCCGGCGCGCTGGAAAAGAGCTGCAACGGCTACTTCATCCGGCTGGGGCAGGCGCTGGGGGCCGATGCTGTCCGCGCCATGGCAGAGCAGTTGGGCTTCGGGCAGGCGATCCCGCTCACCGATGCCCTGCACACGGCGGCTGGGGTCCTGCCGGAGCGGGAGGCTCTTGCGTCCAGCGGGGCCTACGCCAATTTCTGCTTTGGGCAGGGGGAGCTGCTGGCATCCCCCCTGCAGGTCGCCGCCATGATGAACACCATTGCCTGCGGGGGGATCTGCCGCACCCCGCTGCTGCTGGAGACCACTCTGGACGAGACCACCGGCACACCCCTCACGGCGCTTTCCCATGTCCGGAGCAGGCGGGTGCTGACTAAGCGCACCGCCGCCACCCTGCAGGCCCTGTTGGCGGGTGTAGTGGCCGGGGGCACCGGCCATGAGGCCGCCCTGCCCGGCCAGACCGCGGCCGGCAAGACCGGCACGGCCCAGACCGGCCAGTTTTCCGGCGGCACAGAGCTGAAAAATTACTGGTTTGCGGGTTTTGTCCCGGCAGAGCAGCCCCGCTATACCATCGTGGTGCTGCAGGACACGCAGGCCGAGCCTGCCTTTTCCAGCGCGGCCATCTTTGCCCGGGTGGCGGCAGGGCTGGAAATTCTGGCCCAGTAGCCCACGGTTTTTCTTGCATTTCCCGGGTTTTTGTGCTATCATACACTTGTATTTGTATGCAGTCTCTATGAAACTAAAGATAAAAGGAGCGTTCCATCCATGTCTGTCATTGAAATCGTCGGCGGTGCCATCCTGCTGGTCGTCTCGGCCGTCATCATCCTCCTCACCCTGATGCAGCACACCCACGGTCAGGGTCTGGCCGGTGCCATCAACGGTGGTGTGGGCGGTGCCAACAATGCACGCCTGACCCCTGCGGATCAGATGCTGGCCAAGGTGACCCGCATTGCAGGCATCGTGTTCTTTGTGGTGGCTATCCTGGCCTGTGTGTTCGCCAGCCGTCTGGCCTGAGCACTCGTGTACAGCCCCGTGTAAGGCGGGGCTGTTTTTCTGTCTAAACCTCTCGTGAGAAAGAAGTTGTCCGGGTTCCATTGGAGAATGCCGGAAAAGTGTTAAGGAGAAAAATATGTCATTACGCGATAAAATCGAACATGCCATCCAGAACCAGCCCTGCATGGTCAAGGACCTCAAGGCAAAGTTCGGCGGCGACCGTGCCGCGGACCGCAAGGTGATGGAGGCTCTGGACGAGCTGGTGCACGACGCTGTGGTCTGCCAGAAGTCCGGCGTGTTCTTCACTGCCCGCTCCGGCCGTGCCGAAAAGGCCCTGCCCTGCAAGGTGGTCAAGCTGGGCAAGAACTTTGCCTTTGTGATGCTGGAGGATGAATCCGGCGATATCTTCATCCCGGGCCGCTTCACCCGCGGTGCCATGCCCGGCGATTCCGTTCTGGTAGAGAAGTTTGCCCACCCCCGGGTGGAGGGCAGCGATGAGGGCGAGATCCTTGCCGTGCTCGAGCAGAAGAATGACATGGTGGGCACTGTCCGCCGCATCGAGGGCCGCCTGAAGTTCGTGCCCGATGACTGCCCGGCCATCTCCATGACCATCCAGCGCGACTGCGAGGGCGGCGCAAAGGACGGCGACAAGGTGGCTGTGGAGATCCTGCAGCGCGGGACCCGGCAGGAGGATCACCGCGTGGGCGTTTCCATGCGCTTTGGCAGCTGCGAGGAGGCCAAGCGCTGCGCCAAGGCCCTGCTCTATGCCAAGGACATCCACACCCGCTTCCCCGAGAAGGTGCGGGACGAGGCCAAGAAGTTCGAGGATATGACCGTGTCTGAGGAGGACTGCAAGGGCCGCATGGATCTGCGCGCTCTGCCCATCTTCACCATCGACAGCGCCGAGACCAAGGATATCGACGATGCCGTCAGCCTGACCCGGCTCCCCGGTGGCGGCTATGAGCTGGGCGTTCACATCGCCGATGTCTCCCACTACGTCAAGCCCGGCAGTGAGCTGAACGAGGAGGCCTTCAACCGCGCCACTTCGGTCTACTATGCGGATCAGGTCGTGCCCATGCTGCCCAAGAGCCTTTCCAACGGCATCTGCTCCCTGAACGAGAAGGAGCTGCGCCTGGCATTCTCCTGCCTGATGCGTCTGGATCAGGACGGCAATCTGACCGACTACAAGTTCGTCAAATCCATCATCTGCAGCCGGGTCAAGGGCGTGTATTCTGAGATCAACGCCCTGCTGGCCGGCACTGCCGATGCCGAGACGCAGGCCAAGTACGCCGAGGTGCTGGATCAGCTGCCCGCCATGAAGGAGCTGTACGCCCACCGCGCCCGCCTGCGCAAGGAGCGCGGCTGCATCGATTTCGAGAGCGGGGAAGTCAAGCTCATTCTGGATGAGAACGGCCATTGTATTGATGTGAAGAAGCGCACCTCCGGCGAGAGCGAGGCCATGATCGAGGAGTTCATGCTGCTGGCCAACCAGTGCGCCGCCCACTTTGCCCGGGTCAAGCAGATCCCCTTTGTCTACCGTGTCCACGAGGAGCCCAACGGCGAGAAGCTGGAGCGCCTGCACAGCCTGCTGCAGGCCTGCGGCATCAACGACCACTTTGCCAAGGAGGTGCCCACTCCCAAGGAGCTGAGCGCCATTCTGGAAGGTGTGCGCGGCACCCCGTTTGAGCAGATCGTCAACACCGGAATGCTCCGCTGCATGTCCAAGGCCTGCTATGAGGAAAAGCCCAAGGGCCACTATGGTCTGGTGCTCAAGGATTACGCCCACTTCACCAGCCCCATCCGCCGCTACCCGGATCTGGCCATCCACCGCATGATGACCGACCTGCTCAGCGGCACCGACAAGGAGACCATGATCGTCCGCTACACCGATTTCGCGGAGAAGGCCTCCAAGCAGTCCAGCGAGCGGGAAGTGCTGGCCGTTCAGATCGAGCGCAAGGCCGAGGACTACTACAAGGCCGAGTACGCCCGCCGCCATCTGGGTGAGTGCTACGAGGGCATCATCTCCGGCGTGACCCAGCGCGGCATCTTTGTGGAGCTGGAGAACGGCGTGGAGGGCTTTGTGCCTGCTTCCAGCCTGACCGCCACCGGCACCACCCTCACCGAGGGCATCCGCCTTTCTGACCCCGCCTCCGGCAAGACCTGGAGCCTGGGCGACAGCATGATGATCACCATCGTCCGCGCCGATATCAACCTTGGCAAGGTCGATTTTGAGGTGGCACCCGAAACAAAATAACTGATAAAGAAACGCAAGCGTTCACCTTCCCTGGAGGGTGAGCGCTTTTTTTGTTGGACGAAACCCCTCAGGCGCTTTGCGCCAGTTCCCCTAGTAGGGGAGCCCTTGGCATAATGGTGCAGTCTGTGCGGAAAGGGGGACTTGCAACGCTTTATGCAATGCCAAAGGCCCCCCTATTAGCGGGGGCTGTCACCGCAGGTGACTGGGGGGTTATACACAGTTTCGCCATATTTCCGACAATGGTTGTGTTTTGTATAAATTTTATACACTGTTCAGGATTTGTTTGTTGTTCTGAAAAAACCACTGGGGTATACTAGGCACAACGAAAGGGAAGACGACACAGAACCATGAACGCGGTCTTCCCAATACGATTTACAGGAGGTTCCCAGTATGTATTATTCCAGTGGCAACTACGAAGCATTTGCACACCCCAAAAAGCCTGAGGGCGTTGACAATAAATCTGCTTACCTCATCGGCTCCGGTCTGGCGGCCCTGACTGCCGCCTGCTACCTGGTCCGTGACGGCCAGATGCAGGGCGACCACATCCATGTGTTTGAGAAGGACCCGCTGCCCGGCGGTGCCTGCGACGGCTACAAGTACGATATCGGCTATGTCATGCGCGGCGGCCGTGAGATGGACAACCATTTCGAAGTCATGTGGGATCTGCTCCGCTCCATCCCGTCTCTGGAGACCGAGGGTGCCAGCGTGCTGGACGAGTATTACTGGCTGAACAAGGAGGACCCCAACAAGTCCCTCTGCCGTGCCACCGTCAACCGCGGCCAGGATGCCCACACCGATGGCAAATTCGCCATCTCCGATCAGGGTGCCATGGAGATCATGAAGCTCTTCTTCACCCCGGACGAGCAGCTGCAGGATAAAAAGATCACCGATATCTTTGACGATGAGGTGTTCTCCTCCAACTTCTGGATGTACTGGCGCACCATGTTCGCCTTTGAGAACTGGCACAGCGCGCTGGAAATGAAGCTCTACCTCAAGCGCTATATCCACCACATCGGCGGTCTGCCCGATTTCACCGCCCTGCGCTTTACCCGCTACAACCAGTACGAGTCCATCATCCTGCCTATGGTCACCTACCTGAAGGATCACGGCGTGGACTTCCAGTACGAGACCAAGGTCACCGATGTCCAGTTCCGGATCGAGGGCGGCAAAAAGCAGGCCAGCAGCGTGACCGTGGATCACAAGGGGGAGAGCAGGACCATCGACCTCACCGAGAACGATCTGCTCTTCATCACCAACGGCGGCTGCGTGGAGAGCTGCACCATCGGCTCTCAGGACAAGGCCGCAGGCTTTGATCCCACCATCAGGCCGGGCAACGGCTGGGATCTGTGGAAGAAGATCGCTGCACAGGATCCCTCCTTTGGCCATCCCGAAAAGTTCTGCTCTCAGCCGGAGCTGTCCAACTGGGAAAGCGCCACCATCACCACCCTGGACGACAAGATCCCCCAGTATATCAAGAAGATCTGCAAGCGTGACCCCTTCAGCGGCCACACCGTCACCGGCGGCATCGTCACAGTCAAGGACTCCAGCTGGCTGCTCAGCTGGACTCTGAACCGCCAGCAGCAGTTCCGTGACCAGCCCAAGAACCAGCTCTGCGTCTGGGTCTACGGCCTGTTCAGCGACAAGCCCGGCGATTACGTCAAGAAGCCCATGCGCGACTGCACCGGCCGCGAGATCTGCATGGAGTGGCTGTATCACATCGGCGTGCCCGAGGAGGACATTGCCGAGCTGGCTGAGCACAGCGCCAACACTGTCCCTGTGATGATGCCCTATATCGATGCCTTCTTCATGCCCCGTGCCTTCGGCGACCGCCCCGACATCGTGCCTCAGGGCGCTGTCAACTTCGCCTTCCTGGGCCAGTTTGCCGAGACCGGCCGTGACACCATCTTCACCACCGAGTACTCCATGCGCACCGGTATGGAAGCGGTTTACACCCTGCTCAACATCGACCGCGGCGTGCCCGAGGTCTGGGGCAGCACTTATGATGTCCGCAGCCTGATCGATGCAACGGTCAAACTGCGTGACGGCAAGAAGATCACTGATATGGATCTGCCCTTCATCCAGCGGGTGGCCCTCAAGGAAGTACTCAAGAAGATCGAGGGCACCGACCTTGAGAAGTTCCTCAAGGAATACCATGCCATCTGATGCTGTCTGAGAATCGTCCCCCGATCCTCTGACCCTCTTTTCTGAATGCGGCAAAGCCCTGCACCCTTTCCATGGGATGCGGGGCTTTGCCCTTTTTCTCGGAATTTTCAAACGTTTTACCAAAACAGTATGACTATTGTGGGATTCCTTGACACGAATTTTACAAAAATCCCTTGCGGAAACTGGGGTTCTATGTTAAGATTTAGGTAACAAACAGCCCTCTCGGTCTTGCTGAAGCCCGCCAGTTCCCCAAAAGGGAAAACAACGCTGCACAGCATGGAAAGAGAGGGCTGAAAGAGCGTATTGAATCAAAGGAGGTCTTTCCCTGTGAAACAGTTCATTACCCGCCGCAGCTTTATCAAGGCTGCCGGTGCTGCCACGGCACTGACCGCAGTTTCTGTCGGTGCACCCGCCGCCTTTGCGGAGGAGACCAATTGCTTCTTTGGTGACAAAGCGGATGTGACCATCCTCTACACCAACGATGTCCACACCTATATCGACAACAAGTCCCCCAAGCCCACCTATGCTGCCATTGCTGCCCTGAAAAAGAGCATCGAGGACACCGGCCGGGATGTGCTGCTGGTGGATGCAGGTGACCATATCCAGGGCACCGCTTACGGTTCCATGGATGACGGCGCTACCATCATCGAGCTGATGAACGAGGCCGGTTACGATCTGGCCACCCCCGGCAACCACGAGTTCGACTACGGCATGGCCCGCGCCAAGGCTGTGCTCCGGGAAGCCGACTTCCCCTATGTCTCCTGCAACTGGGTCGATCTGCGCACTGGCTTCAACGTTCTGCCCAGCGTCAAGTTCTTCTTTGTGGGCGGCCGCAAGATCGCCTTTGTGGGCGTGACCACCCCCGAGACCTTCACCAAGTCCACCCCGGCCTACTTTATGAACGATGCACAGACCAAGTACATCTACGATATTCTGGGCGGCGAGGACGGCCAGAAGCTCTACGATGCCGTTCAGAAAGCCATCGACAAGGCTGAGTTCTGGGGCGCTGACACCATCATCGGTCTGGGCCATCTGGGCGTTGACCCCTCCTCCTCTCCCTGGACCAGTGAGGAAGTCATTGCACACACCCACGGCTTCACCGCCTTCATCGACGGCCACTCCCACACCGTGATGGCCAACAAGCAGGTCACCGATGCTTCCGGCAAGGCAGTCACCCTGACCCAGACCGGTTCTTACTTCAAGAACATCGGCAAGATGACTGTGGGCGCGGACGGCACCATCACCACTGAGCTCATCGACACCTACGAGGGTCTGGATGCTGCCGTGGCCGCCACCGCCTCCAACTGGATCAGCGCAGTGGACGATATGCTGGGCGAGGAGATCGCAGTGGGCGATACCAAATTCTACATCAACGATCCCGCCACCGGCAAGCGCCGCATCCGCTCCGGCGAGACCAACCTCGGCGACTTCGTGGCCGACGGCATCTACACCTACTTCAACGAGATCGAGGAGCTCCACTGTGATGTCGCCATTATGAACGGCGGCGGCATCCGCACCGATGTGGAGGCTGGCCCCTGGAGCTTCAAGACCTGCAAGACCGTCAGCCCCTTTGGCAACGTGGCCTGCCTGATGTCCGTGACCGGCCAGCAGATCCAGGACGCTCTGGAGTTTGGTGCCCGCTTTGCCGGTGCTGAGGGCAAGGAGAACGGCGGCTTCCTGCAGGTGGCAGGTGCCAAGTACGAGATCCACCCCATGATCCCCAACACCGTTCAGACCAACGACAAGAACGTCTGGACCGGCAGCGCCACTACGCCCCGTGTCTGCAACGTGGAGATCTACGACAAGACCACCGGTACTTATCAGCCCCTTGACCCGAACGCCACCTACGCTCTGGCCGGCATGAACTACACCCTGCGCAATCTGGGTGATGGCTTTGCCATGTTCGATGGCGCGACCCTCATCAAGGACTATGTCTCTGAGGATTACCTTGTCATGTCCAGCTATGCAGCTATGTTCGGCGGCGTGGATGCCAACGGTCTGCCGCATCTGGCAAGCGCCAACAGCCCGCTGGCCGATTACCCCGGCTACCTGCTCAACTACGAGGACCCGTACGGCGCAGGCCGCATCCAGATGATCTGGTAAATTAAGGATACGACCCTCTCCGTCAACGCCGCAGGCTTTGACGGAGGGGGTTATTTTTAAGCAGCATGGTCAGCAGGAAACGAACCCGATTTGTGAATCAGGATAGGGGAAAGTTGCACAAATCCGGCAGAACATCCTTGTATACTACGCCAAAGTTTGTAACTTTTTTTATTTGTTTGCTTGCGAACGATCTGCGCTGGAAGTATAATAAACAGGCAAGTAATATATCAGCTGTGCTGTGGCAGGCACAGAAACAAAGGAGAAACATTATGCAGACACGGTATACCAGCGCCGACCAGTGGACAGAGGCTAAGGACGGCGTGATCCCTGCACCCTACGCTCTGGAAGAGGGCGAGCAGATCATTGACCAGTATCTTGAGCCGGTCATCTTCCACAACGTCAACGGCCCCGACATCGGTGTGACCACCTGCGGCGTGATCGTCAAGGACGGCCTGTACTTTAAGGATCTGGACAACAGCGGCGAGCTGGCCCCCTACAAGGATTGGCGGCTGAGCCCTGAGCAGCGCGCTGAGGATATGGTCAGGCATCTGCGGCTGGATCAGCAGGCAGGCCTTGTGTTGAACACCCTGTTCAACACCCCTGTGGTACCCACCCGTGCCGAGGCCACCAACGCCGAAGGCAAGCTGGAGCTGGGCAAGATCTACAAGCACCACAACCCCGGTGAAAAGCCTATGCCCGGCCCTCTGCCCGGCATGACCGTCAGCATTGATGACAGCCATGTTCTGGAAAAGCACATCGCCGCCGGTGTTTACCGCGGTGACATGCGCTGCGAGGCCGGCATGGTGGCCCTGTACCACAACGCCGGCACCCAGATGCTGGAATACGAGGCCTGCAAGGGCGGCGTGGCCATTCCGTATTCTCTCCACACCAACCCCATCAACATTGGCTACCCGGACTCTCTGGGCATCGGCGCGGCTGTCATTGGCGACGGCAACACCGACATGGTCTATGAGATGGCCCAGACCGACCGCAAGATGATGAAGGCCGAGGGCCTGAACATCATGTACGGCCCTCAGGTCGATGTGACCTCTGACCCCCGCTGGCCCCGTACCTCCGGTACTTACGGCGAGCGTCCCGATGTCACCAGCGATATTGCCGAGGCTCTGGTCAAGGGCTATCAGGATGGCGACAACGGCCTGAACGAAGGCTCTGTTGTTCTGACCATCAAGCACTTCCCCGGCGATGCCCCCTCTGAGAATGGCTTTGAGCCCCATGTGCCCATCGGCCAGTGGCGCATCTACCGCACCCCCGGCTCGATGGAAAAGTATCATCTGCCCCCGTTCCAGCGCGCCTTTGACCACAAGGTCTCTTCCATCATGCCGGACTACTCCCGCATTGCCACCGATGGCCGTGCTGTGCCCCAGACCTACCGGGGCGAGGTGACCAGCACCGAGGAAGTGCCCAGCGCTTACAGCAAGGAGCTGATCACCGATCTGGCCCGGAACAAGATGGGCTTTGACGGCTATGTCAACTCCGACTCCGGCATCACCACCGTTCAGATCTACGGCGTGGAGAACCTCACCGAGCCTGAGCGCTACGCCAAGGCCATCTCTGCCGGTACCGATGTCATCGGAGGCAACACCGACCCCGAGAACATCGTCAAGGCTGTGGAGGACGGTCTGCTGCCCAAGGCAGATCTGGACCGCGCCAGCTACAACCGTCTGCTGAGCCTGTTCCGCACCAAGCGGGTGGATAACCCCTACCTCGACCCCGACAAGGCCGATCAGGCCCGCGTGGATAACTTCGATGGTGCCAAGAAGAAGGCTTACGAGGCCAACCAGAAGGCCGTTGTTCTGGTCAAGAACCACGAGAAGCTCCTGCCTCTGGCCAAGAGCCAGAAGGTCTGCATCGTCACCTTCAAGGGTGTGGACTCCGGCTTTGCACAGATGGCACAGGCCATGGGTGCCGGTCTGGGCAACACGGACGAGGATGCCGCTCTGCGCAAGACCCTGACGGAAGCCTTTGAGAAGAAGGGCTACACCGTGGTGGCCACCCCGGAGGAGGCCGATGTGCTCTACCTGCACGTCTGGCCCATCAGCAACGGTCTGGTGTTCAACCAGTACGCAATGCCCGTCATCGAGATGGGCGAGATCGTCACTGACGAGCGCGAGCGCAACAAGAGCCAGAAAAAGACCGGCAACAAGGTCACCGTTGTCACCCTGAAGGATGTGGAGAAGATCAAGGAACTGGCCGATGCCATCCATGCCCGCGGCGGCAAGGTGGTTGGCACCTGCGTGGTCTGCAACCCCTGGCTGCTGGACAAGCTGGAGCCCTACTGCGATGCACTGACCATCCAGTACACCGTCAGCGCCGTTGCCCTGAACAACGCCCTGAACGCTCAGGTCGATGTCATCAGCGGCGACTTTGCCCCCACCGGCAAGCTGAGCCTGACCATGGTCTCTGACCCCGCCGTCATTGCCATCACCGAGCAGGAGATCGACGGTGTGGTGCGTGAGATCTGCGCCTCTCCCAACGACGTGCCCGGCTACGATAAGGATCAGTACATTGATCCCGCTATCCTCGCCAACGTCAAGGGCGGCAGCTACGCCTACTGCGATGCCGACGGCAATTACTACCGCAGCGGCTTCGGTCTGAATTACTAATTACCGTTAACGTAAAAAGAGCGATACAGCGTTTGCTGCATCGCTCTTTTTGGCTTTCTCTGTGAACAAAAAAGAGAACAAAAAAAGACATCCGAAGTGTTCGGATGTCTTTTTGGTTGGGGATGAGAGAATCGAACTCCCACAAGTAGAGTCAGAGTCTACCGCACTACCACTATGCAAATCCCCATCA